>Ga0114922_10000250_pt1 | contig 51825 bp, 44 predicted proteins | sample AartaG_FD_100975 | JGI IMG/M metagenome (GOLD analysis project Ga0114922, IMG submission 100975) | Deep subsurface microbial communities from Aarhus Bay to uncover new lineages of life (NeLLi) - Aarhus_00045 metaG | ecosystem: Environmental > Aquatic > Marine > Oceanic > Sediment | place... | reverse complement strand
ATCATCGGCCGGACGATGCAAATTTTAGCGTTAAGATGAGGAGTTTAGATAAGATGGAGAATTGGGTGTCAAGAGGCGGAACTCAATATGCACTATTTGAACTAGTGTATATCTTGGAGGAAAACTGCGCGTTTTGTCAAATGTGTTGTCGATTTGCGCGAGATTTTGAGCGGCGAATGGGTTGACGAGTAAATGCGTAGATGAGTTAATGCGTTGGAGAAAAAATTGGCCCCCTTAGAGTCCGTGGGACTCTGGACAAGGGGGTGCCGATGGGAGGACTCGGCAGAGTTTTTTTTGTGTTGACGGGATGGGGAGATTGGGGTAATTTATTGGGGAAAGTTGGCAGTGGGACAGACACCCGGGGCGGTAATCAACAAGCTGGGAGTTTTGAGGTTGTGGGCGTTATCTTAACATCATTGTTAAATTATCTAAAATACACTGATTTATTTAAAAAATTTTCTATTCATAGGTCTAGTAATGACAAGGACTAACAGCACAGCCAAAAGATTTATACAAAAATTTTTGAATTAAGGGTTTACGGAGGGGTTGCCTAAAATTAAAATCGTTATATGATGTAAATGGCTGTAGAAAGAAGGACTTAGAAACGGATATGTCATTAGGAACGCAATTATGGACGAAAATAAGTTCCAAACAATCCTGATTAAGCGGCTCAACACCTTAATTTCGTTGGTGCTGGATATTGCGTCAGAGGAGAAGGCGGCATCGATTACCGAAAAGGTTAGCCGTCTCTTGGAGTTGGGGCTTACACCGGCGGAAATTGCTGAGGTGCTAGGGAAGCAAACAAATTATGTAACAGCTGTGATCCACCGTGGAAAAAAGAGAAAGACAAAGGGCAAAAAAGATGAATGAAGACATGCAGATATTGTGCGGGAAGGTTGACACGTTAATAAGGTTGGTTGCGTGCGGGCTTATTGGCGGGAAAACTCAGCGTGAAAAGATTGACCTACTCTGTGGCGCCGGCTTGCAGCCAAAAGAGGTAGCAGGGTTAATCGGTACGACCCCTAACACTGTGAGGGTTGAACTATCGGCTATAAAAAAAGGAAAAAAGAAACGAAAACGTAATTATTAAGGGGGTATAACATGGAAGAGACCAGACAGAATGAGATCATAATATCTCTATTGGCGCGAATCGCGTTTGGTGAAGAGAAGCTAAAGCAGATTATCACACGTGGAAAACGTAAACCAAAAGATTGGGTACGAGGGTATAATGCTTGTGATGGTACAAAAGGTGTGACTGAAATAGCGAAGATAGTTGGTGTAAAACAACCTTCAGCCACACCGATCTTGAAATCTTGGGAAGCGGCGGGGATCATTTATAATATTGGAACCGAAACAAAACCTCTTTATATGAAGGTATTAACATTAGGTAAGTAAAATGAAAGATGAACTATTAATAGAAATAAATGATAAGTTAGAAGCTATTAGAAAATTACTTATAATGCAAAACATAGCTTGCAGGGCAGAAATAAAGAAGATACTTAACGAAGAATTTTTAACCACAGACAAGAGAAAGCAGATGTACAAGTTATTTAATGGAAAGAACAGCATTGGAGATATAGCAAAGAACCTACATGTTACACATGAAAGTGTTAGGTTGCTTGTTGATGAGCTAGAAAAAGTAGGTGCGATAGAAATAATCAAAAAAAAGGGGAAAACCAAATATCCGCTAAAAATAATATGAAAACTCTAAGGATTAACTGGCTTGGCGTAGCAACTGGTAGTGTGAACAAATTATTGAAGCGTGTAAGGAGAGAACTTACAGTTATTGTTGAAAACAGAGAATAGAATTATGCTAAGAAGTGTGAGTGATGTCCGAGCCAATCTAAATGAGAATATTATTCACGCGGCAGATGTGATTGGCAAATCTGAAGATCGGCGTAAAGTATTTGAGGCGGTTTATCGTGGGAAAAGACCGGTCAAGACTGTTGATGATATTGTCAAGGCGACTGGGCTGAAAAGTATCAGAGTGTTGCAAGAGGGGGGTAAACTCCATGCTAATCACATTGTGGAGAAAACAAAAAAAGACGGTCAGATGGCATATAGGAAGTATGAGATATATTCGGACCATAAAGCTAGGGTTTTATCGATCCTTGATAAACCTGCGAAAGCAAAGAAGTATCCGACAAAACAGAGACCACAGCTGTCGGGCACGACATACAAAATAGAAATTCCGGGAAAAGCACCAAAAATTAAGGCAATTAGCATTGATGATATTGATTCATTTAACGAGGTCAGAAGGTTTCCGAATATTGATGTCAGGCTTCAGGTTGAGAGCATGCTGGAGAGCAAGCTCAAAACTGGTTTGAAAGGGATTATCCATGAAACACAAACATTCAAAGATTGGGGGGGAGAAAAGAACGACCTATATACAAATAAGATTAAGTATAAAGGGAAACGCAGATCTGCAGCATTTGCATTAAAAGGGAGAGCTACGAAGGGTGTACTCACTCCGAAGAAGATGGGCAAAAATGGCGACCAAATAGCACGTTTGGTTGGAAGTGCAGCGGAGATGTTTTTTGTTGTGTATCATGGGAAAATTGATGAAAGCGTTACTTCTCAGTTGCAAGCGTTTGCACTTGCGAAGTCCATGAGTGGTACTACTATCTATTACTGCGTCATAGACGGTGACGATTTGAATAGGCTGGTACAAGCATACAAAAAGTTTTTCTGAATAGTCAAGAAATTGCGGCATAGAGCAGCAACAGTAAGTGAAATGATAAAGGGGGTTAAAAAGAGAAGTTGACTTCCGAGCGTCACAGTTTATTGCAGAACGCAGACATAGAGCAGCCAGATTTTAACTAAGCCCAAAAGGGAGACGTGACAAAATGGCACGAGGGCGCCTGGACAGCAAGCTCTTAGATAAAATTCGAAAGAGTTTAGGGAAAGAACGTCGAGCCGTAAATGTGAGGGTCAGCCAACTGGCATCAAAGTTGGGGATTTCTTCTGAGGCGGCTTTAGTTCTTGAGGCCAAAAAACTGGGAATAGGAACGGCCGTTTATCAAAGAAAACTTGACCCTGCTAAGCAGGTAGAAATACGTGAAAGCCTACCAATCCTTTTCGAAGAAAAAGCTGTCAAGGAAAAAATAACAAGCAAAAAGAAGAAAAAAGTCAAGAGCTAAATTAGCAAAAAAACGGTGTTAAACGCAGCTATTGATTACCTACTGCAAGACACGGAATTGCAACAAAGATGTGGGGACCTTTTGCGTGCCAAGTCGAACTTTGACCGAGCAATAAGCCAGGCCACTCTCATCCTGGAGGATAGAATAAGAAAAAAAGCCAAACCGGCAACAAGATTAGTGGGTGAGAACCTGGTGGGGCACGCTTTCAATGCAGATTTAAAACGAACCGTTCTGAAAATAAGCAACGACTCTGATGACCAAAGAGGTTTTATTTTTATATTAAAAGGGGTTGTGCCTGCCTTTCGAAATCGGACTCACCACCATGTTACTGACAAATTTAGTCGCGGAGAAGCTCTGCGGGTGTGTGGGTTTATTGACGTTCTGCTGCGCGTTGTTGACAATTCAGTGAAGGTAAAATAACTCGGGCTGGCGGACGCCGTGGATAGTGAGTGAACTCTCTGTTGAGGCACATGAGGCGGGAAGGTCGAACGTCGAACAAGGAACGTTCAAGATCGCTGGTTAAGGAGGCGTAGCGGAGGCGGGGAGGCAAGCCGCTAACGCGGAATTGAGAATTATGAATTGAGAAGAGTGAAGAGGGAAGGGGGAAGAGCGAAGGTCGAACATCGAACGTGGGACAAGGAAGATTGAACGTCGAACAATGAACTCTCAACATCTGTCCTTAGGGATGCGTGATTGGGGCTTATGGGGAGTGCCGCTCCCTAAGGGATAAATAAAGCGGAATTGAGAATTATGAAATAAGCCCCAGTTAGATAGACTTCGTCATCTCACGGGGCGAAGGTTTTTTTGTGGTTGACGGTTTTTGTGGTGGGGGCGATAATTCGGGAGAGGAGTAAGGAGAGATAGATCAGGAGTAAGGAGTAAGAAGTAAGAAGTAAGAAGTAAGGAGTAAGGAGTAAGAATGGGAAGGGCAGGAGAACGTGAGCCAGCAAAGAGCTTTAGAGAGCTTATCGTGTGGCAAAAGGCACATGAACTGGTGCTGGAAATCTACAGGTTAAGTGGGTTATTCCCGAAAGAAGAAATCTACGGATTGACAAGCCAATTGAGACGGGCCGGGGTGGCTGGGCCTGCAAATATCGCGGAGGGATTTAACAGGAGCGGCAAATCAGATAAACTGAAATTTTTCAACTATGCGGTTAGTTCATTAGAAGAATGCAGGTATTACCTTATACTTGCAGAAGATCTGGGTTACGCAGATGGTCAAGCCGCGCAAGAACAAATGGAAGAAGTAAGTAAGCTGTTGAATTCGTATGTAAAGGCGGTGAGGAGTAAAGAGAAAGAGTAAGGAGTAAGAAGAAAATGAGTGAGAAAATCAGCAGGCGAGGATTTATAGGGAGTGTTGGAGCGGTCGGATTGGGCGCATTGGCGGGGCTGGGCGGGACAGCGCGAGGTATGGCATCCCGTCCGAAACGCCGGAAGCGGGTGCTTCGGATAGCACATTTGACGGACATACATGTGCAGCCGGAAGGAGCGGCGCCGGAAGGGATGGCACGAGCACTTCGCAGCGTACATTCGCTGGCGGACAGGCCGGATATTATATTTACCGGCGGTGACTCGATTATGGATGCGCTGGGTGCGGACAAGGCGCGGACGAAGGCGCAGTGGGAGGTGTTTCACAGGGTGATGAAGGCAGAGTGCAGACTGCCAGTGGTTCACTGTATAGGAAATCACGATGTTTGGGGCTGGGGGTTGGAGGACGAGAGTGTTAAGGGTGACAGGCTTTATGGTAAGCAGTGGGCCGTTGAGGAGTTTGGAATTCCGGGTCGGTACTACAGTTTTGACAAGGCCGGGTGGCATTTTGTTGTTCTGGATAGTACGCATGCGGTTGAGTGGAGCGGTGAAGGGTCGTGTTATACGGGGCGTCTGGATGAGGAGCAGTTAGCGTGGCTGGCGGCAGACCTAGCAAAGGCGAGGGAGGACTCGCCGGTGTGTGTGCTTAGTCATATTCCGATTATCTGCTTTTGTGCTTTTTTTGATGGTGATAATGAGAAGACGGGCGACTGGGTTGTGCCTGGCGCGTGGATGCATATTGATGGTCGGCGGATAAAGGATTTGTTTAAGGGACATAAGAATGTTCGGGTCTGCCTGAGCGGTCATATGCACATGCGTGACAAGGTGGAGTATCTGGGTGTGAAATATCTCTGCGACGGAGCGGTCAGCGGTGCGTGGTGGGATGGGAACCATTATGAGTTTGGGCCGGCGTATGTAGTTGTTGATTTGTATGATGATGGGAGTTCAGCAAGTGAGTACGTGCCGTATGAGTAGCGGAAGGGAGATAGACGGATTTGGTTCGTATCTCGCATCTAGTATCTCGTATCTCGGTAGTTGAGGCCGGGGTGAAAATAGTTGCGCATTTGATTGATTTTCTGCCTTTTGGTAACTTTTTGAGTGATATTTGATATTCTAAAGGTTTGAGATCCTTCGACTCGGCTTCGCCTCGCTCAGGACTTGCGCGTCGCTCCAGCTTGCGCATTTGATTGAAATTATTCTCGACGCTCGATACTGGATAGTCAATTCTGGATGCGGAATGGCCCCAGTGAGATAGGCACGCGCCATCTCACGGGGTAAAGGCAGGCAAGGGAAAAAATGAAAATATACAAAAAATGTTGAAGATGGCCCCCTTAGAGTCCGTGGGACTCTAGGCAAGGGGGGCACGTAAGTGATTTTTTTTTAAAAAAGAAGAAAAAGTTCTTGAAGGGACACTTACGTGGGATATAATTTGCATCGAGATTATTGGAGAAACCGCAAGTCGTATTTGGCGGGAATTCAGGGGTTTTATTCGTATTGAACCGTGTGCAAGGGGCGCAGGATTTTTGTGCCGGGAAAGGAGGTGCAAAACAATAATCAGACGCGGCAAAAATGTTTTTAAAGTGCAAAACAGGAAATGTCAGGTTATGTATATCGTCAAGTCAATTAGAAATCAATCGAGTAAAGGAGGTGAACTATGCCAGCAAGTGTTTTAAGTGTCAATGGGAAGCTTCGGTCACTTTATGACAGAGCTACAGTAACCGAACCTCGGGCCAGTGGGTACACGGACTTAGACATCGGCAGACCCCTTATCGTTCAATATCTCTATTTTTTTCTTCGTCATAAATCACCAGAGAAGAAAAACGAGTTGATGATTTCAAGTTTTATGAAGACGACCGAGACAAAGCAAGCTGCTGCTGAAGCAATTAATTACTTTGATAACACGGCAAGATTCGATAAGAATAAAGAGCTTCGTATTTCCGATTTTGGGGCCGAGCGATACGGGCACCGACTCTGTTACTATACTAAATCCTATCTTGGGGAAGCCCTTTACATGACAATAAAAATTATGGAAATAGACAAGATTAATAAGAAGCTCATCGAAGCAATCAAGAAAGGAATCGGCACAGTAGGCAGCTTGCCGGTCTTTGCTGAGTTCCTTCCGTACGCAGCGGGAGCCAGTGTCGGAGTTTCGCTCTTCGGGAAGATAATAGATCTATTCAATAAAGACTACGCGATAGTTCAGGGGCATGACCTTGACCTTCATTTCGGTTTAGAAAATGTACGGCGCCTTCAGAGCGGTCGAATTGTCTGCGTTCCAGAGCAAGAAGAAGAGTATCTATTAGGGGGCAAGTACGAACTCACCCAAGACAACAAACTTATCGAGGTAAATTCAAAAACGGAGTATACAGATACCTCATATTTTGTTATTCAGGTCGATGCTAAACCTAACAAGAAACTGGAATCGTTCGACTATTTTCTTGGTGCTGCTGATTTGCTTAAGCTGACCAATCGGGGAGGCGACTCGACAGAACTCGTTCACACTGTTGTAGATATCTTTAAAGGATATAATGACAGTCAGGCAGTGTGCGAGATAGAAGAATTGTCGTTCGAGGCCGACAATGAAGAAGTCAAAAAAAGGATTAAGGCACTATACAAGTCAATGAGCAATGATGTGCGAATCCTGTATAAGGACCGTATTAAAGAGCTCACAGGCAGCTGACTCGAGAAATAATCTGGAATCAATCTGATAGATAAGGAAGTCATTTTTGCCCGAGGTGAGGGAAAGACAACCCTCGACTAAGACTTTCGAGGGCAGGCTGGATCCGGAGCCTTCGCTGGGACAGGCGGGGGTAAAGCCCCAGTTAGATAGGCGAGCGGGGTGAAGCGGAATTAAGAAGTGAGCTGGATCCCCTGCTGCTGGGCCAAAGGTGGTGGATTCTCGGGGACAGGCGGGGAGAAGCCCCGGAGAGATAGATGGAATCATCTCACGGGGTAAAGTTGCGGGCCCCAGTACCACGGGAGTACGGGGCGAGTTGCGTGAGGTTAATTTTATGCGGTGGCCAGATCCTTCGACTGCGCGGTGCTGCGCAGCGCTTCGCTCAGGATGACAGAGGGGGTCTTCGCCTAGCTATGAGGTTTTTTGGGTTTGACAAATATTGTTCTTTGGGGTATTGTATAGTGTGAAAGGTGTTCCGAGTTGCGGGTTGCGAGTCACGCGTTAAAAGTTGGGATCCATCAGCTACGCTCAGGACAGGTTTTGGTGGTTGAGATATGGTTGAGAGGTTAGTGACGATTGCAAGGTTTGCGTATTCTGCGGACCCGGTTTCGGAGGCGGAGCTTGCGCGGATAAAGCTGGAGTCGGAGGGGATAGGGTGTTTTCTGGCCGGGAAGAATTTTGCGGGTGTGTACTGGCTTGCATCGCTTGCTGACCGGGGGGTGAAGCTCCAGGTGAGGGAATCGGACGCCGAGAGGGCGAAGGAGGTACTGGGTCGCCGTGAGAAGGTGGAGATAGATGAAAGTGAGTACGGTGACTCGGCGGCAGAGGCGGAGGAGGTGAGGTGTCCGCGGTGCGGTAGTGAAGATGTTAAGTATGAGAAGTTCTCGAGGAAGGTGTTTTATTTAGGGATTGCTTTTTTGAGATTTCCAGTACCTTTTCCGAGGAAGAAGCACCGATGCAATAATTGTGGTGAGGTTTGGAAATGAAGGGTACGAGGGAAGTGGGGCAGGCTTTTGTGGAACAAAAGCCGTATCTCGTGAAGCGTGAATCGTATCTCGCGGGAGTTTAAAAGTTAAAGTGGAAAGTGTAAAGCCACAGTGGAAAATTTAAAGTTGTTGACGGGATGGGGAGAGAAGAATAGGGGTCTGGGGAGAAGAGAGAAGGCGCAATTAGTATCGTGGGGGCTGTTGTCGGCAAAATGGATTGCATGCTTAGGCTGTCGCTTTGCGGAGCAGGTTAGTTCAAGGGGATAACCAGCTAAGTAGTTTGGTCAGATTATTTCATCGGAGCGGCGTTAGGGGCTTCCCGGTGGGCAGTCCTGAGCCAGGACCGTCTTGTTATAGTTGCCGCCGAATGCTTGCAGTCTAAACGGGGGCGTATCATTAACGTAAACACGTTTCTTCTGGCCTAAACCAGCCCCGCCGTGGTCTGTGTCGGCACAAACCAGCAGGACGTCGCAAACGGCGGCAGTGCAACCGGGGTTGAGGTCACGTACTGTAGTATCGGCCCAGGTCTTGCCGGGCGGAAAACTGGCTGTAGTCTTATTATAGGCCGTGCGATATACCTCGGTATCATGGGTGGACACCCATCTGTTCTTTCCAATACCCTGACCTTTACCATCAACGTCGCCGCGGCACTGCCTGCCGCCCTTGAACCTGCACCAGCACTTGGGCCGGCCGGCAAGACGCCATCGACCGATATCGGTGCCGTTGTACATATTGACAGTTGTATCAACGAAAATCGCCGTACCGCCGGATGGTACGCCTCCGCCTTCCATAACGACGCCGCCGCGGCTTACGTTCTTAGACATCTTGACCAAGCAGTTGTCGTCAACCACAAATTTCAGCAGAACGCCGCTGGTTGCGGGGGCGTTGCTTTCGCCCACATACAGTGAGGCCATCTCGATGGTAATACCGGCCGTGCCGAGGCCGCCCTGTGTATCGACCGGAACAAAACAGGGGTCGGCAATTGGGGTACCAACGTCATTGACCTCGCCGGCCTCATTGATGTCAATCGAGCCGGGATACACCCAGTAGTCCACATTAAGGTCCGCCTCGTTGATTCCCACAATGTGAGCGTCCGAACAGGGGTCGCCGCAGGGGTCCTGAACGGTCACGTCGAACGCAAACGCACGCACATCGTTCGACGAAGCTACTATCTCATAGCTGATAACGATCTCGTCCGTGTCAACAACGTCGCCGCCGACCGTGACCTGCACAGGGGTGGCCGTAATGTTGACGGTCGCCCATGTCGGAACCGCCATTAGAGATACCGCCAGGGACAAGAATATAATCTTTTTCATGATACGACCTCCTTTCCGCCTTACTGGCAAAAAAGTTGTGCTAAAAGGCACTTATGCGCACATTTGCTCAACGATAATACCGCTGGAGGGTATTTTACCACAAGCGGGCTGATAAATCAAGCAAATACAGACTAAATATTTTGCCTTTTGACAGGGTATAAAATAAGACGCTCTTATGTCGCTCTGCTGCTGCAGTGGATTAAGCTTCATTATGTTTTGCGTTTTTTCAGGAGTACGAGTCCGCCGAGGGCGAGCAAGGCGAAAGTGGCCGGCTCAGGGACGATGGTGTAGTCAAAGGTGTCAGCGGGCGTCGTGAAGTTTTCGTTCACCCAAATGTTAATCGTACCGGTCTCGCCCACATCGCCCGTTGAGGCACTAAAGTCCATAAGGAACTGCACGCCCGCCACTGGAGGTTCCGAGAGATAGTCGGCCTGCATCTCATACCCAGGGTAAGGGTACGGCGGGTACGCGTAGGTCCAATTACCGCCTATGCCGCCCATGTCACCCGCATAACCGGGCTCACCCGGGGTTGTTTCAGCCATGCGCGGATTAACCAAAGAACCGATGCTGCCGTCTACGGGGATGATGTAACCGTTCCAGGCGCTGCTGTTGCTGGAATAAATCTGGATGGTCTCGCCTATCTCGAGGTTCAGGGTCGGGGGTGTGGGCGAATCGTCTATATACATGGTAACAGCGGCGTTCGCCGTGGAGGCGAGGGCGAAAAGCAGAGTTAACGCGAGTAACTTTTTCATTTGTTTTGTCTATTATAAGTTTATGTTTTGCGTTTTTTCAGGAGTGCGAGTCCGCCGAGGGCGAGCAATGCGACTGTGGCCGGCTCAGGGACGATGGTGTAGTCGAAGGCGTCACCGGGCGTCGTATAGTTCTCGTTTAGATAAAGGTTAATCGTGCCGGTCTCGCCTACATCGCCCGTTGAGGCAGCAAACTCCATAAGGAACTGCACACCCGCTACGGGAAGCTGCGTCAGCCCGCCAGCTTCCATAGTATAACCGATACCAAGATAATAGGGATACCCGGAGTAATCAATGGGGTAGATGCTACCCCCGTCACCCGCATAACCGGGCTGGCCCGGTGTTGTTTCAGCTATGCGCCCGTTCGTCAAGGATCCGATGCTCGGGACCATGACGAAAATGAGACCCGTCCAGGCGCTGCTGTCGCTGGAATAAATCTGGATAGTCTCGCCGATGTCCAGGTTGAGGGTCGGGGGTGCGGGCGAATCGTCGATGTACATGGTAACAACCGCGTTGGCCGGCAACGCCAAAGCAAAAACTAAAATCAATCCCACTGCTCTCATTTTCTCATCCTCCTCCAAAACGCGTAGTGTACGCATCCGCTTTTTGGAGTTTATTTCAGGTTAGCACTTATCGGACGTGGTGTCAAGGGGTTTTTTGAGATCTTTTTACAAAAAGGTGTTACAAATTATATAAGTCCTCTAAGATTAGGGACTTACAGTGTTTTTTTTTTGCGGTAAGCTGGGCGAAGAGGGTAAGCGGGGCGGTTTTAGTGATTTTGACGTTCATGAATCGGCCGGCGAGGGACGGAGGGCCGTTGAAGACGACAATCCAGTCGGTTGCCGTTCGGCCAACCAACTGCGGGTTATTTGGGCCTTCGGGGGAGTCCAAGTGGGGCTTTTTGCTCAGGCCTTCGATGAGGACCTTTACGGTTTGGCCGAGGAAGGTTCGGGCGAGGTCGGCGCTTATCTTTTCCTGGACGGCGAGAAGCTCTGTGTTGCGTTTTCTCTTGGTTTGGTGCGGGACGCTGTCGGCGAGTTTTTTGTCGGCTTTGGTGCCGGGGCGGGGCGAGTATTTGAAGATGAAGGCGTTTTTGTATTTGGCCTTCTTGAGAAGTTCTACGGTTGCCTGGAAATATTCTTCGGTCTCGCCGGGGTAGCCCACGATAAAATCACCAGAGACTGCGATACCGGGGACGATGCTTCTCGCTCTATCAAGCATTTCGAGATACCGGGAGACGGTGTAGCGGCGGTTCATTGCGCGGAGGATTTTGTCAGAGCCGCTCTGAGCGGGCATGTGGAGGTAGCTGCAGACCTTCGGCAGATCGGCCATTGCTTTTAGGATTTGGTCGTAAAAATCCTCGGATGGGTAATTGGTTACGAACCTTATCCATTCGACGCCGTCGAGCTCACTGAGCATATGAAGCAAATCGGCGAGGCAGCAGGTTTTGTCGCCGGCGGTGTATTTATACGCGTTTACTTTCTGGCCCAAGAGTGTGACCTGTTTTACGCCGTCGTCGGCGAGTCTTTTAATCTGTTCGATTATCGCAGCAGGGGGGCGGGAGACCTCCGGGCCGCGGACGTAGGGGACGACGCAGTACGAACAGAAGTTGTCGCAGCCGCGCATTATGCGGACGAAGGTCTGGCCGGGGAGGTTTTTATCAGCGCGGTCGAAGACCGATTCAAACTCATCGAGGGCGAGATTTTCTCTGTCATCGGGCTTTTGGCGGATTTTGTCTTTTATACTCAGGAGCTTGGGTTTTTCATTGAGAGCGGAACTGATGAGCTGCGGGATTTGCGGAATTTGGGCGGGACCGCAGACTATGTCGACGGTGTTATCTTCGAGCAGTTCTGCGCCTAACCGCTGGGCCATGCAGCCGATTACGGCGACGACAAGGTCGGGCCTTTGTTTTTTGATGTGTTTTAGATGGCCGAGGTGCGAGAGGACGCGCTGTTCGGCATGCTCTCGAACCGAGCATGTGTTGAGCAGGACGGCATCAGCATCTTTGACGGTATCAGTCAAACCAAAGCCAGCCTTCTCAAGTGAAGCAGTGACCAAGGCACTGTCTAACTTGTTCATTTGACACCCGAACGTCTTAACGAAGAATTTCAAATTACAAATCTCAGATTTCAAATTACACCGATCGGATTGCGAAATACAAATTTTGACCGGGCGTTTCAAGTTCCCCTTTGGTTTTTGAACTTTTGGCCTTTAAGCGTGGTTTTCTTCAAGTATTCGATAAAACCTGCTATTTGTCTTGACACCTCAGCGGCAGAACAGGAGAGTTTTTCGAACTGATGATTGTTTATATAGCAAATATCTTTAGCAATAACCAGATGCGAGCGCAATTCGCCACACGAACCCTTGGCTATATACAAGAACTGGATGAATTCCTGTTTGGAGCCTCTTTCAAAACCTTCCGCAATGTTACTGGAGACGGAAATTGCAGATCGCTGGATTTGATTTTTTAGTGCATAATCCTTACTGAGCTTATCCTTAAGGGTTGCATCGTACACCTGGCAGGCTAACTTTTTGGCTTGTTGCCAGACTGGTAAATCCTCAAAGGAATCATAAGTCGCCATAGCTTAACTCCCGTAAGTCATAATCCGAAACTAACAGTTGAGTATAGCAATTTGGAGTGCCAAAATCAAATGAGGAGAGCTTTTGTGATTTCAGGAGTAATTGTTTGACGGTGTAATATGGGAGCGGTATATTGCGGGGCAAGAGCAGACTGAACGAAGAAAGTGTCGAGGAATACTGACGGTAATGCCAAGAAAAATCGGTTTTGACAACGAGCAATACCTTGAAGAACAGACGGCGGCGATTCTGGAAAGAGTAGACCATTTTAATGACAAGCTGTATCTGGAGTTCGGAGGCAAGCTGTTATTTGACTATCACGCCGCGAGGGTACTGCCGGGATTTGACCCGAATGTCAAGATGCGTCTTCTGCAAAAACTTAAAGACAAGACGGATGTTATTCTTTGTATTTATGCAGGTGATATTGAAAGAAAAAAGTTAAGAGCGGATTTTGGCATTACCTATGATTCCGACGCTCTTAAGACTATTGATGACTTTAACGAATGGGGCATCGAGGTTACAGGGGTAGTTATTACGCGGTACGAAGAGCAGGCCTCCGCCAAGGCGTTTAAGAACAAGCTGGTGCGCAGGGGGATTGGGGTTTACACGCACGGTCTTACGAAGGGCTATCCAACGGACGTCGATGTTATTGTGAGCGACGAAGGATACGGAGCAAATAAAGCGATAAAGACGAGGATGCCGATTGTTGTTGTTACGGGTCCGGGGCCGGGGAGCGGGAAGCTGGCAACGTGCCTTTGCCAGTTATATCACGAATATAAAAAGGGTGTAAAGGCGGGGTATGCGAAGTTCGAAACGTTCCCGATATGGAACCTGCCGCTTAATCACAATGTAAATGTCGCATATGAAGCTGCAACGGTTGACCTTAAAGATTTCAACCTTATCGACCATTATCACTTAGAGGCATATAACGAGAAGGCGGTGAATTATAACCGGGATGTTGAGGCGTTTCCATTGGTCAAAAGAATCATCGAGAAGATAACGGGGGAGAAATCGTTGTACAAATCTCCCACGGACATGGGGGTCAATCGGGCGGGTTTCGGCATCGTGGACGATGAGGTTGTCCAGCAAGCCTCTCATCAGGAGGTTATCAGAAGATATTTCAGGTGTGCGTGCGAGTACGCGATGGGGTTTGTCGATAAAGATACGCTGAACAGGGCGGAACTGATTATGGAGAATATAGGCGCGAAGGCGGAAGACAGGAGGGTAGTTGCGCCTGCGAGAGAGGCGGCGCTGCGGGCGAAAGAACTCGGGAAGGGGAATGAGGGTATTTTTTGCGGCGCGGCTATTGAATTAGAAGACGGTACGATTATTACAGGGGACAACTCGCCGCTTATGCATGCGTCATCAAGCCTTATTATAAACTCGACGAAGCACTTAGCGGGGCTGCCCGAAAAGATGCACCTGCTGCCGAAGAACATAATGGACTCGGTAACTCACCTGAAGAGTGAAGTGTTAAACGGCAAAATGGCGAGTCTGGATTTGGAAGAAACGTTAATCGCGCTGAGCATAAGCGCCATATCTAATCCTGCGGCACAAATGGCCGTAGAGGAGTTAAAGAAACTCAGTGGCTGTGAGGTTCATTTAACGCATATACCTACGCCGGGCGATGAGGCGGGGCTGCGGAAATTAGGGGTGAACCTTACGAGTGAGCCTGAATTTTCAAGCAAGAGCCTTTTTATAACGTGATACAACAAACGGGGCTTGGATTTTTCAGGCGGTTCTGACTTCAGATGAGGTTCTGGCTGTAGCGTTTTTTGGCCGGTTTATGTATTCAAAGGCCACGTAGCGGCTGCGGCGCAGTTAGCTCGATTATGGATTTGCCGGCTCGACGGCAGGGGCCTTTGATTTCTTTGGTGGAGCGATTTGCTTAATCTCGATAGCTTGCCTTTCAGGAAGTTCGGCCGTACCCAGCGCTGATTTAGGACACTGGCCGGTCCAGCAATACAGGCAGAGCTTTTCTTTGGGCAGGCCGATGGCTCCGACCATGTCGTCGACGGTCTGATATCTGAGCGTGGTGACGAGCAAGTCGTCTGCAATCCACTTGACCATCTTTTTGTATTTCTCGGTGTTTGAGTCTATGTATTCTGAGACGTCTTCGATGTCGCGACCTTCGATGGCGCGGATGGCCCTTCGGGCGGCGAGCTCTTGGGTTGAACGAGTGGAGAGATTGAACCTGCACGGGAACATCAGCGGGGGACAGGCCGGGCGTATGTGTACCTGTTCGGCGCCGCAATCCCAGAGCTTTTTTATAGTGAAGTTCCTAAGCTGGGTGCCCCTGACGATAGAATCCTCGCAGGTGACAATGCTGTTACCCTTGATTACGTCTTTGATTGGGATAAGTTTCATCTTTGCGACGAGGTCGCGCGTTTCCTGCGAAGGTGGGGTGTAGCTTCGGCCGTAGCCGGGGGTGTATTTGACAAGGGGGCGTCTGAAGGGCTTGCCTGACTCCATCGCGTATCCCAATCCGTGGGCGATGCCTGAGTCGGGTACACCTGAGACGACATCGACGCTGATATCCTTGTCGTGTTTCGCGAGGCACCGGCCGCACCTCTCCCTGACGGTCTCTACATTTATTCCCTCGTAGCTTGACGCGGGAAAGCCGGTGTATATCCACAAAAATGCGCATATCTGGTTCACATCCCCGCCGGGTCTTCTCCGGGCTATGCCATCTTCGTTTATCAGGATTATCTCGCCCGGCTCAACGTATTTTGTTATCTTAAAGTCGTTGTTCGGAAAGGCGCTGGTTTCGCTGGTCACGGCCCAAGCATCTTCTCTTTTACCAATGACCAGCGGTGTGTATCCAAATCTGTCTCTTGCCGCATATACTCCGGCATGGTTGAGCAGCAAGACCGAGCAGGAGCCGGCGATTGCGTCGAACATTTTCTCTATGCCGTCCACGAGGTCGTTTCCCTGACTGATTAGCTTTGCTATCAACTCGGTGGAATTGACCGCTCCATTGCTCACCTCGCTGAATGATATTCCCTGCTTTAAGAGTTTTGCTACTAACTCTTCGGTGTTCTCAATTATTCCATTGGTAACGACGCAGAATGGTCCAAATTTCGAATTCAGGTATATAGGCTGCTCCTCGAGGGCACTGATGACGCCAATGCCCTTGTTGCCTTTCATATGTGTGTAATCTTCGAAGAATTTTGACTTAAACTGGCTCTGGCTGAGGTCATGTATCTGGCGGGTGAAATCCTCGCCAAGGACCGCGAGGCCGCCGTATTCCGTCCCGAGATGTGAATGATAGTCTGTTCCGTAGAATAGAGTTTCTGCACAATTCCCTTTTGCGACAACTCCAAAAATACCACTCATTTTCACCTCCTTTGTAATAAGTTATAGTTTGATTGAAGCGTCATTTTACACGATTTTGGACGAATGTAAAGTTGATAATAGCATAAAGGTGTCAGCAGTCACGTTTTTTTTTTTACAGCCTTGAATAGCACAAAAGCTCTTGTCGCGAGACTTCAGCACCGGTGTGGTTTAACTTTGCCTTCTTTCTGTTGACGCAGCCGAGACTGGTTTGCTAAGATGCTGCTGCATTTGGCGCAGGTGTGCAGTTTGGTGGCTTTGGTCTAAATCGGGTCGTTTTCTGTAGGCAAGGTCACGAAATCTGAGCGAGATTGCAGGCAGCGCCAAGACGCCAACGAAGGACATTTTATTTCTCTGAGCACTTTGTTTGTTTTTTGATCATGATATACTAAAGCTGCTAGGATTATCAAATGAGGCGTTATATTGATTATGGAGAGTTCTGATTCCAATAAGCAGCAAGGACGCGGACCAGCAGGGGACAAGCAGGGGGAAACTGCGCACGAAGGTACTAAGAGGTTGAGTAAAATCTTTTCGGAAGAGGGAAGGGCTTTGAGGGTTACACTTTTTAGCAGCCCGGAAGGGCGTCTTTTCATAGCCGGCGTCGGGCTGGGACTTATATTCATCGCGTGGATAAGTTCGAGTTTTGCATTGTCACCGAATACAGCTCAGATGCTCATAGGCCTATTTGCAACCCAAATCATGTTCGGGCGAGCGACAAGTATGTCATTCGGCTATTCGGTCGGTCTGGGGCACAGCGTGGTTGTGCCGGTCAATATGCTGATAGAAACTATCCTGGTGTTCACCTTCTATCCATTATTTGTCTTCAGCTGGAGGCATATCGTGGAAATTCGCATGCTGAAGGGCATTATTGAACGGACCCGCCGGGCGGCCGAACGATACAAAGACGTGATTAGAAAATATGGTGTGGTCGGGCTTTTTGTCTTTGTGTGGTTTCCGTTCTGGATGACGGGTCCTTTTATGGGCAGCGTAATCGGCTTTATGTTAGGGATGCGGCTGTGGGTGAATATGACGGTCGTGCTGAGCGGAACTTTCATTGCAATGCTGGGCTGGGCGGTGGTCCTGCGAGCATTTCACGACCAGCTGGCGACATACAGCCCGTATGCCCCGCTGGTTATGGTGGCATTATTAATTGTCATTATAATCGGCGGGCACATGCTGCATCAGATTTATCATAAAAAGGGGCGGCGTAAAGCGTAAAACAAGGTTGCGGAAGAAGCCCCGCTCCTGCAGCAAGCCTGTATCTGGACATTGTTGAATCCCGGCCCGAGCGACTATAAACTCGCATCAGTTTGGCGGTTGAGTCTTCGCTGGAGGTCCTTTAAGGCGTTTACCCGCTCGAAGCCAAGGAGGATAATGGGGAAGGCGGTCTTGTTGTGAAAGAGGGGCTCATCCATATCGACCCATTTGCGGCAGAACTCGCCATCGGGCGTTCCAGGTATGGGCGAAAAGTCAGCTAACATGCCGCGAATGCCCAGGCTGTTGACAAAACGCATTGATTCTTCGAGCTCCTGGGCATCGGTGTAGGGATGGCCGAGGATTTGGTATGCCGTGATGTTTGTCGGTTTTGCACCGGCGGTGATAAGCAGGTCGACTGCCTGAGCGAGTTCGGTGGCAGAGACCTTCGAGCCGGTACGCAGCTGCCACTGTAAAGAGGTGCTCTCGATGCCCAAGTAAAAAGTCTTAAAGCCCACTCGAAGCATTAACTTAGCCAGTTCAGGGGTGATGAAACGTGCGTTAAGGGCGTTGGGACTGTGAAAATTGACTTTTATATTCTGCTTTAAGACTTCTTCTAAGGACGGAATCAAGACTTTATCAGCGTCAAACAACAAGGCGTCATCATAGAAAGCAATATTCTGAACTCCGCGTTCAGATAAAAACTGCAGCTCGGCCAGTGACCGTTGGAGTGGGCGGGTTTTGAATTTGCGATATACATTGGGTACCGAGCAGTAAGTACAGCTAAAGGGACAGCCGTCACTTAGCTTCAGTACGCCGACATTCAACTTCTCATAGACCTGCCACAACGCCGGCCGGCTCAAATCCGGCGCGAGACGTATATATTCCCATAGGGGGCCAAGATTGGCACCTTGTACCAAAAAATCCGCGCCTAATCTTCGTGCGTGATTGCCGCAGAGCGTGACGTAGTTGCCGCCCAATATAATCTTCGCCGCAGGCTGCGCCCTTCGAACGTCCTCTATGACTTCCCGGACGCCCTGATACCAGTAGGTCATCATCGTCTGGACGAAGACAAAATCAAAGGGCATTTGCTGCGCGAGAAAATCCCGGAACATGTTGCGCGGCAGGCCAAAACGCCGAAAGTAGCGTGGAATTTCGACAAGGGCGGGGGGAGTGGGAATTTGTTCGCAGTAAAATCGGCCCCGGCCCCACTGGTCGGATTGCAGGTCTTGCTGGTTTGACATGAATGGATGCAGGCGGTTCAGATAATCGAAGAGGGCAAATTCGGCTTTGGCCCGAAGATAACCTGCGACGCTGAGCAGGCCATACGGTTTCACCCAGAAATCATAAGCCGCGAAATCACAAATCGGGGGATTTACCAGCAGGATTTTCGGTGCCATAGTTCTGTATGTTACATCGGAAAAATAAAATGTCCAAAAAAACTTTGACGCCGGGGCGATAAAAGGGGAAACTAATATATACTTATCAGCTTGTAAGAACAGGGACGTTTTAACATGGCTCAACTCAAGAAACAGCTCGGTTTGCTCGATGTATTTGCGGTAGCAGCGGGTGCGATGATAAGTTCGGGTCTGTTTGTGCTTCCTGCCATCGCATTTAGAAGAAGCGGCCCGGCCGTGATACTGGCGTATCTTTTCGCATCGCTTTTGGTATTACCCAGCGTCCTGAGCAAGGCTGAATTAGCCACGGCGATGCCGCGGGCCGGCGGGACATATTTTTTTGTAGAGCGGAGCTTAGGGCCGATCTGGGGCTTATTCGGCGGGATGGCAGGCTGGTTTTCACTGGCATTAAAAAGTGCTTTTGCAGTCGTTGGGATGGCAGTTTTAATCGAACTAATAATGGAAGCGCAAATGGTCGAGTGGCATCTCAAGGCAATAGCGGCCTTTTGCTGCCTGAGCTTTACGGCACTAAATATTATAAGCGTCAAACAGACAGGCAGATTTCAGGTTTTGCTCGTGGGGACACTGTTGGCGATACTTGCAGTGTTTGTCTTTTTTGGTGGCAGGGCGGTTGAGGCTGAAAGATTCAGGGGCTTTCTGGAGGAGGGCTGGGCGGCTGTGTTCGCAACCGCCGGTCTGGTCTTCATAAGCTTTGGCGGTTTGACTAAAGTTGCCAGCATTGCCGAAGAGGTCAAAGAGCCGGGAAGAAATTTGCCCCTGGGTATGCTACTGGCCTGGTTTGTCGTAACCTTGTTTTACATTGGTGTAATTGTAATTACCGTAGGTGTCGTCGACGGCAAAGAACTGATTGGCCACCTGATGCCTATTTCACTGGCAGCGTCTAAATTTATGGGCCTGCCCGGGTTCGCAATTCTGAGCTTAGCTGCCATAGCTGCTTTTGTGACCACGGCAAATGGTGGGATACTCGCCGCTTCACGGTCTCCAATGGCTATGAGCAGGGACCAACTGCTTCCGCCACTTCTCTCGCGCGTCAACGAGCGCTTCAAAACCCCTCACATCAGCGTTTTGGTTACAGGGGGATTTATGATTGCGGCCATCGTTTTTCTTGATATTGAAGTGCTGGTAAAGACCGCCTCCACCTTAATGATAATACTTTTCATTCTTGTCAATGCCAGCGTGATAATAATGCGTGAGAGCAGGATACAAAGCTACCGACCGAAGTTCAAGTCGCCGTTATATCCCTATATCCATATCCTTGCTATCATCGCTTATGGTGCCCTCATCATCGATATGGGCAGGGTGCCGCTGCTGATTACGGGTGGTTTTATAGCTGTCAGTGCGGGCTGGTTCGGACTTTATGTTTCCAAGCGGGTTGGCAGGGCCTCGGCAATAATGCATATCGTAGAACGTGTTACCGCGAGGGAGCTGAAAACCGTAACGCTCGAAAATGAGCTTCGGGACATTCTGATAGAACGAGACGACATAATCGAGGACAGATTCGACAGACTTATAAGACAGTGCCCCATCCTGGATACAAAGGGCGGCAGAAGCGCCGAAGATGTCTTCCGGCAGGTCTCGGCCATCCTGGCCGAGAGACTGCAAACCGACGAATACGTACTTTTTGAGAAGTTCCTTCATCGTGAAGCCCAGGGCGGTACTGTCGTACAACCCGGATTTGCCATACCGCACATCGTGGTGGAAGGCGAGAACAAGTTCGACATCCTGCTCATCCGGGCTGTTGATGGTATTGATTTTCCACATGCGCCCGACCCAGTCAGGATAATGTTTGTTTTAGCAGGCAGCAGAGATGAACGCAATTATCACCTGCGTGCCCTGATGGCCATAGCCCAGATTTCCCAGGAAAAAGATTTCGAGCAGCGATGGCTCGATGCCAGAGACACCGCCGCCATACGAAACCTAATTCTGCTTTCCACAAGGAAAAGAGATACAGCTGAGTAACTGTTTCATGCAGCCGGTTCAGCGTCTGAAGTAGACTATAAGGCCGTTGTCATAGGTTTTTACATCCCACCTTTGGCTGTGAGATGCAACGGCCTGAAGGAAGGGGGCTTCGAGCGGTTTTGGTTCTGCGCCAAGTATGACGGCTGCGGGTGGGGATTTTTCAAGCAATTGGCCGAGTGTTCCCGGGCCTATCGCAGTGGCAATTTGCCGGTCGGAAGGATGCATGTAATCGGCAATTCTATAAACAAACGGGCCGGACGAAAACTCAGGATAAATATTACAGCCGCCCTCAAGGGCATAAAGAGGGGCCAAAGTAAGTATCGGTTTCGGGTCTTTGGTCTTTTTGGCGATGTCTTCTGAAATACGGTGCAGGCGAATGGGGACCCAGCTTTGCGGACTAAGGAGCCTCGGAATTCTATGCAGAACAATGGGGTATAAGGAAATCGACACAAGTGCGCAGGCGGCTATTAAGATGCGGACTATTTGAAAATATTTATTGTGCGCGGGTATGTCGGTAAGCTTTCTTATATACAGCAGTGGATAAGCGAAGCTGATTACGAGGAAGGGGGCCGGCATCGCAAGATATTGTTTCCACATGGTCGGGGGAATCAGAGCAATTATAAAAAATACGAGCGGCAACAGGACGGCAAGCAACAGGTTTGTAACATTTGATATTTTTAGTTTGCGACGCAACAACACAATTGTCGCCCACAGTTGAATCGTTATCAGGATAAGTACAGGGTAGCCGGGTGTTGTTAGTGCGATTAATATCAGGTCAAATTTACCAAAAACCATACCTATTTTGTGGAGCCATTCGCTGTTGAGCGCAGGCATCCAGAACAGGTTCAGATAAAATGCCCGCGGGGCCGCAATGACTGTCCAGAGAGGCCAAATCAATACACACACCGTCGCAATCATAAAGGGCAGGACGGTTTGGAGTCTTTGTTTTATTGTCTGCGCAGGCCGGACCAACAATAGCACGAAAAACAAAATCTGAGCCAGTACTGTGGTTATACGCATGCAGCCTGCCAAGGTCAGCAGAGCACCGATAACGGCAATTCGCCAGTACTTTGACTTATGGCTGAAATCGATAGATATAAACAGCCAAAAAGAAAGCACAACGCACAAAAATACCACATCATGATTCCAGGCGAAGCCGTTGGCATAGTCGACGAACGGATTGAACAAGTACAGGACGGCAGCAGCCAGGCCCAAGAGCATCCCCGAGATTTTAAAGGAACCAAAGATGCGCCGATATATGCCGACAATGCAAACAACCACAAGGACATCGCAGACTATTGAAAGCATGCGGCCTACGAGCAGATAGTGAGTGGTGTTCAGGGCCTTGTATAAAAATGCACAAAGCAGCGGATGGTAAGGCATCTGCGCGACGTATGAAAAATCCCTGTAAATCAGCTTTCCCTGTGCTAATAGAGCACCGGCGGTGCAGTACATGTGTTCATCGTGACCAAGGGGCTTGGTCATGCCGTTGGCCAGTATAGCAAGGGCAAGTGCCGCGAGGATTAAGAAAACGAAAGTATTGACTATTTTCAAAGACATTTAGTCATCTGATTTTGGTTTTGCGCTGCGGAATTACGTTACCATTCGGTGAGCTCTCCGAGCAGTTCCTCAACCAAGTCCTTCATTGTTACAATACCGACGGGCCTTTCTCGGCCGGCGTGGCCGGGTCTGGTAACCAAAACAATTTTTTGATTCTCAGTCTGCATAATATTTATCGCCTCTGTTACGAGAGTCTGAGCGGGAAGTTTTCGTACTGGCTTTATGAAGCTGCGTAAATCAGCAAACTGTTTGTCTGCGCTTAGGCACTCATAGATATTTATGAAGCCAGTGATGTTTGCAGACGTATGCTCGTAAACCGGCAGACGGGTGAAGGCTGACTCGGCCAGTTGTTTCAACAGGGTGGAGCTGTCGGTATTTACATCGAGCATCTGCACTTTATTAACAGGCGTCATCACAGCTTTTATACTAAGGTGGGAAATGCCTGCCAAGCGATTTATGATGTCGGTCTGGACGGGGCTAAGAAAACCCTCTTCCTGTGTTTCCTGAAATATTGCTCTGATGTGAGGGCGGCGGACGGCGGCCATTGCCGTTTTAGGACCAACCGATGCACCTGCCAGTTCAGTAAAGCCGCGTGACAGCTTGCCGAGCAGGGGCACTATTTGGCACCAGGTAAAAAACCTGTGAAACGCCAATAAAAGCGGGGCGACGTATGGCATGAGAAAATCAGCACGATAGAAAAAAAGATTTTTGGGCAGCATCTCAGAGAAAATAAAAAGCACCGGTGCCGTCAGAACAGCAGCAAATAGTTCAGCAGTATGTTCAACCTGCAGGTGCCTCAAAAACAACAAAGTAACAATACTCGTGGCAACATAGTGAGCGAGATTGGTGCCTAACAACAGCGACAGAAGCAGGGCAGGGCTGTCGCGCATGCTCTTGTCGAGGATGACGAACAGCGGGCGTTTGTTTTCAACACCAAGGCGTAAGCGAAGCCGGCTGAGCTGGTATATCCCGGTTTCGGCACCGGAGAACAGACCGGCGAGCATTACGAAAAAAACAACTATCAATATTAGAATCAAGCTACTTAGCATCGGTCGGTATCGGCTGAAGGGTCAATATTAGTGTTTCGATCCGGTGCTTTCGCACTCGTTCGACGGTAAACTTCAGGTTCTTCAGGTAAGCGACGTCACCGGCTTTTGGTATTCTGCCCAGAATAGCGGTTACCAGACCGGCGATTGTGGAAAGTCTTGTTTCGGCGGGGTCAATGCCGAACGCGCCCGCCCAGTCGTGAATAGCCAGGGCGCCCGCCAGCCGATATTCAAAAGGCCCTATCTTTTCGACAGGCTGGATCCCATCAGTAAGTTCAATGGGCCCGACCAACTCTTCCGCGATATCCTCCAAACGAATCGACCCTGCAATGCCTCCATATTCGTCCACTACTATCGCGGTGTCTGTAGCAGTTTTGCGAAAAAATTCCAGGAGGGATTCGACCGTCTTTTGCTCAGGGACGAAATCAACTTTCTGCACGAGCTTGCCCAGCAGCGTCTTCGGGTGAAGCAAGAGGTGTCGAAGGTGGACCAGACCGACTATATTGTCTATTGTTCCAGCATAAACAGGCAGTTTTGTCAGGTTATTTTTCAGCATGATTTCACGAGCGTTTTGGCTGGAATCCGTAACGGCACAGGCAATCATATCCACTCGCGGTCGCAAGCAATCGCGTACTTTGAGAAAGCCGAGTTCGACAACCTCGGCGAGCAGTCTATTCTCATCTGTGGTAATAAGGCCGCGTTTTCGCACGTGTTCCATCAAGGTTTTGAATTCGGCTGCTGTTATTGGCTTAGCCGGTTTCGTGGGCCCCAAGAGCAGTCTAAGGGCCGGCTCAACTATTAAAAACCTAAAGACAAAGACAACAGGTTTGAAAGCCCTTGTGCACAGGAATACCGGCAGTGCGGCGGCGACACTGAGCGATTTTGAACTGATATAGGCCAAGGATTTGGGCAATATTTCTCCGAGCAGCACCAGTACGCAGAAAGCGAAGAAGGCGGTAAAAGCGGCGGCGGCCGGGCCAACTTGCCGCTGAAAACGAACCGTAAGGACACTGGCGAGTGCAAAAAACAGGACGTTAACTATCATATTGCCAAACAACAGGCAGCTAAGCAGCTGCTTTGGTTCTTTCAGTAATGCTGCAGCCAGGTTTTGGAGTTTATGCTTGGATTTTTGCAGCAGGATTATTTGTCTGTGCGATAGATTAAAGAAGGCGGTTTCCGCACCTGAAAAAAAAGCGGAACCAACAAGCAACAGCAGCATTAAAGTGATATGGCCAACATTTTGGAAGACTGGAGCCACTGTCTGCTATTGCCTTAACTGGGTTTGGGTAGGATTATTTTGAACGCAGTTCCCTCAGCCGGTTTGGATTCGACCGAGATGCAACCTCCGTGTTCATCTATTATCCTTTTGCAAAATACAAGCCCAAGTCCCGCACCCGAGCGTCTCGACGGCGAGTTTCTATCATTCTTGGTAGTAAAGAAAGGTTCGAAAATCTTTTCTAAATCGGCACGGTCAATTCCGCAGCCGGTGTCGGCGATCTCTATCTGAACTGCAGCATCTGTGTCGTGGGCTTTGATGGTCAGGACCCCACCGTGGGGGAGCATCGCGTCACGGGCATTAAGAATCAAATTCATCAAGACCTGCTGAATTTGGACAGGGACACCCCAGATGTTCAGCTCTTCGGTAATCTCGATGTTTACCATTATTCGGTCCTTTGCAAAATCCCGACAGAGGCAGGCAAAAACCTCCTGCACCAAAGTCATCAGCGGAATATTTTTCTTGTCCTGTGTCTCGCCGTCCGCAACTGCAAGCATACTTTCCATAATTTTCGAGGCCTGCTCACAATTTCGGACTGCTTTTTGGAGCGCCTTTTCTATCAAGGCCTTATCGTCGGGGTGTTTTAGGGCAAGCTCTGCGAAACTGCCAAGCGGTGTGAGCAAGTTGTTAATTTCGTGGGCGACCATATAGGTTGTCGTGCCGATGTTGGCCAAGGCCTGAAGCTGGCTTAGCTGCGCCTTCAAGGCGTCGTTCTGCTGCTGTTGAACTGCCAGGTCTTTGTGCAAGGAAAGGCGTTTTTCAAGGATACTTGTCACGTGTTTGTTTCCATTGCGGAATTCAGTATTAAGCTGTTATTTATTGTAAACTGTTAGCTTACAAGTGTCTATATCGACTTTTAACGCTGTTTTTCTTGAACGATGGGGGTGTATAGGTATGACCTGTGCTTGCTGCCCACGGTTCGGTTGTAGCAATAATAAAGAGGACCCTGCGGCTGCAACATAATCGCAAGCCCACAGGGCCCTATAGTGTCAACCATATAAAGCACTCTGCAAAAAGCTGCAAAGTACGATTCTACTTGCTCAAACTGTCACCAGCTCTACGGAGCGGCTGTGAGCCAATTAGTGGCCATGATGTCCAGGTCAACGAGGTTGACTATCTTATCGGCGTTCAGGTCTCCGGGAATCGGGTCATCAGGGTAATTTGGCGCATTAGTGGTCAGCTCAAAGGCCACATCCCAAGAGTAATTCGGGTCGGGGAAGTAAATCGGGTTTCCCAGAACCCACTTAGAACCGACTGTTGGCGGTGTTGGCGGCCACGTGGTCCCATTAACAGGATGGTTCGCATCTGTGATACGGACCGCATCGTCATTGAAGAAGTGCTCCCGGGTCTTCCAACCCCAGGGATACTGAATCGGGTAGTCAGCGGGGTTGTAGATTGCCGCGATACTCAGCCAGTAGACCCTTCCAGCAGGGTCGCACGGGTCGTTGGGGTCCTGATAGAACCACTCATCCTGAGACAGAAGCTGGGTAAACTGGAAGCAGGTTTCCATATCGCGTTCAGGCCGGTCGCAGGGGTCCTTATCATGTCCCTCGAAATTCCAGACCCAGTTGTCACAATAGTTTTCCCAAACAAGCTCATTGGGATGGCTGAATACCGACGGGTCGCCAGGGTTCGGGTCCGGTATGTCATTCCAGATGCCAATGTGGAAGGCCTGTGGGCGGACTAACGGAGGAAGGGGCAAATTCCAACCGATGAAGGAGCCCCACCAGTGGATGTCGGTAACAGGGCGGTTGTCCTTACATCTCCAATCGTCCGCCACTATCTGTGGGCCATTGTGGTCTGAGAGCTCATCCCAGCCCCAGATGAAGTTGGGGTCATCGACCCATTTCACAGGCGGCTGGCTCCATTTGACATACCACTTGCCCGGCACCGCGGCTGCGGGGGGATTCGCAGCAACTGCCAGATTGTGCCAGTAGTTCCACATGCCGCCAATTCCGCCACCCGGCGGAGGGGCGTTCTGCGGTCCTCCGACCCACAATCCGCCTTCGTCCACAATAATGTACTGGACGGTTTGCAGGTTGAACCCAGGGTTATTCATATACGATGAAGCGGTTGGGGTCGTCGCAGTCACTCCGGTCTTCGAGGTGTCGATAGTTATCGTCACTGGGGTGTTCCAGGGTACCGGGTTTCCGGGGCCGCAGTTCCAGTACCAGGCACGGATGGGGCCACCCACCAAAGGCAGGTTTTGAAGCCCGAGTGACACCTGATTAATCTGCGTGTGCGGCGGCAGAAGACCAAATTGCGGTGCAGTGACCGTCACAGTGATTGTGCAGTTTCTTAAATCGGGGTCCTGGCCAAAGTCGTACACCCATGCACTGGAGAAATTCCCATCTGGAAAGCAGGGGTCGCCCCAGGACATCACCAATCCAGGGGCGTTTGGATAGTTATAATCCTCGTACGAACCGCCACCGCCGTAAACGTGCAGTTCAGACGGCATAAAAACGTCATTTGGATAAGAATTACCTTCTTCGGTGAAGAGTTCCCACTGTGACATGTACTCGTCCCACGCCGGTTCGTTCATTCCGGAGATGCCATCACCGAGGACATCATTCCAGTCTTCCAGGGTGTCGAAGAGAAAGGTCTTGTCAGCGAAGGCCGGCACGGTTGCCATCAGGCAGCCTACAAAGGTGCAAACAATTAACAGTTTCATTTTTTTCATAATCAATACCTCCAAAAAAACCATTCCTTAAAACACTAACACTTACATTTCAGCAAATATCTTGCGGCAACGAGCCGCAGCTAATCTTTAGGCCGTGCGCTTTGCGCGTGTAGTAACCAAGGAGAATATCACTACTCGAATGGTGTTGGCAGAGCCCGACAGATATTTGCATCTGTTTGGCCAGAATGCCTTCGTGTATAGTCAGGGGCGTTTTTTTCGGGTGAGGGAAAAACCCAAACACATCCAGCCACTCCTCACTAAGCTAATCCATTGCGGTTTTAAATCTATACGGCCCCTGCGCCCAAGTCAAGAAAATTATCTGAAAAATAAGGTTTTTTCAGAGGTTTACCAAATATGAGAAACATGGAGGGGGTGTCCATGCCTAAATTCACTAAGTTCTTTTAGGGAAGGTAGATAAGCTCGTGCAGGCCGAAGTCTGGACCTATTTTTTGTAAGTTTTTTCTGGGTCGTAGACTTTTTCTGCGATAAATTCCAGGTCTTTATCGCTGTCCTTCTTCAATGCCCGGTAGAAGCAGGACTGGTATCCGACGTGACATTGGCCAGCATCGACGGTTACTTTCAGGAGGAGGTAGTCCTGGTCGCAGTCGACGAGTATTTGTTGTACTTTTTGTGTGTGGCCGCTTTCTTCGCCCTTTTTCCATAATTTTCCTCGGGCCCTGCTAAAGTATGTGGCATAGCCCGTTTGGATTGTCAAATCAAGCGCCTGGCGATTCATATAGGCGGCCATCAGAATCTGACCGCTCTTTGAGTCCTGAGCTACGGCTGGTATCAAGCCGTTGTCATCGAATCTTGGAGCAAATTCCAGACCTTCTTCGATATTTTGCTTTGTTGCCACCTTTCGGGTCTCCTAAATTGTTATTGTCAGCAGGCTGTCGTCTTTGCAATCTTTTTGCAAAGCGCCGGCTTACCATCTTGCCAGATGTAGTTTTACACGTTATTATTTGTGAAAACAAGTTTTTTAAGAGAACCTAATTTAATGGCTGAGGTCGAAGTCAAGAAAACCAAGAACATATTCCTGTTTATGCGTATTGCAGTGGTCGTGGTGGGCATCATTTGGGGGGCAGTGTGGCTGAGTCGTGAAGTGGGGTGGGACAATTTGGCAGAAACCTTCCTCCGGATAAATTTGGGAGTTTTCGCCGTCGCACTCGGTATCTTTGCTCTCGGCCAGGTAATAGTGGCACTGCGATGGTGGCTGCTGCTGAGGTCGCAATCCATCTTTATAGACTTCTCTGCTGCGGTCAGACTGCATTTTTTGGGGCTTTTTTACAATAATTTTATGCCGAGTTCGGTGGGAGGCGATTTAGTGCGTGCGTGGTATGTTACCCGCCACACCGATAAGAGGTTCGAAGCGGCCCTGAGCGTATTTGTGGACAGGGTGATAGGCCTTTTAAGCACACTGATAATCGCCACTTTTTTCTATACGCTTTTCCTTCGAGGTCGTCATGATATAACAGTTGCGAGCGATGAAAAGCGTGGCGGTTTTCTAAACTCCGTGGCTGAGTACAAGTGGGCGCTTATTGGGGTCTGTGCTCTGCTTGCAGTAGTCTTTTGCTCACTTCTTCTGCATGCGCGAGGGCGAGCACTGCTCAACAAAGCCTGTGCGCACGTTCGAAAGCTCAGTTCCAGCGGGACAAAAAAGCTCAAGAATGCGATCATCATCTACTGCAGCAAGCCCCTGACAATTTTTATAGTCTTTGCCCTGACGGTCTTTTTGCAAATTTTGACAATCACCGGCTTTTGGTTCCTGGGCTTAAATCTCGGTATTGAAGTCAGCGTGAAGTATTATTACGTGTTCTTCACGCTCACCTGGGTATTAGGGGCCGTGCCTGTCAGTATTGGAGGGGCGGTAGTGGTTGAGGGAACGCTTGCTTACATGTTTATCCACTTCGCCAACGTCGGCAAGGACGCGGCATCTGCGCTGGCGTTGTGTCAACGGGCTATTTGGATGCTCGCTTCATTGGCAGGGGCCGTGATACACCTGCTTGGTACACATTTGCCGGGAGCCCCCAAACGAGACAAAATGTTTTCAGGAACGCCTTAGAGACTTTTTTATTGACTTCGAGAAGACCATGAATTAAGCTGTGCTTTCAGGGTCAGATGTGTGTTTTATGCCTATTCTTTGACAGTACGGACGAGAGACGCCAAGCTGACGACAAAGGACTGTTGTTAGGGAAATAATAATATTATGGGACGTTTCAAAACGTATTTCTTCCGCGGCCTGGCCGTACTTCTGCCGACGATTGTAACAATCTGGATATTCATCTGGGGTTACAGATTTATCTATGACAAAATCGGCATATATATAAAAGGAGGCTTGGAATACCTGATAATACTCGCCGGCGCCAGCAAGCCTGAGTTTGACAAACTCTGGATTGATGTTGCGTTATCAGTGGCAGGGTTCCTCATAGCTCTTCTTGGTGTTTTTATAGTAGGCGCGTTTTTGGCCAGCGTGGTTGGCAGGACCCTGTGGCGGATAGTTGAAAAGTTCATAATGAACACGCCGTTTCTAAAGCAGGTCTACCCGTATGTAAAACAGGTTACTGATTTCCTGCTGACACAGGAAGGACAGAAAAAGATGTTCTCCCGCGTTGTTGCGGTCGAGTATCCGCGAAAGGGTATATGGTCGATGGGGCTGGTTACCGGCTCCGGTCTGAAAAAACTCATAGACAACATGGAGAAGGAATTTCTTACTGTTCTTATACCCACCTCGCCCACACCATTTACCGGTTTCGTGATAATGGTTCCGAAAGAGCAGGTCATAGATCTGGACATGACGGTAGAAGAGGCGTTAAGGTTTGCAGTCAGCGCAGGGGTCATAGCGCCACAACCTAGGAAGGACACCGGATTTTTGCCCTCGCCTGATTTGAAAGGTTAAAAAAACTAAAACGGATTTTTATTACAAGATGGTTTAAGGAGATTGGTTTTGCTTTTTACTATTACCGGTAAACATATCGAAATAACGGAAGCCCTAAGAAGGCATGCCGAGCAGAAGACCTCAAAACTCCCCAAGTACTACAACAGCATCAATCAGGTCGAGGTAATTATCGACGGCGGACGGAGCGGCAGCACCAGCGTGGAGATAATCGCAAGAGGCGAACACAGCAAGATTTTTGTTGCTACCGAGACCGGCGAAGATGCTTACCAGTGTATTGACGTAGCTGTCCATAAACTTGAAAGGCAGCTCAGAAGGAAAAAAGGCAAGGAACGAGACCACAAACATACAGGTGGTGCAGGTTTTGGGTAGCCTTTGCGGTAAAATTATTTTGTGATTGTCCGCCGGCTGGTCAGACCGGCAAGAGATGAGTAGGTACGACACGATGAAGCTTTCAGATTTTGTTTGTTTTGAGGCGATAATTTCTGAACTTAAGGCAAAAGACCGTAACGGCACGATAGCCGAGCTTGTTACGACTCTCGATAAAGCCGGGCGGCTCGGCAAGGATAACAGCCAAGACATTATCAAGGCGGTGATAAAAAGAGAAAAGGAAGCGAGTACGGGAATGGGCAAGGGCGTTGCACTGCCTCATGTCAAACACGCGGCGGTAAAAGATGTGGTTGCTGCGGTTGGACAAAGCAGCGTGGGAATCGATTTTTCCTCGCTGGACAAACAGCCGGTTTACTCAGTGATACTTCTGATAAGTCCGGTTAACAATCCCGACAGACACTTGCAGGCAATGGAAGGCATATTCCAGCATTTGCAGCAAGATAGGTTCCGGAAGTTCCTCAGGCAGTCTACAACGGCAGAGGAAATTGAGGGCCTTCTTAAAGAAGCCGATGAAGATTCGTCCCTGTAGTAGTGTGAATTCATGAGCTTAGAGTCGGGCACGGAGCCTGAAAGATGCGGGCAGGAGAAGATATATTGGAGAAAGTTGTTTGCGAAAGGGAAGTCGAAATAAAAAACGCAGATGGACTGCATATGCGTCCGGCCATGCAGTTTGTCGATGCTGCGAACCAGTTTGAGTGTGACATTACTGTCAGCAACAGTGAAAATAGTGTAGACGGCAAGAGTATTATGCAGATGAGTATGCTTGCCGCAACTTATGGCACCAGACTAAAAATCAGAACTGAAGGCGCAGATGCCCAACAAGCGCTGGATGCTTTGCGGGAACTTGTGGAAGACAAGCACTTCGATGAGCCGGCACCAGACGAGAAGAAAGAAACTTAGAATTCAGTAGAACTGTGCTATGGAAATAAAGAAAGGAATAGCTGTCTCACCGGGCATTGCCATCGCCAAATGTCTGATTATTGACTCGGAGGATTATCGAATCCCTCGCCGCTCGATAAACCCTTCCCAACGTATGGTGGAGATTCAGCGGACGAGGAACGCATTTAAGGCTGCAGCCGACGAACTAAGTCAACTGGAATCCGGGCAAGAAGCAACCGAACTGCGTAAAATAAAAGATATCTTTGCTGTACATCTGCGGTTCCTGCACGACAGGAGCCTGCGAAAGAGGATAACCGATTTTGTCCATTCTGAATCGGTGACGGCTGAGTACGCTGTATCGACGACGCTACGGGAGATAGCGTCGCATTTTACGAAGGTCAAAGACCCGTATATCAGCGACCGAGCGGCGGACATCTACGATATTGAAAGACGGCTGCTCCGGCAGCTTCTTGGGCGAAAGCGCGAGGATGTTGAACATCTGACCGAGGAGGTGGCGGTCGTTGCTCGCGAATTAAGTCCCACCCGAACAGCCGGCTTTAACAAACAATTCGTGAGAGGAATTGCTTCCGACGCAGGCGGACGAACCAGCCACGCAGCTATAGTTGCACGGTCTCTGGGTATCCCAGCGGTGGTTGCACTGGAAGACCTCACAGAAAGCGTCCGCGGGGGCGATACCGTTATTATTGATGGCAATCGCGGTATTGTGATTGTAAATCCCGACAGCGAAACAATCCGTCAGTACGAAGCATACTCGCTGGAATTCGCAGAGCTTGGGCACAGGCTCGATGCAATAAGGGAAAAACCGGCAGTAACCCGGGATGGTACGAGGATAACACTGTTAGGCAATATCGAGTTCCCAGATGAAGCCGAGTCAGTTCTGGAAAAAGGCGGAGAGGGTATAGGGTTATACCGCACAGAGTTTTTATATCTTAACAGGCCCAGCGAACCAACCGAACAGGAACATTATCAGGCTTATGCCGAGACAATCAGTGTTTTCAAGCATCGGCCTGTAACAATAAGGACCGTCGACCTTGGTGCGGACAAATATACTCAAAGCAAGCGTTTTGCTCCTGAGCCCAATCCGTTTTTGGGGCTTCGCTCCATAAGATTCTGCCTGCAGAACCTTATGATGTTCAAAGCGCAATTGCATGCAATCCTGCGGGCATCGGTGCTCGGTGAGGTTAAAATAATGTTCCCGCTGATTACAAATCTGCAGGAACTGATGCAGACAAAGATGGTTTTGCGAGACGTTATGGAGGACCTCGATGAAGAGTCGGTAGAGTACAACAGAGACATCGAGATAGGCATAATGATTGAAACACCCTCGGCGGCCCTGACGGCCTCTACGCTCGCAAGAGATGTAGATTTTTTCAGTATCGGAACAAATGACCTTACGCAATATACGCTTGCGGTTGACAGGGGCAACGAACTGGTCTCCACTATGTATTCATCGTCAGACCCTGCGGTGCTGCGCCTTATCCGGACAGTCACTCAGGATGCCCACAAGGCGCAAATAGGCCTGCACGTCTGTGGTGAAATGGCTTCTCAGCCGGAGCATATTATGCTGCTGCTTGGAATGGGGGTCAGGACGATGTCCCTCGCTCCGCCGATGATACCTGAAATAAAGCAGATTATTCGCTCTGTTACCATGGAGGATTGTAACAACTTAGCGAGAAAAATACTCGGTATGAACTCTGAGAGGCAGATTTCCAATTATCTGCGCGACGCCGCCAGAAGGATTCTGCCGGAAGCTTTTTAGTGAATTTGCTCCAATAGTTCGGGGGACATTTAGTCGAATTTTTCGTGCGTTATCGTTGGCCGCAGATTTCACCAATTCTCCATCGCCAGATTCAGATTCCCGCTGCTTGTGCGTGTTAGGGTGTATCATATCTGAAACGGATGCGGGGCTATTAGCTGGAGATTGGTGAACGTACTTTATTTACTGAAAGGCAATGTCCGTAACAACTTGCAAATACAGGAGCTACGCGCTTTCCGTTAAAAATATGCAAAAACCCTGTCAAATAGTCCTTGACAGTTACAGAGCCAAATCTATAAATATCAAACGGCAGAACTCTTAAAATTGAAAGAACCGCGTGGTATTCGGTTCTATTTGCCTGATTGATACCGTACACCCCGCACGTTAGTGTCCTCTCATGGGGATCGTGAGGGTGGAAAACCCAGGTAGTGGTGTGTAGGCATTTTGTGAGTGAGGTACAAGTTTTTGACTGCGCGGCGCATAGGGTTTTTGCAAGTGCATGATGGTGGACGGATTTGGGGTCAGGAGTGGTGCCATGTGTGCTGAATTTTCATGCGTAAGGCATGATGAGCATAAAAGGCAAGTGGGAAAAACGGACATTAACAAAGTGTAACGGGCGATGAAAGGAGGTGAGAAAAACAGGCTCGGAACGGTATAGAGGGACACATCTAGAAAAGTAGTGCTAAGGGTGTGTCTTTGCAAAGGATTTGTTAACCATTTTTTAGAGAGGTGTATTATGTGCAAGAAAATAGTGTGTTTGCTGACTTTTATTTTGCTGTTGGGTTTGAGCAGTGCGGCGTTTGGCACCACCTACTACGTGAGTCCCTCGGGCAATGACAACAACTCGGGCACTTCGACGCAGGATGCGTGGGCGACGATTGACAAGGTGAACACCGTGACGTTCAGCGCCGGCGACAGTATATTGTTCGAAGGCGGCGAGACGTTCAGCGGACAACTGGCTTTCGATGATGAGGCCGGAACGTCGACAAGCCCGATAACGGTAGGCTCATACGGAACAGGGAGGGCAACGCTGAGTAATCCGACTATGGGCGTAGAAGGCAGCGAGTCCACCGGTTTGGGTATTTACGACAACGCAGGCTTTGAGATAAAAGACCTGATTCTTGTGGGTCCGGGCAACGAAGGCGACAGATGGGATGAGAACGTAGGTATTCGGCTATCAGCGGACCTGGGCACGGCCGGTGCGAGGGTGGACTATATCCGGATTGACAACGTGGATGTAACTAACTACAGCGGGTATGGAATACTGCTGATGGGCTACGGCTACAGCGGGTTTCGTGACGTTGAGATTACCAACTGCGAGCTTTATGGCATTGGCAAGGAGGGGATTTGCAGCAAGTGCGCCGAGTGGCCGATGAAGCAATCCACTCACAATGACTTCTACATCGCCGATTGCGTGATGCATGACATCACGGGTGTAGGTACCAGAGGCCCGCACTCCGGCAGCGGCATCAACCTCTCAGCCCTGGATGGAGCTTTGGTTGAATTTAACTTAGCGTACAGCGGTGGCGAGTGGTGTATGGCAGACGGTGGCGGCCCTCTTGGTATGTGGTGCTGGGAGACTGAGAATATAGTTTTTCAGTTCAACGAGGTTCACGACTGGCAGACAATGGGCGGCGACGGGGGCGGCTTCGACCTTGACGGCGGTACGAGCTACGGCACTATACAGTACTGTTACTCACATGACAACTTTGGCGGCGATTTACTGATGCAGTTTTCGCGTTCGCGTCCGGCTCATGATTACATCTATCGTTACAACATCAATGCGAATCAGGGCCAATTAAATGAGATGGGAGCCATTACTTTTTACACCGATAAAGGCAGCCAGCCGTACAATGTAGATGTATATAACAATACAATCTACGTCGGTCCGGACGCACAGGCGGGGTCTTCAGCAATTGATGTTTGGTACTGGAAGGGAGGCAGCTACAGCAATGTCAACCTTCGCAACAACATATTTATGGCTGAAGCCGGTAAGAAGCTGATTTCTTACGATAAGATTAGCGGCATTACCTTCCAGAACAACCTCTACTGGCAGAGCGGAGCGCCTCTGGTTATTGACGCCATGGGCACCATATACACCAGCCTGGCAGACTGGCAGGCAGGGACGGGCCAGGAGATGTTAGATGGCCAGCCTGTAGGCATGGAGATTGGCCCGCAGTTAGTTGATGTTCATGACCATCCGGTGTTAGGCCCGCATAATCTGGCGAATCTAAGCGGCCTTAAGCTGAAATCGGCTTCTCAGTGCAGGGATGCCGGTCTGGACCTGCAGACGCTGTTCGGAATTGACCCTGGGACAAGAGACTTCTGGGGCAACAGCATTCCGCAGGGCAGCTTATTCGATATTAGCGGTCACGAGTATCCAGGGGGCGGTTCAGCTCCCGCACCCGATTCGACGCCACCATCGGCACCGACCGGGTTGACGGCCACGGCGGTTCAGTCCAGCCAGATTGACCTTGACTGGGCCGACAATGGTGAGTCTGATATGTCGCACTACAGCGTGAAACGTTCGGCGAGTCCCGGCGGTCCGTACACTCAGATAATCTCGAACATAAATGCCAGCAGCTACAGCGACAAGGGGCTTTTGCCCTCAACACCTTACTACTACGTGGTTAGTGCTGTGGACACTTCCAGCAACGAGTCCGGCAACTCAAGCGAGTCATCGGACACGACCCCTTCCTATCCTGGCGTGCTTGTTTTCTCAGACAGCTTTGAGAGCGGCGACTTCGAAACCGGCGGCTGGATCGTAACAGGCGGGGAAAGCGCTGTTACTACCGAGGCGGCCTATACAGGCACCTATGGAGCAACAATTGGCAAGGGTGACTCTATTGAGAAGCGGCTAAGCACGGTGGGTTACACAGATATTCGGATAAGATATATGCGTAACACCATCAACACAGACAGACGAGGCTGCAGTATTGTATGGTGGGATGGCACCGACCTTCACCCCATTGAGAAATCCGTAGGGGAGCCGTGGGGTCTTAGGGACATCATGTGCGGCCCTGACGCTGATGACAACCCAGACTTCTTCCTGTTCTTTAGAGAAAACGGTCCGGGTCCGAGTGAGCGTACGTTCGTTGACGATGTTGAGATTTGGGGCGTAGGCCCGACACCGACACCTACAGCTACTCCAACACCTACACCGACGCCGACTCCAACACCGACACCGACGCCAACCCCGACACCCACGCCGACGCCTACACCGACGCCGACACCGACACCCACGCCGACTCCGACTCCAACGCCGACACCTACACCGACGCCGACCCCAACACCAACGCCGACACCGACACCTACGGGAACGCCGGGTCCGACTATCTTCAGCGATGATTTTGAGAGCGGCGACTTCACTACAGGCGGCTGGACCATATCGGGCAGCACTGCTACTGTTGAGAGCTCAGCTGCTTATACAGGTAGTTACGGTGCAAAACTTGCCAAGATGAGCTGGATAGAAAAGGCAGTAAGCACTTCCGGCTACACCGACATCCATGTCAAGTATGCTCGGAAGACCGTAAAGCTGGACCCAGGTGAAGAGTTTGAGGCTGAGTGGTATGACGGCAGCACCTGGTACGTGCTTGAATCGACACTAGATACAAATTGGGCTGTCAAGGACTGGACTCTACCAGCAGGTGCCAACAACAACCCGAACTTCAGGATAAAGTTCACCAGCAGCGGCATGCATCCGAGTAACGAATATTCCTACCTTGACGACGTTGAGGTTACCGGTACGCAGTAGTGATGGTATTATCAGCATCAGGCCAAGGATGGTCTGACAGGCTGATTTGTTGAAGCGTGGCGGTCTATATGGCCGCCACGCATTGTGGATTAAAGTATGATTTCAGGAAGATTTAGTACCCGCTTTGGAAAGGAGGCAAAGAAAGACAAGAGGCGGCAGGAGTAATGGATGTTTTAATCAGGAACTTTTTTTCAGGAGGTATATTATGTTTAGGAAATTGGTTTTTGTACTTTCCCTTGTATTGGCGCTGTGTATCAGCAGTGCTGTGCAAGGGACGACGTATTATGTCAGTCCTTCGGGCAACGACAGCGACGCGGGCACATCGCCATCGACGGCGTGGCAGACAATCAACAAGGTAAACACCGTGGATTTTGCCGACGGCGACAGCGTATTGTTCGATGGCGGGCAGACGTTTACCGGCAGTATCGTGGTCGATGTCAATGACGGCGGTACGGTAACTAATCCGCTAACAATGGGCTCGTACGGAACCGGGCGGGCAACAATAAGTTCAGGCACCGGTGACGGGATTTACGTTTATAACCGTGCGGGGCTTGACATACAGGATTTGATTTTTGTCGGTGCCGGGCGGTTAGTAAAGGAAGACTTCAGCGGGATAAACATATGGACGGATTTGCCCGGTGATGTGAAGCTGGAGCGTCTTTACATCGACAACGTGGACGTCAGTGGCTATCGCCAGCGGGGAATTAGTATAGGCGGATGGAACAATCTTAGCGGATTCAAAGATGTCCAGATTACCAACAGTGATGTTCATGACAATGCGGACATGGGGATTTTTATCTGGGGTTACCAGTACCCGGTCAGCGGCTGGGCGAATCAGGATGTTTATATTGCGGATTGTACGGCCTACAACAACACGGGGATTCCGAATATACAAAGTAACACCGGAAGCGGAATTGTTGTGTCCGGTACTGACGGCGCGCTGATTGAATTCTGCGAAACGTATAACAACGGCGAGTTGAATAAAAGCCGCGGCGAGGGGCCGGTCGGTATCTGGCCGTACGATGCCAACAATGTTGTCATCCAGTTCTGCGAGTCGCACCTCAATAAGACACTTGGTGCCGACGGCGGCGGATTCGACATTGACGGCGGCGCTCAAAACTGTGTCCTGCAGTACAATTATTCACACGACAACTACGGTGCCGGATACTTGATTTGTCAGTATCAGGATGCACGTGCGTACAAGGACAACGTGGTTCGGTATAACATCAGCGCCAACGATGGAATCGGGGCCGTGAAAGATATGGGTGGTTTGATGTTCTGGTCATCAGGTTCATCCGGCGGGATACAGGATACAGAGATTTATAACAACACATTTTGGACGGGGCCGGACACGATGGGCGAACCGGTAAAAAGCTTCAGCGACACCGATACCATCTTCAACACGATGATACACAACAACATCATCATCAAGAACACACCAAGCCTGGATTGGACCATCAGGCTTCGCAACTGCAGCCCCGGCTTCGCCACGTACAAGTTCCAGGGAAACTGCTACTGGGCAGCAGGTGATACGGTCATCTACAGATGGAGCGGGCAAGTATACAACGGCATCGCTGCTTGGCGTGCCGCTACCGGACAGGAGATGCTCAGCGGAAATCCTGTGGGCTTTGAGATGGACCCGAAATTAGTCAATCCAGGTGGCGCGAACGATTATGACTACAAGTTGCAGACTGGGTCACCGATGATTAACGGCGGCTTGGATTTGGTAGCGGAATTCGGGATTGACCCTGGGCCCCAAGACTATTTCGGTACAAGCATTCCACAAAGTGGTGCGTACGACGTAGGAATATATGAGGGCAGTGGCGGGGCGACTCCGACACCGACTCCAACACCGACTGCGACTCCAACGCCGACACCGACGCTGACACCTACGCCGACCCCTGAGCCGGACATGTACGTGAATGACATAGGGATGTCCTGGTATGAGCCCAAGGGCGGCTACTATATAGCGACGGCTACGGTCTGGATTAAGGACGAGTACACCAATGACGTTGACGGCGCCACGGTCACCGGTGAATGGAGCGGCGCTACGACGAGCGGCGACGAGCAGGGCCAGACCGGCCAGGATGGCAAGGTGACCTTAGAGTCCAAGGCTGTCAAGGGCGGTGGCACGTTTACATTTACCGTGACCGATGTCTCGGCTACAGGCTACACGTACAACTCATCGCTGAACGTAATGGACAACAACTCGATTACCGCACCGTAGGACGGATATGTGCTGAGGCTGATTGTCTCGGCAATAGTGAAGTTTGAGAAAGCGTGGCGGTCTTTATGGCCGCCACGCATTGTGGACTGAAATTATGGATTTTGGAGAAATTTAAGGTCCCGCTTGAAGAAAGGAGGTGAAGAAAGACAAGAAGCGGGGAAAAAAATCAGGAGTTAAATATCAAATTTTTGAAGGAGACGTATTATGTTCAGGAGATTAATTTGTTTGGTAAGTTTTGTTTTGCTGCTCGGTTTGGTTGTTCCAGCGCAAGCGGATATTCTCTTAGCTCAGTCGTGGCGTTTTGAGAAAGGCGACCCGGCCGGTGCGGAACAGCCCGGCTTTGACGATTCTTCATGGCGTACTGTCACTGTGCCACACGACTGGACTATTGAGGATTTGGAAGGTCAGAACCATCCTTTTGACCCTGATGCAATTAACAGTTTTGATGTTGGCTATATGGTTGGCGGGACGGCCTGGTACCGCAAGAGATTTACCCTCGACGCGGCCGATGCCGGCAAAATCGTCCATCTGGAGTTTGGCGGCGTCTATATGAATTCGGATGTCTGGGTAAATGGCACCCATGTGGGCAACCGGCCTTACGGTTATTCGACTTTCTGGTTTGATGTAACAGATTATGTGAGTTTCGGAACTGAGACCGTTGTTGCCGTACAGGTGAAAAATGAAGGCAAAAACAGCCGTTGGTACAGCGGCTCGGGCATTTATCGTCCTGTATGGGTTACGCTGACGGACCCGGTGCATGTCGTTCACTGGGGCCCATTTGTCACGACACCGACGGTGTCGACTTCTTCGGCTGACGTTAACGTCGCCACAGAGGTAAAAAATGAGTCAGGCAGCAATGAGACGGTGACTTTGGACACGACCATTCTGGATTCCAACAGCAACGTTGTCGCCACCGACTCTACGAGCGTTTCGATACCAAGCGGCGGTTCATACGAATTCGACCAGACGATGGTGGTCAGCAATCCGGCTCTTTGGTCGATGGATTCACCAACTTTGTACACCTTGAGTCAGGAGGTCATCGTGGGCGGTGAGACAGTTGACCATGTGGATACGTCCTTTGGTATTCGCAGCATCAGCTACAGTGCGACGGAGGGCTTTAAGCTGAACGGCCAGTCGGTGTTGCTGCAGGGGGCGTGCATGCATCATGACAACTATATGCTCGGTGCAGCGGCGTATGCGCGTGCTGAGGAGCGCCGTGTGGAAGCGGTACAGGAGGCCGGATTCAATTGCATTCGTACCGCCCACAATCCGCCCTCGCGAGCATTCCTTGACGTATGTGACCGGCTTGGGATGCTTGTGATTGACGAAGCATTTGATATGTGGAATGAGCATAAGTGGGACCATGTCGATGACTATTCCAAGTATTTTGCCAATTGGTGGGACCAGGACCTTGACAGCATGGTGCTGAGAGACCGCAACCACGCCAGTATCATTATGTGGAGCATCGGCAATGAGATTCCTGAGCAGGGCAGTGGAGGCGTCGAGACAGCCAATATGCTTACCACATATATCAAGGGATTGGACTCGACCCGCCCTGTGACCGTGGCAGCCAATAAAGCGGGATCGGGTATGGATACCTATTTTGCGCAAGTTGACCTAGCCGGTTACAATTATAGACGGGGCGACTATGTCTCAGACCACGACCGTGTTCCGGACCGCATCATGTGGGGTTCAGAATCATATGCCGAAGATGCATTTATTTACTGGAAGGATGTAGAGGACCTCGTTTATCTTATTGGGGACTTTGTATGGACGGCGTATGATTACCTTGGTGAAGCAGGTATCGGCTGGACCGGTTATTCGCCCGGCTGGAGAAAACTGGCTCCTTATCCGTGGCATGCCGCGTATTGCGGAGACATTGATTTGACGGGTTATAAGCGTCCGGCCGGGTACTATCGTCAGGTGCTATGGAACACCGGGCAGAACAAAGTCTCGGCATTTGTGCTGAGTCCTGTGGATTCATTACCTGACCAGAGTGGTGCCTGGAAATTGTATTGGGTCTATCCCGATATTCATCCGAGCTGGACGTGGCCCGGGTACGAGGGAACAGCTCTTACCGTCACTGTGTATTCGGCATGTGAAGAGGTAGAGCTTTTCTTAAACAGCCAGAGCCTGGGTACTCAGGTGACCAATATTGGAACCGAGTATAAGGCTACTTACTCTGTTAACTATCAGGCCGGCGAGTTGAAGGCGGTTGGCTACATTGGAGGTTTGCAGGAAGCAGAGTGGATTCTTCAGACGGCCGGGGCCCCGGCAGAGATTCAGTTGACGGCCGACAGGAGCACTATTACGGCGGACGGGCTCGACCTGTGTTATGCTACTGCTGAATTGTTTGATGCGAGTGGAAACCGTGTCTATGACTGGAATGAGGATGTACTGCTCAGCTTTGACATACAAGGCGCCGGTACTCTTGCGGGCGTCGGCAACGCCAACCCCTATGGGACCGAAAGTTTCGAGGGGCCGGACCGGACGACCTTTAGAGGTAGGTGTGTAGCAGTACTGAGATCAGCCCTGTATAACGGCACCATCACGCTAACGGCTACTTCAAGTGGTTTGACACCAGATTCGGTGGTCATCCAGACGACCGGCGGCGGGGCGACACCGACGCCAACACCAACTCCGACACCAACTCCGACACCTACGCCGACACCGACGCCAACACCGGATATGTACGTTAATGACATAGCGATGACGTGGTACGAGTCCAAGAGCAATTACTACGCGGCAAGGGCGACGATTTGGATTAAGGATGAGTACACCAATGACGTCGATGGCGCAACAGTCACAGGCGCGTGGAGCGGCGCTACCACAAGCGGTGACGACCAGGGGCAGACGGGACAGGACGGCAAGGTGACGCTGGAATCCAAAGCTGTCAAAGGCGGTGGCACGTTTACGTTCACCGTGACTGACGTTTCGGCGACCGGCTTCACGTACAATCCGGCGCTTAATGTGATGGACAGCAACTCGATTACTGCCCCGTAGTGTCTGACTGGTGAAATTAGAGATTTTTGTAGTTCGACAGAGCTTTAGAAGGCGTGGCGGTCGTTGCGGCCGCCACGCTCTATGTGAAAGGCCTGCGCAAAATGATTAGATTTCTGCGCAAAATGCCCTTTACAGGATGCGGCACCGGGTGTATCAAAGAACTCCTGACCTGTAGTTAGAAGGGTATTAAATTAGAGGGTTTCATTTAAGAATCGCTCCGTTACCAACTTTACGCAGGCCCTGTTTGTAAGCAGAGGGCAGATGAACGCGAACGGGGCTGTTTTATCGAGACCGATTTACGCCTCGGTACCGACAGGGCTGTTCGGAGCCTGGGGTGTCTATAGATTGGACGGGAGTATTGATTAGAGGGCTTGACGTGGGAAAAACATAGAATTGAACCGCATATTTTCGGGAAACTATTGTCCCCGCTGGTGGAAAGGAGGTGATAAGAGCAGGAGGCGGGGGATAAGAGAGCGTTTTATAATGATTTTTTAATGGAGGTGTATTATGTGTAGGAAATTGGTTTGTTTAGTGAGTTTTATTTTAGTGGTTTTTGTCGGGGTCGCGCACGGGACTGATTACTACGTGGACAGTGCCGGCGGCAATGATAACAACAGTGGTACATCACCTGGAGAAGCATGGCAGAGCCTGGATAAGGTGAACGGTACGGTCCTTGGGCCGGGCGACAGGGTTTATCTCAAGTACGACAGCCAATGGAACGGCCGTTTGGTTCCGCAGGGCTCAGGTGCATCGGGAAATCCTATCATCATCGACAGGTACGGCGGAACCAGCAGCAAGCCGCGGATAGATGGTGAGGGCTGTGACGAGGGTACGGTACATCTGTGGAACAATGAATATATTGAGCTGCATAACCTCGAAGTTACGAACGAAGCCGGCAGTCGCGGTGCCAAACGTTATGGTGTGTTGGCCTACGCCAAGGATACCGGCGGGCCCATCCACCACGTTGTTATGAAAGACCTGTTTGTTCACAATGTCAACGGCACTTTGAAAAAGGATACGACAAGGGCGGGCTCAGGCATCCAAATAAAGTGCAACGGAGGTTCGTATTTTGACGGTCTTGTTATCGAGGACTGCCACCTTTTGACGACGGACCGGGACGGTATCGCCACCCACAACCCGTATTGTACCCGGCCTCAGGGCGGCGGGCTTATGGAGGATGTGAGTATCAACTGCGTGTTCCGCGGCAACCTGATAGAAGACTGCGGCGGCGACGCTATCAAGCTTTGGGGCTTTAGAGGCGCTCTGGTGGAGTATAACGTGGTAGACGGCCACCATGTGAGAGCCACCGATGCTGCGGCCGGTATCTGGCCGTTCGAAAGCGACCTGACGGTCATCCAGTTCAACGAGGTCTATAATGGCGCACATACCAAGGACGGGCAGGCGTTTGACGCCGATGACGATTGCTGGTACACGACCATCCAGTACAACTACAGTCACGACAACATAGGTGGTTTTCTGTTAGTTTGCGGCCTGCCGTCAAACAAGGGACACGAAGTCACCGGAACTGTGGTCCGCTACAACATCAGCCAGAACGACGGGGCACCCTCTGCTCGTGTATTCCACCTCTCCGGCGGCGGCGTCCAAGACACGTACATTTACAACAACACGATTTATACACCTCTGGGACTGAGCACGCCGATGATACTGATGCAGGACTGGAGAGGCGCACCCGACAACACGCATTTCCATGACAACGTCATCTACGCTGATGGGCAGGTGAGCTATGAATGGAATGACAGCACAAACAACGTCTTAAGAAACAATGTCTTTTACGGCAATCACGTCAATCCGCCGACTGACCCCGGTCAGAGCCCGTATGACCCCAACGCGATTACATCCGACCCGATGCTGGTCAATCCAGGAAGCGGCGGCATTGGTTTGAATTCGGTGGATGGTTACAAACTGCAGACAGGTTCGCCTTGTATCGATGCCGGAGCAGACCCAGGTATCGCTCAGGATGACCCGAACTATCCGAACGGCGGACGTGATTACTGGGGCAATACGCTTCCTGCCAACGGGCCGGAGCTGGATATCGGGGCACATGAGGGCGGAGGTGGCGGTCCACCTGATACCAACCCGCCAACACCTGACCCGATGACGTGGGATACCGTGCCTTATAGTACCGGCGACAGCACTATAGCAATGGTGGCAACAACAGCGACGGACGACCGCTACAATGTCAAATACTACTTTAGCTGTATCTCGGGCGGCGGTCATGACAGCAGCTGGCAGGACGATACGTTCTATGAGGACAGTGGTTTAGCTGCCAATACAACTTACACCTATACGGTCAAGGCCCGTGACACAAGCCCCAACCAGAACCAGACGGCAGAATCGACGGCTGAATCCGCAACGACCGACCCGGCCGATACGACACCGCCGAGTCCCGACCCGATGACGTGGGCGACCATGCCTTATGCGGTCAGCTGCACCACGATTTCGATGACGGCTACGACGGCGACCGACGACAGCAGCGTTGAGTATTACTTCGATGAGACCACGGGCAATCCCGGCGGCGACGACAGCAGCTGGCAGGATGAGACTACCTATGTCGATAGCGGTCTTAACGCCGAGACGACGTACACGTATACGGTGACGGCCCGTGACAAGAGTGCCAACCAGAACAGCACTGCTACCTCAACGGCTGAATCGGCGACGACTCCTGCTTGTGGCAGCGGCCTGCCGTGGTCGGATGATTTTCAGGATGGCGACATAAGCGACTGGACGGTGACGGCGTATGAGCCGGGTGAACCGGGTTACGTAAATGTTGCAAATAAGGGTAACCCCGCCCCCTCAGCCGAGTTGAGAGGATATGTCTGGTTTGAAAAGGCAGTGGATACCTTAGGTTTTACGGATATCCACGTCTACTATGATGCCATTCAGAAAGGTCTGGATGTTACGAAAGGCGAGGCCATGACGTTGGAGTACTATGACGGCGTCGACTGGATATTGATTGGTTCGGTGACAGAGACCGTGTGGACATCCTTTGATAATCCCTGTGGCGCCAGTGCGGACGACAACTCAAGCTTCAAGATAAGATACGGCCTTAATTCCAATCACACTGCTGAGTGGGTCCGCATTGACAATATCATCGTTGACGGTACGCCCCAGTAGCGGTCAGGCCAGAGATATTTGAGCTTTGATGTATGTTTTCAGGCGTGGCGGTCTTTAGGGCCGCCACGCCTTTTTCTGAGGCCGCGGCTTCCATTTATCTATAACAACAAGATGCTAACTAACTATATGGGGTGCTTTTTGCACCGGCACTAAAAAAAAGCTTGTTTTCAGGGCTAAGATTGCCATAATGCTAAGCAAAGCCGTATAATGGCAAACCGACAATAAGTTCTGAATTTTGCAGAAGGCGTCAGCCAAAAAATCAGGAGATACGCATATAACCACTTCGAATGAGACTATTCTATTACTGATTAAATTCAAGGTCCGGGGCAATCTAAGGTTTCTCTCGCACGCTGAAATGCTCAGGGTCTTCCAGCGTGCTTGTATCCGTGCGGGCATGAAGCTCCAATATAGTCAAGGTTTTAATCCACGTCCAAAAATGTCGCTGCCTCTACCTAAACCGGTTGGAATTGAAGTCGAGGACGATTTGCTTTGTCTTCGGGTTAATCGTGACCGGGCAATCACAGATTATCAGTCACAGGTTGCAGGCAGGCTTTCACCGCAACTGCCTGAGGGCTGCGAGTTGCTTTCGGTCAGTGCTGCGGGAGCCAAAGTATCGTTTCAGCCCCGCGCGGCTACCTACATCTTGACTGTGCCGGAGGAATGTCTTGATGAAAAGTTAAAGACCAATATTGCAGATTTACTTGCAAGTGAAACTCTTATCCTACAGCGGCGGACAGATGTAAGAGGCGATATTCGTGATGTTGATGTCAGGCCTTTTCTGAAATCTGTTGAATTAGCCGATAGAAATATAATGGTTGAGTGTGCGGTTACCCCGGCCGGTTCGATACGCGTTGATGAGATTGTAAACCTGCTGGAACTCGACGCCAGCGAGTTCGCGGCGCCGATTAGGCGAACAAAAGTACAATGGCAATAAGGATTGGACAATGGCAAGAGAGATGCTCATAAACGTAGCGGAGAGCGAAGAGTGCCGCATAGCGGTGGTCGAAGACGATGTGCTTGAAGAGTTGTACATAGAAAGGGCCAGTCTCGGCAGTCATGTCGGAAATATTTACAAAGGAAAGGTTGTAAACATTGAGTCCGGCATACAGGCGGCGTTTATAGAATGTGGGACCGGAAAGAACGGCTTTCTTCATGTCAGCGACCTGCATCCTCGGTACTTCTCCGGCACCGACAAAGACTACACCGAAAGCGTCGGCCGAAGAAAAGCACTAAAAGAGCGCAGGCCTATTCAGGATTGTCTTCATAAAGCTGATACGCTTGTTGTCCAGGTGACAAAAGAAGGCTTAAAAAGCAAGGGACCCACCCTTACAACCTATCTTGCCCTGCCGGGAAAGTTCCTCGTCATGATGCCCTGGATGCGAAAGCACGGGGTCTCTCACAAAATCGAAGATGACGACGAGCGCAGAAGGTTGCGTCAAATTCTTGAAGACTGCAACCCCCCGAAGGGACAGGGATTCATCATTCGAACCGCCGGTCAGGGGTGCTCAAAAAAGGACATACAAAATGACCTGCGATATCTCAGGCGATTGTGGACCGCCATCGAGAAGCGAATGAAAACAGAAAAAACGCCCGCTGAGCTTTACCAGGAATCGGATTTGGTCACAAGAACACTGAGAGATATTTTTAACAGCAAGATAAGCAAGATAATATGCGACTCGGAAACCGTCACCAGAAAAATCAGAGAGTTTCTTCTAATAGCAACACCGCGTTTGAAACAAAGGGTAACGTATTATAAGAGCAAGGTGCCGCTGTTTCACAAATACAAAATCGAGGATGAAATCGCGAAAGTGCAGTCCCGCACAGTCGAGCTCAAAGGCGGCGGCTCTATCGTAATCGAGCAAACCGAAGCGCTGGTGGCGATAGACGTCAACAGCGGGCGATACCGAAAGCAGCAAAGCGCCGAGCAGACTGCTTACAAAACCAATATGGCCGCGGCGACTGAAATCGCTCGCCAACTCAGGCTGCGGGATCTTGGCGGATTGATAATTTGCGATTTTATTGATATGCGCAGTGAAAAACACCGCAGAGACGTGGAAAAAGCCTTCCGCTCAACTGTCAGAGCCGACCGCGCTCGCTCAAAGATACTAAGAATCAGCAATTTCGGTATCGTGGAAATGACGCGCCAGAGAATGCGTCCTTCGCTGCAGTCGGCCACCTACCTGGCCTGTCCACACTGCGCCGGTACGGGCTTTGTTAAGAGCCACGAATCATCAGCTATTGAGATTATTCGCCTGTTAAACCTTTCGGCCGCCAAGGACCATGTAAGACGAATTGAACTGTCTGTCTCGCCCGAAGTCGCCGACTACCTCCAGAATGAAAAAAGAGCCGCTGTCATCCATATCGAGCAGATCAGCGATAAACGCGTGATTATTCACTCCCAGCCCACCTATGCCGGAGAACAACACAATCTTGTATGTTACAACGAGAGCGGAAACGTAGTTAAGTTATAATCTCACATTTCGCAGGCCGCATATTATAGATACTCACGAGTCAATTATTTCTTTGGGCTTGACGAGCCGTTCCGGTTTTATAATACTGGTGCCGACAATTAAGCGGTTTGTTTTTGCGGCCTGTGTTCGAATAAGGCCCAGTTTTGTTGCAGCATATTCAGGAGCTAACGATAAGTGGAATTCGACCTCGACTACGCACGAAAAGTAATCCAGGCCGAAGCCGAGGCGATAAGGGCGGTTGCTCCCATTGTGGATGATTCCTTCGCCAAAGCCGTCGAGATGATTTATAACTGCAAAGGCGCTTGTATAGTAACCGGAATCGGAAAAGCAGGCATCATCGGACGCAAAATAAGCGCGACTTTGGCCTCGACCGGCACGCCAAGTCATTTTCTTCATCCCGCTGAAGCAGTTCACGGCGACCTGGGCAGGCTGCGAAAAGACGACATTGTAATTGTCCTAAGCTATGGCGGCGAAACCAACGAGGTAACTCGCCTGATAAATCTCGTCAAACAATTAGAGATTAAACTGATAGCGATAACCGGCGACAGTGACTCAACCCTCAGCAAGCACAGCAACGTGGTACTGTGCATGGGCGAAATCTCTGAAGCCTGTCCGCTCGGCGTCGCCCCCAGTGTCTCTACCACTTGCATGCTCGCCATCGGCGATGCGCTCGCCTTTACCGTCATGAAGGAACGTAAATTCAGTGTCGAGGACTATGTCAGATTTCATCCGGGAGGCTCGCTCGGCGCAAAATTGATGACAGTTGAGCAATCAATGATATTCAAACAGGGTGAAAAATTACCCATCGTACAGGTCACCGATACCGTAAAACAGCTGCTCGAAAAGACCAAAGATGTAAAGCGCCACGGCGCTGTAATGGTCGTCGACAAAGACGGCAAACTGGCGGGGATAGTTACCGACGCCGACCTGCGGCGTTTAATCACAAAGCAGGGACAGAAAGCATTTGAGCTTAAAGCCGGCGATATTATGACAGCCGACTGTAAAAAAATAAGGGCCGACGCCCTCGCCGCAGAGGCAACAGCTATTTTCCATAAATATAGAATCGACGAGCTCCCCGTCGTTGATGCCGCTGACAGACCCGTTGGCCTGATCGATGTACAGGACATCCTGACAATAAAAGTCGTCGGCTGAATCGCCAACTGTATTGCTGAATCAGTTCGGAGTTTGAGCAAATGCCAGAGCCACACCAAACAAACCTTGCGGACATTCAAATCCTGGTCCTGGATGTCGACGGTGTCCTGACAAATGGAACGGTAGTAATCAACGGAGATGGCAGCGAAAGCAAGGCTTTCAATGTCCTGGACGGTCATGGAATTCGAATGTGGCAAAGGGCAGGACTAAAAGTCGCTTTTCTAAGTGGCAGAATGTCAGAGCCGACAAGACATCGTGCAGAGCAACTCCAGATAGACCACTGCCTTCAGGACTGTCTTGACAAACTGCCGGCGCTCGAAAAACTTCTCCAGCAGCTCGGCCTCGCAGCTCAACAGGCCGCCTATATCGGCGATGACCTGATGGACCTGCCGGCAATAAGGCACGTTGGGTTTGGGGCAGCTGTTGCCAATGCCATAGATGAAGTAAAACAAAGCGCTGATTATGTAACTAAACCCCCCGGCGGCAGCGGTGCCGTGCGCGAAGTGATAGAATACATACTGAAAAAGACCGGCAGGTGGCCGGAGCTTATGAAAAGGTATGTGCCGTAAGACTGGAACCAGAAGGCAGTAGCGTACGTTTGGCAGATAAACTCTTTGGATTTGTTATGGGCACAAACTCACGCAAGCTTATTATTGGCTTGGTTTCACTCGCCGTTGTGTTCGCGGTATTTCTGCTCTATAATCTGATGAGCGAAACTCCTCCGATTGATATCGATAGGGGTGCAGAGCTTGCTAAGGAAGTCGCCGACAGCAATGCCGCCGAGTTTGACAGGGAAGTCGGCAAAATTGCTGACGTCGGCGTTGGTACCATCCGAAAGGCAAAATATACACACCTCAACGCCCAGAAGCAGCTCGACAGAGAATTCGGGTTCGAAAAACTTCTGCACGAACAGGGCGACCAGTGGGAAATTGAAAAACCCTATATGAATATCTTTCGGCGCAATTTTAAGTGCTACATTACTGCCGACAAAGGCACGGTCCAGATCGAGGATGCTCTGGGCAGGGCTACGCCCAAAGATGCAACGCTTACCGGAAACGTTGTTATCCACATCCTGCCTGAAACGGCAACCGGCGTCAAAGAAAGCTTTGTCTATCTTGACGATGTCGTTTATATCAGCGAGAGGTCACAGTTCTCGACCGCCGGGCCCGTCAAATTCATCTCCCCGGATGCCCAAATGCTCGGCAGAGGTATGGAATTCGTTTATAACGACGAACTCAATCGCCTCGAATTCCTTAGAATAGTTCACCTGGAGGACCTGCGCATAAGGACCTCGTCGAAGGCGTCCCTGCTTGGCTCGCAACAGACAGAACCGCCAGCCGAGCCTGTCGCGGGCGATGTCACTCAAGAACAAGCTGTGGAGCAGAACGCAAAAGTGGCTGATCGCAAGAGCGGTGTGCACTATAGGTGTCTGTTTGATAAGAATGTTGTTGTAAACACGCCTCAGCAGACGGTTCTCACTGACCGGCTTTCCATCAACAATATTTTATTGTCAAAGGCCTCCAGCAGCAAGTCCGCCAAAGCTGACGAGACCCGCTCGGACACCTCCGGAACACTTACAAAGGCCGCCGATGAATCAACCGAAGAGTTCGTCGACGTTACCGTTACCTGCGACGGAGGTATCCTTGTTACGCCGATGGACTCGCCCGCAGCGCCTGAAAGCTCTGTTAAAATCGGGCCCAAACCCACTGTGACTGACAGCCAAAGTACAGAAAGTCCGGACGATGCCACAGGCCGAACTAAATTTGTTGCTCAGCAAATTGACTATTGCGCAGCTGCCGGCGACACCGTCGCCAGCGGCCCATCCGAGCTTACGTTTTATGTAAATGACCTGATTGACCGCCAGGCCCCACAAGCCCCCGTGCCGGTAAAAGTAACCGCTCAAAAACAAGCGCAGTTTCAACCGGCGGCAAATCAAGTTGTCTTCGAAGGCGACTGTGTGTGTACCATGACGCGAACGGACCCGAACATCCGCCAGGAATACTCGCTTACGGCGCCAAAGATTACGGTAAACTTGGCCGAAGATAAGACCCGCCAATCTGCCGGCCCGGCAGCAGCTATTGAACACGTGACCGCAGACGGCGGCGTAGTTCAACTTGCAATCGTCAAAAAGACAGGAAATGAACTACTTGGCTTTACCAAGCTGAAATGCCGCAGATTTGACTATGACAGTTCTCAGGAGTTGTTTTTGGCTACCGGGCCTGACGGCCTGATAGCTGTGGACAATTCAAAAATTGAAAGTTCCGACAAGAACGTGAGTAAGTTCGGTCTGCGCCGGCAGTGTTATGTCATTATGCGCGGCTTCGAGACACTGAACTATCTCTTACAAAGCAATCAAATCATCGCCGACGCCGGACGAAAGGGAATTATTATTGATTACATTCCTGTCATTAAAGGCAAATACGGCCCGCAGGCTACCATGACCACAAGTCATATTGAGGTTCCCCTTTACAAAACTCCTACCGGCAGAACCGACCTTTCCTCCCTTACCGCCACAGGCGGCTTTACTTACGAGGAACCAGATATCCAATTCCAGGGCAGCCGGGCATTTTACGATGGTAAGTCACTAATTACCGCTCAGGGCGACAAAGTCCAACCCTGCTACCTTAATGGTGCTCTCGCTGACGCCATCGAGTACAACTTAAGAACCGGCAGGGTCAAAACCAAAATCACCGGGCCCGGCATACTGCGCTGGTAAATATAAGTTTACACGCCATTCGTTTGAAATTAAGGTCACTTCATTAAGTGCCTAAGAACCCGCCAGCCGAATCACGGCAAATCTTGCTGATTACGGCCAGAAGTCTTGGGCCATCCAGTTGTCCGCTAATATCCCATAGTCATGGAAGTTGACAAACCTGCTGCCCTCCGGCTCAGGGTCCGTCAGATTAGCAGGTGACATCGGCGGGT
>Ga0114922_10000249_pt1:45000-51971 | contig 51971 bp, 46 predicted proteins | sample AartaG_FD_100975 | JGI IMG/M metagenome (GOLD analysis project Ga0114922, IMG submission 100975) | Deep subsurface microbial communities from Aarhus Bay to uncover new lineages of life (NeLLi) - Aarhus_00045 metaG | ecosystem: Environmental > Aquatic > Marine > Oceanic > Sediment... | reverse complement strand
TTTTTTTTTTTTTTTTTTTAAATTATATTTTATTTAAAATTAAAAAATGGATTTTTTTTTTTTTTTTTTTATTAAGTAAATAAAAATCCATATGTATGTAGTCCTTTGCCTAATAAATTAACACCTAAATAGCATACCCAAATTAGAATAAAACCACATGAACCTAAAATAGCAGATTTATTACCAGTCCAACCATATAATAACCTAGTATGTAAATAAATCGCAAAAATCAACCAAGTAATTAATGCCCAAGTTTCTTTTGGATCCCAACTCCAATATGTTCCCCACGTTTCATTTGCCCAAACTGCACCAGATAAAATACCTAATGTTAAAAAGCAAAAGCCAATGCCAATTGTACGATAACTTAGATTATCCAATAAAAGTAAGGAATTAGTAATGGGTTTTTTTTGTTGTATTTTTGAATTCAAGAATAAGTAAATAATTGAAACTAAAGATCCAATTAATAAACTTGCGTAACTTAAAATCATAACACTAACATGCATAAATAACCAATTTGATTGTAATGCTGGAACTAATGGTTGTGTGGTTTGTAATTCTTGTGGAAGACTAAATTCTGTAAATGTTAATAAACATAATAAAAAAGGTGAAATAATTATACCTACAAATTCACTTTTAATATATTTTTCAATACAAATATAAATAAAAGATGTACTCCACGCTAAAAATAGTAGAGATTCGTATAATCCACTTAATGGAAAATGGCCCGAAATAACCCAACGACTGATGAGTTGGGTTGTTAAAATAAGATTAATAAAAATAAGTCCAAAAAAACCAAATTTTGGACTATTCAAATTTGGTAAAAAAATTGTTTTTATCCAATAATATATTGTTATTAGAAAAGTTAATATGAAATAATAATTTCGTAAATTTAACTCTAGTTGATTCAAGTTTAAGGACATAAAAATTTTATAAATTATTTATTTATATATATATACTAAAACATATTTTATCAAATTTTATAAGTAATTAATATACTAATTATATATAGATATACTGAAAATTTTTCTTATGAAATTAGCAATTTACGGCAAAGGGGGAATTGGGAAATCAACTACAAGCTGTAATATTTCAATTGCCTTAGCACGTCGTGGTAAACGTGTGTTGCAAATTGGGTGTGACCCGAAACATGATAGTACATTTACGTTAACTGGTTTTTTAATCCCTACAATTATTGATACCTTACAAGCTAAAGATTATCATTATGAAGATATTTGGCCTGAAGATATTATTTATCAAGGATATAATAATGTAAATTGTGTTGAATGTGGTGGACCACCAGCTGGAGCTGGATGTGGTGGATATGTTGTTGGTGAAACAGTTAAATTATTAAAAGAACTAAATGCATTTTATGAATATGATGTTATTTTATTTGATGTATTAGGTGATGTTGTTTGCGGAGGTTTTGCCGCACCACTAAATTATGCTGATTATTGTGTAATTATTACAGATAATGGTTTTGATAGTCTATTTGCGGCAAATCGTATTGTAGCGTCTGTCTTAGAAAAATCTCAAACCCATCCATTAAGATTAGTTGGTTTAATAGGTAATAGGACTAAAAATTATGATTTAATAATGAAATATATTGAGAATTGTCCAATGCCAATTTTAGAAATTTTACCATTAATTGAAGATATTCGTATCTCACGTGTTAAAGGTAAAACTTTATTTGAATTAGCTGAATATCATTCGTCACTAAATTATGTTTGTGATTTTTATTTAAATATTGCAGATCAATTATTAACACAGCCTGAAGGTGTTATTCCAAAACCACTAGATGATCGTCACTTATTTAATTTATTATCAGATTTTTATCTGAATAAAAAAGATCAACCTGATGAATTTATTTTAATCTAAATACATATGGCTACTGAAAATATAACAAATAGTAACTCAAATTTACTAATTCAATGTGAAACAGGGAATTATCATACATTTTGTCCAATTAGTTGTGTATCATGGTTATACCAAAAAATTGAAGATAGTTTTTTTTTAGTTATTGGTACAAAAACGTGTGGATATTTTTTACAAAACGCGTTAGGAGTAATGATTTTTGCTGAACCACGTTATGCGATGGCTGAATTAGAAGAAAGTGATATTTCAGCTCAATTAAATGATTATATTGAATTAAAACGTTTATGTTTACAAATAAAAACTCAACGTAACCCAAGTGTTATTGTTTGGATTGGAACTTGTACAACTGAAATTATTAAAATGGATTTAGAAGGTATTGCTCTGAAATTAGAAACGGAATTAAATATTCCAATTGTTGTCGCACGGGCAAATGGATTAGATTATGCATTTACACAAGGTGAAGATACTGTGTTAGCTTCTATGATTCAACGTTGTCCTGGAGAAATGCCAAAATTTGAAAAAAAACAAGTACAGACGAATCATCCTCCATTAGTGTTATTTGGTTCACTTCCAAGTTCAATAGCAAAACAATTAACTTTTGAACTTGAAAAAAATGGAATTTTTGTTTCAGGTTGGTTACCAGGTGATAGTTATATGGAATTACCTGTATTAAATTCAAATGTTTATGTTTGTGGAGTAAATCCTTTTTTAAGTAAAACAGCTACAAATTTAATGCGTCGTCGAAAATGTCAGTTAATTAATGCTCCATTTCCAATTGGACCAGATGGGACCCGTGCATGGATCGAAACTATCTGTAAAACGTTTAATCTTGAACCTACTAATTTACAAACACGTGAAAATGAAATATGGAGGTCATTAGAAACTTATATTTCATTAATTAGAGGTAAATCTGTATTTTTTATGGGTGACAATTTATTAGAAATATCTCTTGCAAGATTTTTAATTCGTTGTGGAATGGTTGTTTATGAAATAGGTATTCCCTATTTAGATCATCGATTTCAAAAAAGTGAATTAGAATTATTAATTCTAACATGTACTGAGATGAATGTTCCAATTCCAAAAATTGTTGAAAAACCAGATAATTATAAGCAAATTCAACGTATTAAAGATTTAAAACCTGATTTAGTTATTACAGGAATGGCTCATGCTAATCCACTCGAAGCACATGGAATAACTACAAAATGGTCAGTTGAATTTACATTCTCTCAAATCCATGGATTTACTAATGCCAAAGATATTCTTGAATTAGTAACACGCCCATTAAGACGATCTATTGGATTAAAAAATTTTCAAAATACTGAAAGAAAGTAATATTTCTATATGAAATACTTGGACTTGCATATTCAAGTATTTCATGTTATTCTAAGATCAGCTATAAAATTTTTTGGGCTTGTAGCTCAGTGGACTAGAGCACGTGGCTACGAACCACGGTGTCAGGGGTTCGAATCCCTTCTTGCCCGATATATATATAAATATATAGACAATATGGTATTAGTACCTCTACCTGGGTATAATACTACATAATTATATATATATTTATATGACTCCAATGTTCATATATTATTTTCAGAAAAAATAATAAGTTTTAAAAAAATTTATGGAATCAACATTTACTCCAGCAATAAATTTAGATACCGAATCACGTGTTGTTGTTATTACTTCTGGTAAAGGAGGAGTTGGTAAAACAACAACAACAGCAAATCTTGGTATGTCTATTGCACGACTTGGATATCGTGTTGCTTTAATTGATGCTGATATTGGTTTACGAAATCTTGATTTATTATTAGGTTTAGAAAATCGTGTTTTGTATACTGCTATGGATATTATTGATGGTCAATGTCGATTAGATCAAGCATTAATTCGCGATAAAAAATGGAAAAATTTAACCCTATTAGCCATTTCTAAAAATAGACAAAAATATAATGTGACTCGCACAAATATGAAAAATTTAGTTGAGTCTATTCAACAACTTGGCTTTCAATTTATTTTAATTGATTGTCCAGCAGGAATTGATATTGGGTTTATTAATGCTATTTCACCGGCTAAAGAAGCAGTTATTGTTACAACACCTGAAATTACTGCTATTCGTGATGCTGATAGAGTTGCAGGATTATTAGAAGCTAACAACATATATAATGTTAAACTATTAATTAATCGTGTTCGACCAGATATGATTCAAAAAAATGATATGATGTCTGTTAAAGATGTTCAAGAAATGTTAGGAATACCACTATTAGGCGCTATTCCTGATGATAATAATGTTATTATTTCAACAAATAAAGGTGAACCTTTAGTTCTTAATAAAAAATTAACTTTATCAGGAATTGCATTTGAAAATGCTGCTCGAAGATTAATTGGTAAACAGGATTATTTTATTGATTTAGATAAGCCTTATAAAGGTGTATTTCAAAAATTTCAAGAATTTTTTCTTGGGACAGATTAAAAATATTTTTGTAAACTTTTTATTCATAAAAAGTTTACAAAAATATATAAATATGCTAGAATTTATTTAGATCCTCAATAGCTCAGTGGTAGAGCAATCGGCTGTTAACCGATTGGTCGTAGGTTCAAATCCTACTTGGGGAGAAAGTCTTTGATAAAGAATTGCTTAAAATATGTGAATTAATGTACAATAAGATTAACCAATGTTAATCTTACACAATTTATTTATTTATATATTTTAATATGTCACATACAGTAAAAATTTATGATACATGTATTGGTTGTACACAATGTGTTCGTGCATGCCCAACAGATGTTTTAGAAATGGTGCCTTGGGATGGCTGTAAAGCAAATCAAATTGCATCAGCTCCACGTACTGAGGATTGTGTTGGATGTAAACGCTGTGAATCAGCTTGTCCAACAGATTTTTTAAGCGTACGTGTTTATTTAGGAGCTGAAACAACACGTAGTATGGGCTTAGCATATTAGTAAATTGCTAGCTTTTTTAAGCTAGCAATTTTTTTAGTACTTAACTTCCAACTTTAAAAGCTTCAACAAAAATTCCTAATAAAAAGCCACGTTTACAAATATTAAAATATAAAACCAATTTATGGTTCTTTAATCGATTATTATAATATCCAATGAATTCAGAGATTAAAATACTGCTTAGTAATACTACTATTTGATTAGTAGATGATTTTATTAATAAACCAAAAAAATTACCAAATAAAAAACAAATAAAAAATATACTTAAAAAAATAGTAATAGAATAGCTGCGATTAGGCACATGAAAGAAATAGATTTTTTTTATATTATTATATATAATAATATTATATGTTATAGCCTTTGTGACGGAATTGGTAGACGTGCCAGTTTTAGGAACTGGTGTCATACGGCGTGTCGGTTCGAGTCCGACCAAAGGCAAAAAAAAAAAAAAATAGTTAATTTTTAAATTAGTATAGTTTACCTAGCATTAAACTATTTTCCCAGGAGGTCTCCCTCCAAGTATTGTCGTTCCTTGTATGTTTCACTTCTTAGTTCGGGATGGAATAAGGTGGTTCCATACAAGCTTGAACACTAGGTAATTAGCACTGAGAAAAGTTCTCAGTGCTAGTATAAGGTCAAAATCAATGGGTCTATTAGTACAGCTCAGCTAAACCTATTACTAGGCGTACACCTACTGCCTATCAAACGGCTGGTCTTGCCGTGACCTCATAGGGAGCACTCATCTTGAGGTGGGCTTCCCACTTAGATGCCTTCAGCGGTTATCCACTCCACACTTGGCTACCCAGCGTTTACCACTGGCGTGATAACTGGTATACCAGAGGTGTGTTCTTCCAGGTCCTCTCGTACTATGGAAGAATCCTCTCAATGCTCCAACGCTTACACCGGATATGGACCGAACTGTCTCACGACGTTCTGAACCCAGCTCACGTACCGCTTTCATGGGCGAACAGCCCAACCCTTGGGACGTACTACCGCCCCAGGTTGCGATGAGCCGACATCGAGGTGCCAAACCTTCCCGTCGATGTGAACTCTTGGGGAAGATCAGCCTGTTCATATGTGTTATCGAAAAGGCTCTTTATCCTTTTCTTCTCGAAGTTTCCTAACGAGATCAGACTATGTCATCAACTCTTTCGTGGTTTTGGCCATTTATACTGCATTGCTGGAAGAATATATGGATATATCTCAGCTGTGATTTGTTCATAACACTTTCCAGAAATTGCAACTATATGTTTGTTTTTATTTTTTTTTGGCCATACGATGTATCCAAATTTTATTTCGAGAATGTTACACAAGTCTTCTACTTCAGCAAGTGAAAAGCTTTGTGTATGAAATACAATACCTTTGCCTAAATTTGCTGTATAATCAAGTTTTCCACCATCATCCATAAACCAATATGCAAGACTACGATGTGTTAATGCCGTTTCTAAAAATGGAATGTGAATTGATTTTTTACCTTGTGGAATCTTGAATCCATCTGCTACTGGAACAAAATCCTGATGACTCATGGTTTGAAGTCGCCTGGGCATATGTTGGCCAGAGCATAGTTGATACGAATGCAACAACAAGTGGTATATATTTCATCATTGGTATACATTGAGCTGTCGGGCGCTCGTGGAGAGATTATTGGGTTGCACATCCTCACTCTCTAGTCGTTGAACGTTCATATCTACATTTTTGTGCTTCGATATGCTTCGCTGCAAGTTAACATAGAATTCTTTTCCGTAGCCGTTCTTGCAATTCACCCGATTTATTGCCTCTATGTCTCCATAGAGCGGGACAACATTCTATCCCTAGAGTAACTTTTATCCGTTTAGCGACGGCCCTTCCACACGGAACCGTCGGATCACTAAGGCCGGCTTTCGCCCCTGCTCGACTTGTAGGTCTTGCAGTCAAGCTCCCTTCTGCCTTTACACTCTACGGCTGATTTCCGTCCAGCCTGAGGGAACCTTTGCACACCTCCGTTACCTTTTAGGAGGTGACCGCCCCAGTCAAACTGCCCACCTGAAACTGTCAAGCGTCCTGCTTAAGGAACGCCATTAGAATTCTAGCTTTTCCAGAGTGGTCTCTCACTGATGGCTCTAAAATACCCAGAAGTATTTTTTCATAGCCTCCCACCTAGTCTGCGCAAG
>Ga0114922_10000249_pt1:0-40000 | contig 51971 bp, 46 predicted proteins | sample AartaG_FD_100975 | JGI IMG/M metagenome (GOLD analysis project Ga0114922, IMG submission 100975) | Deep subsurface microbial communities from Aarhus Bay to uncover new lineages of life (NeLLi) - Aarhus_00045 metaG | ecosystem: Environmental > Aquatic > Marine > Oceanic > Sediment... | reverse complement strand
ATTTACTAAAATTGTAATTTGGTTATCTTTTACTAATGCAAAACCACCCATTAAAGCAACTGGAATCCATTCAGTTTTTGAACGAATTAATGTTACACCAATATCTAAAGCAGTAATTAAAGGTGCATGATTTGATAATACACCCATTTGCCCAGTATTAGTTGGAAGAATAATTTCCTCAGCCTGATCATTCCAAAAAATTTGATCAGGAGTCATAATACAAACTTGCAAACTCATAAGTCTTATTTAAAAAAAATTATTGAAGTGTTGCAGCTTTTGCAATAGCTTCATCAATATTACCAACTAAATAGAACGATTGTTCTGGTAATTCATCTAATTCACCACTTAAAATCAGTTTAAAACCAGAAATTGTTTCTGATAAACTTACATATTTACCTGGTGATCCTGTAAATACTTCAGCAACGAAGAACGGCTGTGAAAGAAAACGTTCAATTTTTCGTGCACGAGCTACAACTAAACGATCTTCTTCTGATAATTCATCTAGACCTAAAATCGCAATAATATCTTGTAATTCTTTGTAACGTTGTAAAGTTTGTTTTACTGATTGAGCTGTTTTATAGTGATCATCACCTACAATCCACGGTTGTAACATTGTTGATGTTGAATCAAGTGGATCTACAGCTGGATAAATACCTTTTGCAGCTAAACCGCGTGATAATACTGTTGTTGCATCTAAATGAGCAAATGTTGTTGCTGGTGCTGGATCAGTTAAATCATCAGCTGGTACGTATACAGCTTGAATTGACGTAATACTACCATCTTTTGTTGAAGTAATACGTTCTTGTAATCCACCCATTTCTGTTGCTAATGTTGGTTGGTATCCTACTGCTGAAGGCATACGACCTAATAACGCTGATACTTCTGAACCAGCCTGTACAAAACGGAAAATATTATCAATAAATAATAATACATCTTGTTTATTGATATCACGGAAATATTCAGCCATTGTTAGAGCTGTTAAACCAACACGCATACGAGCACCTGGTGGTTCGTTCATTTGACCATAGATTAATGCTACTTTTGACTCAGATAAGTTATTTTCGTTAATAACACCTGATTCTTTCATTTCCATGTATAAATCATTACCTTCACGTGTACGTTCACCTACACCACCAAATACAGATACACCACCATGTGCTTTAGCAATATTATTGATTAATTCCATAATTAGTACAGTTTTACCTACACCTGCACCACCAAATAAACCAATTTTACCACCACGACGGTATGGCGCTAATAAATCAACAACTTTAATACCTGTTTCAAAAATAGCTAATTTTGTATCTAAATCAACAAAAGCTGGTGCTGCACGATGAATAGGTAACGAATTATCAGCTTTAACATCACCTAAATTATCAACTGGTTGGCCTGTTACATTAAAAATTCGACCTAATGTATTTTTTCCTACTGGTACACTTAAAGCATTTCCTGTATCTACTACTTCCATGCCACGCATTAAACCATCTGTAGCACTCATTGCTACAGCACGAACACAATGATCACCTAATAATTGCTGAACTTCACAAGTTACAGAAATTTCTTGACCGGCTTCATTTTTTCCAGAGATTGTTAATGCGTTATAAATATTTGGCATTTTACCAGGTGAAAATGTAACGTCTAAAACTGGACCAATAATTTGTGTAATATGACCGATATTTTTTGTTTGTGTAGAAGCACTCATAAATTTAACAGTTAAATTCTATAAATTTCATTAAATATGATTTATTTGTCTAAAATAACTTGTATAGTTAACTAAATAAAATCTGCTTTGTAGCAAAACTCTACAAAATATTGTTTTGATTTATGTTATATAAATATTTTTTATATTAACATAATATGAAATATATCTCAATACACATTATTGATAGTATTAAAAAGAATATATCCCTCAGTTATGAGGAATATATTGAAATAGAAGTTTAACCGAATTTACCTGATGTTGAGGCAATTAAAAATGCTGCATATGTTAATACATAACCAGCTGAGAAATGTGCTAAACCTACTAAACGTGCTTGAACAATTGATAAAGCTACTGGTTTATCTTTCCATCGAACTAAATTAGCTAATGGTGTACGTTCATGAGCCCATGCTAATGTTTCAATTAATTCTTGCCAATAACCACGCCAAGAAATTAAGAACATGAAACCTGTTGCATAAATTAAATGTCCAAATAAGAACATCCAGGCCCAAACTGATAAACTATTCATACCAAATGGATTGTAACCATTAATTAATTGTGATGAATTTAACCATAAATAATCACGTAACCAGCCCATTAAATATGTTGATGATTCGTTAAATTGATTAACATTACCTTGCCAAATTCCTAAATGTTTCCAATGGAAATAGAAAGTAACCCAACCAATTGTATTTAACATCCAGAAAACAGCTAAATAGAATGCATCCCACGCAGAAATATCACATGTACCACCACGACCTGGACCGTCACAAGGAAAACTATAGCCAAAATCTTTCTTATCTGGCATTAATTTTGACCCTCGTGCATCTAATGCACCTTTTACTAAAATTAATGTTGTTGTATGTAAACCTAATGCAATTGCATGGTGAACTAAAAAGTCACCTGGCCCAATTGTTAAAAATAATGAATTTGTATCATTATTAATCGCTTGTAACCAACCAGGTAGCCAAATACTTTGACTTGCAACACTTGCTGTACTTTGTGAAGTTGATAATAAGAAATCAAATCCATAAGCTGTTTTTCCTTGTGCTGCTTGAATCCATTGTGCAAATACTGGTTCAATTAAAATTTGTTTTTCTGGTGTACCAAATGCTTGTACTACATCATTATGTACATATAAACCAAGTGTATGGAAACCTAAAAATAAACTTACCCAACTTAAATGAGAAATAATTGCTTCTTTATGTTCTAACATACGCGCTAATACATTATCTTTATTAGCTTCAGGATCATAGTCACGAACAAAGAAAATTGCACCATGAGCAAAAGCACCACACATAATAAACCCAGCAATATATTGATGATGTACATATAAAGCTGCTTGTGTTGTAAAATCTTGTGCTAAAAATGCGTATGGTGGAAGTGAATAAATGTGTTGTGCAACCATTGAACAAATTGTTCCAACACTTGCTAATGCTAAACCTAATTGGAAATGTAATGAATTATTAATAGTATCGAATAATCCAGTATGACCAGCTCCTAATTTACCTGCAGGAGCAACGTGTGAATCTAAAATTTCACGCATACTATGCCCAATTCCAAAAATAGTTCGATACATATGACCTGCAAGAATAAAGATTACGGCAATAGCTAAATGGTGATGTGCCATATCAGTTAACCATAAACTTTGTGTTTGTGGATGAAAACCACCTAGGAATGTTAAAATTGCAGTTCCAGAACCTTCAGCTGTTGAAAATAAATGTGTTGCAGTATCTGGATTCTCTGCATATACTGACCAATTACCTGTAAAAAATGGTGTTAAACCTGCTGGATGTGGTAATACTGTTAAAAAATTATCCCAACCAACATGTTGGCCACGTGAAGCTGGAATAGCAACATGTACTAAATGGCCTGTCCAAGCTAATGAACTAACACCAAATAAACCGGCTAAATGGTGATTTAATCGAGATTCAGCATTTTTAAACCATGATAAAGCTGGTTGAAATGATGGTTGTAAATGTAACCAACCAGCAAATAAAAATACTGCCGATAAAATCATTAAGAAAATTGAACTAGTATACAATTCTTGGTTGGTACGAATACCAATTGTATACCACCACTGGTATACACCAGAAGTTGCAATGTTTACAGGACCTGAAGCACCACCACGTGTAAATGCTTCAACTGCAGGTTGCCCAAAATGTGGGTCCCAAATTGCGTGAGCAATCGGTCTTACATGAAGTGGATCTTGAACCCACTGTTCGAAATTACCTTGCCATGCAACATGGAATAAATTACCCGATGTCCATAAGAAAATAATTGCTAATTGACCAAAATGTGAAGCAAAGATTTTTTGATATAATCTTTCTTCAGTCATACCATCATGACTTTCAAAGTCATGTGCTGTTGCGATACCAAACCATAACCTACGAGTTGTTGGGTCTTGGGCAAGAGCTTGGCTAAATTTTGGAAATTTTGTTGCCATTTGAAATTCTCCTGTCATTAATATTTTGAAAAGAATTAATAATTTAAATTGAATTTCGAATACAAATACATTCGAAATTCAATTTATAAAAATATACACTTAGTTATTAACCAACTGCTAAGATACGTGCTAAGAAGAATGACCATGTTGTGGCAATACCCCCTAATAAATAGTGAGCAACACCAACTGCACGACCTTGAGTAATACTTAATGCACGTGGTTGAATTGCTGGAGCCACTTTTAATTTATTATGTGCCCAAACAATTGATTCAATTAATTCTTGCCAATAGCCACGACCACTAAATAAAAACATTAAACTAAATGCCCAAACAAAGTGCGCACCTAAGAAAATTAAACCGTATGCTGATAATGCTGAACCGTATGATTGAATTACTTGTGATGATTGAGCCCAAAGGAAATCACGTAACCAACCATTAATTGTATTCGCACTTTGCGCAAAGTTACCACCTGTAATATGTGAAACTCCATTCGCACCTACAGTACCCCAAACATCTGATTGCATTTTCCAGCTAAAATGGAAAATTACAATTGAAATCGAGTTGTACATCCAAAATAAACCTAAGAATACATGATCCCAAGCTGATGATTGACATGTACCACCACGACCTGGACCATCACACGGGAATCTAAATCCTAAGTTAGCTTTATCTGGAATTAAGCGTGAACTACGTGCATATAATACACCTTTTAATAAAATTAGTACTGTCACATGAATTGTGAAAGCATGAATATGGTGTACCATAAAGTCTGATGTTCCTAAATTAATTGGCATCATTGCAACTTTATTACCAACCGCTACAATATCACCACCCCAACTTGGACTAGTACTTGCTAATGCGTTTGGTGCTGTAAAACCTGGTGCTGTAAAATGTGTATTTTGTACCCATTGAGCAAAGATTGGTTGTAGTTGTATTGCAGTATCTGAGAACATATCTTGTGGTCGACCTAATGCACTCATTGTATCATTGTGAATATATAAACCAAAGCTATGGAAACCTAAGAAAATACAAACCCAATTTAAATGTGAAATAATTGCATCACGGTGGCGTAATACACGATCTAATAAGTTATTGTAATTATTTGTTGGATCATAATCACGAACCATAAAAATCGCACCATGTGCACCAGCACCAACAATACAAAAACCACCGATCCATGTATGGTGTGTAAATAATGATAATTGTGTACCGTAATCGGTTGCTAAATATGGATATGGTGGCATTGCATACATATGATGAGCCACAATAATTGATAACGAACCAAATAGCGCTAAATTAATTGCTAATTGTGCATGCCATGAAGTTGTTAAAATTTCATATAGTCCTTTATGGCCTTCACCTGTAAAAGGTCCTTTATGAGCTTCTAAAATTTCTTTAATGCTATGACCAATACCCCAATTTGTACGGTACATATGACCTGCTACTAAAAATAGTACTGCAATAGCTAAATGATGGTGTGCAGTATCAGTTAACCATAATCCACCTGTTGTTGGGTTTAAACCACCTTGGAATGTTAAAAAATCACTATATTGATTCCAATCTAATGTAAAGAATGGCGCTAAACCTTTAGCAAAACTTGGATATAATTGAGCCATTAAATCTGGATTAACTAAAAATTCATGTGGTAATGGGATCTCTTTTGGATCTACCCCAGCATCTAATAATTTATTAACTGGTAATGAAACATGAATTTGGTGTCCAGCCCAAGCTAAACTACCTAAACCTAATAGACCTGCTAAATGGTGATTTAACATTGATTCGACATTTTGGAACCACTCTAATTTTGGTGCAGCTTTATGGTAATGAAACCAACCAGCAAAAAACATTGCTGCAGCCATAATTAAACCACCAATAGCTGTTGTATATAATTGTAATTCACTTGTAATACCTGAAGCTCTCCATAATTGGAAAAAACCTGAAGTAATTTGAATGCCTTGGAATCCACCACCAACATCGGCATTTAAAATTTCTTGACCAACAATAGGCCAAACAACTTGTGCACTTGGTTTAATATGTGTTGGATCAGTTAACCAAGCTTCATAATTAGAAAAACGTGCACCGTGGAAATACATACCACTTAACCAAATAAAGATAATCCCTAATTGGCCAAAATGCGCACTAAACACTTTTCTTGAAATTTCTTCAAGATCATTAGTTTGTGTATCAAAATCGTGTGCATCTGCATGTAAGTTCCAAATCCATGTTGTTGTAGTTGGACCTTTAGCTAATGTTCGTGAAAAATGACCAGGTTTGGCCCATTTTTCAAAACTTGTTGCAACTGGATCTCGATCCACGATAATTTTTACTTTTTTCGCTTCACGTTCTGGAGGACTAATTGTCATGGCGAAAAATTCTCCTTGTATAAATTACGTAAATTCAATAACTATTTAATTAATAAAGTTATTAAAAAGTTTTGAAATATTAAAAATAAGAAAATTGAAAAAGTATGAATAAATTATTTTATTCATAGATTAAGAATAAAATAACTATTTTTTATAATATAATATAATTATATATTATATATTAAGTGCATAATGGGTTAGATACTATATTTACGTTCCAACTGCTTCTTTTGCTTGATATAAAACTTCTAATGTTATTTGATTTAAATTATTCTGTTTTGCGTATTTTTCTGTATTGCGTTTAACTTTACCACGTACAAAACCCGGTATTTTATGTAATTCTTGCAAACTTTCTGGTGACCAATTAATATCATTTAATTGTTCAGTTATAAGAATTTTTTTCTTATCATGACCACCAAAAATTTCTAATAAATGATCCTCCATACCTAATGTAAATGAATTGTAAATCAGATCACAAATTTGATTGGCACCTTCATATCCTAAGAATGGTTTATAACTTAAAGTAAAATTTTGAATATGGACTGGAGCAGAAATTACACCACAGGGAATTGATAACTTTTTACCAATATGACGTTCCATTTGAGTACCAAAAATTGCTGCTGGTTCAAGTTTTTCAATTAATTGGGCAATCTCATTATGGTCTTCGGTAATTACAATTTTTTCACAAAAACCATCAACTTGTTCACGAAACCAATCCGCATCATATTTACAATATGTACCAGATAAAATAACTTGAATACCCATTTCACGTGTTAATAGTTTTGTCATATAACAAGCATGAGTACTATCACCAAATACAATAGCTCGTTTACCAGTTAAATTTTGGCAATCAATTGATCTTGAAAACCACGCTGCTTGTGATATAAATTTCGCCTGTTTATCAATATATGGTTGAAAATTAATTTTTTCATCAAATTCTTTATTTAATAAATTTTCAATTGTTTTAATAAAATTTTCTATTTCAAGTAATCCAAATGGGCATATATCAATATATGGCATATTAAGTTCATTTTCTAAAAATTTAGCAGTCATTAAACCAACTTCACGATAAGGAACAATATTAAACCAAGCTTTATTAATTTTTTTTAAGTCTAAAGTTGATGAGCCATCTGGGATAACTAAATTTACATCAATATTTAAATCTGAAAATAAGCGCTTTAATTCACGCGAATCATGATTATTATGAAATCCTAGTGTAAATATACCTAAAATATTAACAGAAGGTCGTTTTGTTTTTATCGAATCTAATATGCCTAACTGTTTATATTTTTTTACATAAAAATTGATAATTTGTTCTAAAGTTTTATCAGCTGCTTGTAATTCATTAATCCGATAATGATTCACATCTGCTAATAAAACATCACAATTTGTAGTGTGAGTTGCTTTTTCAACAAAATTTACTAAATCTTCTTGTAATATACTTGAAGTGCAGGTTGGTGTTACAACAATTAAATCAGGAGTGTCTGTTAGATCTTTTTGAATGATATTATCAATTACTTTATCTTGAGAACCACGTGCTAAAACATGGCGATCAACAATACTTGTTGTAACTGGTGTAAAATCACGTTCTCTTTCTAACATTGAACGCATTACATTAAAATAATCATCACCAAGTGGCGCATGCATAATTGCATGTACATTTTGAAAACTACTGGCTACACGTAATGTTCCAATATGAGCTGGACCGGCATACATCCAATAAGCTAGTTTCATAATTAAATTACCCAAACATATAATTTATACTTAAATCTAAGTATGAAATAGTATTTCATATACACGTATTTATATTGTTAATCGTATATATTTATACTTTTTTTTAAAGTATTTAAAATACTAGCAAAAACTAAAAAATCCTAGCATAATAATAATTAAATTATGAACTTTAAAGATAGTTTAAAACTAACTGTTTTTTAATACAGATTAGATTTTAACAAATAAAAACACTGTTGGAGGATTCCTGTGTTATTATTAGCTAAATTACCGGAAGCTTATGCTCCATTTGATCCAATCGTAGATGTATTACCGGTTATTCCGATACTTTTCATTCTATTAGCTTTTGTTTGGCAAGCTGCTGTTAGTTTTCGTTAAACTTCAGTATTGTTTACTATACAAAATGTAAAAATCACAATTTACAATATTCTATGAATTTTGAAATTCTTTTCCAATTAGCCGCTTTAGCTTTTATCGTTGCGGCAGGTCCACTTGTAATTGTATTATTATCATTCCGTGGTGGAAACCTATAAGCAAGAATCATAAAAAAAAATTATGCCTATCGCTGATTACCAAGTCTTCATTGCATTATTTTTAGCTTTAACAACTGGAATGTTTGCTGTACGTCTAGGAGTAGCATTATATAAATAATTTATTATTTATATAATATATATAAGCTAAAAATTAATAAGTGTATTAATAATAATACTACTTAATATTATTCATTACTAGCCTAACTAACTAATTTTAATAAATTAGTTAGTTAATTTTCTTAAACTTTTTTGACAAAATTATATATATATATATAATATATCTATATATATAATATATCTATATATATAATATATCTATATATATGGGGTATCGCCAAGTGGTAAGGCATCTGGTTTTGGTCCAGACATTCGGAGGTTCGAATCCTTCTACCCCAGAATTTGATATTTTTAAACAAAATTTAATAAAAACGTGATCACAATAAATAATAGAATAAGTAACCATGTTAAGTTATTTACAAAACTTTTTGCATTTCGATAACTTGAAAAAAAACCAGTTTCATTAAATTTTCGTAATACAATATTTTCTGTTGGTGTTTGGGGAATTATTAAAAATAAAATAATTATTCCATTAATTAATTGAATGATATTCATCATAGTTTATTGAACCGATAGCTTGTATATTAAAAGGGTTTATGATACAATTAATAAAAATATTTCAGCCGGGATAGCTCAGTTGGTAGAGCAGAGGACTGAAAATCCTCGTGTCACCAGTTCAAGCCTGGTTCCTGGCAAATAATTAACATTATTTCAATACCCAATATGCAAGGTAATTTTGTATATACAGTATATCAGATATATAAACAAAATTTCTTTTTTAAAAAAAGCGTATTAGCAATTTCAATTGGCACAGATTCGTTAGTATTATTAATAATGTTTAATTTATTAGACACAATAATAAATACGCAAATTCAACTAGTTTCATGTAATCATTTTACTCAAAAAATAAATTTTTATACGATAAAAGAAATATATAAAATTAGTTACTTATTCAATAATAAACTTATTATTAGTTGTCCAATTCAAACGTATACAACAGAAAATCAAAATCGAATTTGGCGACATCAAATTTTTCGACGAACTTTAGTTTTATTAAAACAGAATACTTTATATTTAGCTCATAGCCAAACTGATAAAGTTGAAACTACATTTTTTAATTTATTACGTGGAACAACACTAAATAGTCTAATTAGTTTAGATTATTCAAATTCTTATAATTGGATTGAAATTTTCTATAAAGAGAATATATTTACTCCTACATTATATGTAAATAAAAAGAAAATTAACTATTGTCGGCCAATCCTTCCATGTTCAAGAAAAGAACTTCAACGATTTAATCTTGAATTTCAATTACCAAATTGTATTGATTCTACAAATTTTACAACAAAATATAAACGAAATCAGATTAGACTTATTTTAACACCTATAATTCGATATTATTTTAATAATAAAATTGAAACTCAAATTGATAAATTTTCAATTTTTTCCAAATATGATTTATATTATTTAGATTATATTACTAATAAATTAATTACGTTTATTTGGGCAAAAAATTCAATGAATATGAGTTTGGTTCAAAAAGAAGTTGTTAAATTACCACAATCATTACAGTTTCGCCTGTTAAGAAAATTGATCCAAATGTATTCAGGAAACAATATTAATTCAAGAGTAATTAGTAAATTAATACTTCAAATTAATACATTGAAATAAATTGGGTCACCCGGGACTCGAACCCGGAACTAGTCGGTTAAAAGCCGAATACTCTACCATTGAGTTAGCAACCCTTTTAATATATAAGTCTATTTTATATAAAATATAGATATTTAGCAAATAGAAATATATTCAGAAAATTTTTATCGTTTTAATGGAATGTATTATATTCCATTAAAACATGATATTAAACAACGAATGAGTTTAAAATTCCTACTGCAAATACAAGAAGGAACCAAATACCAATTCCTGAAAAAACTGCACCTTTATTATCACTCCACCCTTCTGGAGTTGCAAAAACAACTGGTACACCAATGATTAAAAGGAATGATACAGCAATTAACGCAAATAAAGCTAATTGAAAAATAACAAGCATAGCTTTGATTTCCTTATTATTGTGAATTTTTTACTACTTTATTACTTTTAGTATACCTGATACTAATCATAAATTCTTTACCTTTTCAAATACTTTAAAAAAATATAACAATTGACACTAATTCAAATATAACATATATTAATTTATATGCGGATATTGCATAATGGTAGTGCCCTTGCCTTCCAAGCAAGAGGTGCGGGTTCGATTCCCGCTATCCGCTCCAATTGTATTTTGATTTTCTGGCGGGTGTAGCCAAGTGGTAAGGCAGTGGATTGTGACTCCACCATTCGCGGGTTCAAACCCCGTCATTCGCCAATATACTTTTTTTTTAAACAACTTAAAAAACTTGAAGGCTCTGAAATAACTAGTTATACTAAAATAAGAAACAAAATAAAAGTTTTAACTTTTTAACCTTACATACTATATAAGGAGTGTTACGCATGTCTGGTGCTACAGGAGAACGCCCTTTTTCTGATATTTTAACCAGTATTCGTTACTGGGTTATTCACAGCATTACAATTCCATCATTATTTATTGCTGGTTGGTTGTTTGTGAGTACGGGTCTGGCTTATGATGTTTTTGGAAGTCCAAGACCAAATGAATATTTTACTGAAGATCGACAATCAGCTCCGCTTATTACCGATCGTTTCAATGCATTGGAACAAGTAAAAACTTTATCTGACGTAAATTAAGCGAGATTCATACATGACTGCAAGAAAATCGTATACTTATCCAATTTTTACTGTTCGTTGGTTATCTGTACATGCATTAGCTGTACCTACTGTATTCTTTTTAGGTGCAATTACTGCAATGCAATTTATTCAACGTTAAGAACAAAGTGAGAGTAATATGGCGAAACCAAATCCCAATAAACAATCTGTAGAATTAAATCGTACCAGTTTATACTGGGGTCTTTTATTAATTTTTGTATTAGCGGTTTTATTCTCTAGTTATATTTTTAATTAAAAATTAGCTTTTAATATTAATTTCGCTACTAGTACTTTTTAATACGATGTATTAAAAAGTACAATTATGGTATATCAAGGAGATATAGATATGTCTAATACTGGCACAACTGGTCGTATTCCATTATGGCTTGTTGGTGTTGTTGCTGGAACAGCAGCAATTACATTACTAGGTGTTTTCTTCTATGGTTCTTACGTAGGTTTAGGTTCTTCATTATAAAGCCTTATATAACTACAATATAACCATATATAAATACTTTTCGTGTTTTTTATTATGCTCGTACTATTAGTACGAGCATAATCAATATTAAACTTTCCGATCCTGTTTACGTCGAGACTGTGCTCCCCAATTTAAATTGATTTTTGTTAAAGGTTTACAAACTTTTTTTCGAATTTCAAGAGTAGGAATAATCATTTCAAGTTCAGGCTTTCGGATAATTTCATCTTTTAATAGTTTAAAAACTAAAAAATCTAAAATTTCACGATTATTATTTAATAATTGTAATGCAGTATTATAACTTTGTAACACTAATGAATTTAATAAGTATGTCTTAGAATTCTTAAGTTCAGAATTCCAATTCTGACTTTCATTATTGTTATTTAAATACATATTATTTTGATAATATTTATCTGGTGGAATCCATTCTAAATTACGTTCAATTTGCTGTGGATCCGGTAAATAAATTCTATACCAGTCAGTAAATAAACGTGTCGAAAATTCAAATTCTGAAGAAACTTGAGCTTGCCAAATTGCAGTTGAAAAAAAGCTTTGTGCTTGTTGTTGAATTAATGTATCAATATCGCCACTATTACCAATAGTTGTAAATTCATCTATTTCAGTTTTTAACTTTATTTCAGTATTTTCGGCTAATTGATTAAAATGATTTAGTTCATCGTCATGCCCAAAATATTCTTTTTGATTAAAATTTGATAAAAGTTCACTTTGATTTTGAATACTAATTGTTTTCGTATATAAATGCCAATTATTAATCATTAAATTACTTAAATTTTGGGCAAAAGTGATATCTTCAACTCCTAAATCAGATAAATTCAGTTGAGAGGCACAATTTTCTAAAAATAAAATTTCTGCTGCCTTTCCTCCATAACAAGCAATTAAGCGTTCTTCTAATTCAGAACGATGGGCTAATTGAAAGAAATATGTTTGTAAGTTTTTGTTAATTTGTGTCGCACGAATATTTGAACGTCGAGGCCATAAATGAGTAATTAAAACATCTGGATATTCTGATAATAATAAACTAATTAATAATTTCCCAACTTGATAATAAGCTAATTGAACAATTTCTAAATTTGTTTTCGTTAAGGAAACAGGTTGTTCAAAACCAATTGTTGTTGTTCTTTCAATTCCAAATTCAATTGTTTCAATAGTATGATTTGTCGAGTTTAAAATAGCTGATAAAGTTGATTGATTCATAATACTAGCAATATCAGCAGAACTAAACCCAATTGTTCGATCAATTAAGTAATTCCAGTTTATTTGGTTATCATACCCTAAATTTTGACTATATAATTTAAAAATTTCTTCACGTTTCTCGGCATTAGGTAGCCCAATTTCTAAAATACGATCAAATCGACCTGGTCGTAATACAGCCGGATCTAATATTTCCGATCGGTTTGTTGCACCAATAACAACAACTCCACTTCTGCTTTGAATACCATCTAATTCAATTAAAAATTGCATTAGAATTCTAAGTTTTTCTTTATAAATTTCATTTTTACCTGAATCTAATCCAGAATTTTCCGTTTTAATTTGATTCGTTGTTACTGATTCTAAAATTTCATCCGCACCCATTGGGTTTTGTAAAACTTGTTCACGTTTTTCAGCTAATGTATCGATTTCATCAATAAAAACAATACAAGGTGCTAATTGGCGGGCTTCTTGAAAAACTAATTCTAGTTTTAATGCCCCAGATTCGCCAGGTTCCAATAGAGAACTACCGGATAAAGCAATTACTGGTACTTCAGCTTCACCAGCAATTGCTTGTACTAATAAAGTCTTCCCAGTTCCTGGAGGTCCAGTTAGTAAAACACCACGTGGAATAATTTCACTTAATGAAAAATTACGGCCAGAATTTCTTAGAAACCAAATAATTTCAATTATTTCAGGTATTAAATGTTTAATACCTCCAATATTATTAAAATTTTTATTGGTTTTTTTAATAATACGAAATCCTTTTTCTTTCTGCCCCATTAAAATTTCAATTTCTTGTTTTAGCTCTTCATCGACAAATCCAAGTAATGCAACTAAATCTAATAAATAAACTAATAGTTCACGACCATAATTATCAGCTAATGCTTTTAGTGTTTTAAAGACTAAAAAGGCAAATCCAATTTGTGCGGTTACTAACCAAGATTGAATTGTTAAAGGTTCCCATAATGTTCTAAATACTGTCGTATTATTTTTAATATTAAAAACTGATGGAATATACTGATAGATTCCATTTGTTAAATATTCTTGTGTATACTCTTCATTTAATGCTGCTGTATTTGATTGTATAAAGTGTTTTTTTATTTTTGAATTTATAAAATTTGGTTCTAATGTAGCAGTATTTAGTAAATAAGATTTAGTTGTCTTTTGAGTTGCAATATTAGATTGCAAAATAGGTAGTCCTAAATTTATTTTGCCTTCTGATGATGATTCAATTAATGAATTAAGTTTTGGTATTGAAAAATAAGGAAATTGTATAATATTTTTATTAGTTGAACCAACTATATTTGGTGCAATAAAATTCCCAGTCCTAAAAATAGGTAAATTATTTAACCAATATACATTTAAGTCACGTATGTTCTTACTCGAAAATTCTGATGAATTTTCAGGTGAATCAAATAAACCAAAAAAATTATTTAATGGTTCTGTCGAAACAAAAATTGAATTTAAAAAATTTTTCAACCAAATTCTATATTTGATTTGTTGTCGACTGTCTTCAAATTTCCAATCAAAACCAGTTTGAGCATCAACTAAACTTGTTGGACCTGAATATAATAATTGAAATGGCGAATTGTCATCAATTTCAATTGGTGAGGTTTGAATTAAAAAATTTGGTGGAGTTGGTAAAACTTGTTTAATCGTTTCATGAGTTAAATAACTAAATGGTAATTTTAGTTCAAATGTATCAGCTGTAACACTAGTAATTGATGTTGTTGAAAATTGAATTACTTTATCGGGATATAAATATCCAGACATTAGCCGAGTCGGTACATATGTCGGTACAGAAAAATTAATTTGCTTAGTAAGTAATTCACTATAAAATTTAGGTGTTTGAGTTTGTAAAAATTTTTTCCTTTCAAAGTTATTTTGAATAGACTCATTCAAGGTAAATTTATAAGTACCATGTATAGTATTGAAATTAATATAATTATTACTAATATCTAGGCTATTTAAATTTGTATTTTCAATTGGTAATTTTTTATTACGATTAATTGGAAGTGGCTGAAAACTATTTAATTCATTTGTCAAAGTATTACTTTGTAATTTAAAAGGTAATAAATCAAGAATTAAATTGTTTTCAATCATGCGATTATACCTTAGATAGTAACTTTCATGCGTTTTCGGATTAAAAATAATACTCTTATAATTATAAGAAGGATTTAAAAATCGTCTATTTTTATTCTCAGCTTGAATTAACAAGCTTTGATTATTCCAATAAATACTAGAATTAAGCATATTTATATTTTTAAATACTATAAATGTGCCCCAATTTATTTGTTCTGGAGTAAGTTGCAAGCCAGGTAAATTTTTATGAAAAAAATATTTTCGTTGAATTGAAAAATATTGAGTATTAAGATATTGATTAAAACCAAATAAAAACGGTATTAAGCTTACTAAAATAGCTAAACTTGGTTGACGAGATGTTAATTGAGTACGTATATTTTGCCTATGATTAATAATTTGTGTTTTTAACGGGTTAAAAAAATCAATCCAAAAATTTAAAAAATTTGGTGAAAATTTTGTTTGATTTAATTTGTCTCTATGCATATAATTTTAAGTAATAAATTTTTATTGATTATGATTCAAAATAGTTATATATATATATAACTTTTTTACTTTATTTTATTTCTATATACATTATACATGATAATTGAATAGTTTTAAATACAAAATGACTAGCTAGTAGTTTAAAACTAACTAATCAAAATTTTATTTATTAAATGATGAACGTAATTTAAATTGATTTTGATTTAACCAATTAATTTGTGTTGTTTTCTTAGTTGCTAATTCTAGCGCATGTTCAAGTGATGTACTTTTTGTTAAGTCAATATTGGAAATATTAAATACATTTAATAATGATTCAAATTCTTTAACAAATGTCTTATATGCATCACTATTAGGTTTTGATAGTAAACGTCTAAAACGCTCTTCTTGGACTTTTGTTAATGAGCCACGCTGGCCATATAAGATTTTCCCATGAGTTTTAAGTGGTGCTTCTTTATACAATGTAATTGTTTCAGATAAAGCTTGTTTTAAAAATGAACGTGGAATAATTAAATCTAACAAACCATGATGTAATAAATATTCAGAAGTTTGAAAGTCATCTGGTAATTGTTCTTGTAGTGTTTGCTCAATAACACGACGACCAGCAAAGCCAATTAGGGCTTTTGGTTCAGCAAAAATTAAATCACCTAACATGGCAAAACTAGCAGTTACACCACCTGTTGTAGGTGAAGTTAATACAGCAATATAAAGTAATTTTGCACAGTTCTGGTGGACATGTAAAGCTGCTGAAATTTTTGCCATTTGCATTAAACTAAAAATACCTTCTTGCATACGAGCTCCACCAGATGCACAAACTATAATTAAAGGTAAACCTTGATGTGTTGCATATTCAATTAAGCGAGTAATTTTTTCTCCGACAACGGAACCCATACTACCCCCCATAAAATTAAAATCCATAACACCTAATGCAACTGGAATTCCATCTAATAAACCCGTGCCTGTTTGAATACCATCTTGTAATCCAGTACGTTCTTGAGCTTCTTTTAAACGTTCAGTATACGCTTTTTGATCTTTGAATTCTAATGGATCTCCAGGTGATAAAGTTTCATTAATAGGATGCCAAGTATTTGTATCAATTAAATGTTCAATACGTTCTGAACTTGTCATTTGTAAATGAAAACCACACCCAAAACAAACACGTTGGTTTTCTTTTAAATGTTTAATATATAAAATAACACCGCAATGGTCACAACGAGTCCATAGACCTTGAGCTGTATTTGAATCAGTTTTTTTATACTTCGGTGCATTTAATAATTTTAATTTTCTCTGTTCTTCAATCCATGATAATATGGACATATTATATCTCCGATTACTATATTTTTTTATTTAAATTGAATCGGATTTTTTTTAACCCGATTCATAGTCTAAAGTAAATTACTTTTAATTAATTGAATCTTTTTCAATATAAATAAATAATGATGCCATTGCAACCGCTGGGAAAATAAGTCCTGTTAAAGGAACTAAAATACTTGGTAATAATTGTGCACTCATAACAAAAAAAAATATATATATAATTATATATATATTATATATATTTTTTTTAGAATATAAAGTGTTTTAGTGTTTTTTAGGCCCTACCGGATTCGAACCGATGACCCGCTGCTTGTAAGGCAGCTGCTCTACCAACTGAGCTAAAGGCCTTTATTAATGTAATTATAATATAGATCTTTATACTTTGCAAGTTTTAAAGATCTATATTACCTTACTATTTAATTTTTTAAAAATAATAATTTATTCGAAATCAAACCTGTTCCAGCAGGGATAGCTTGACCAACAATTACATTTTCATGTAAACCTTGTAAAAAATCACGCTTTTTACTTAAGGCGCTTTTAATTAATACACGACTAACCTCTTGAAAACTTGCTGCTAATAAAAAACTATCTGATTGTAATACACTTTTACTAATGCCTAATACAATTGGTTCATATGTTGCTTCACGCAACCCAATTTCTGAAATTTTCCTATTAAATTTTTTAATCCAAGTATGTAAAACTAATTCACCAGGTAATAAACCAGTTTCACCAGGTTCTAAAATACGAACTCGACTTGTCATTTGACGAACAATCACTTCGATATGTTTTTCCGAAATTTTTACACCTTGATTTGAATAAGCATTATCAATATTTTCAACTAAGAAATTTTGTGCCTCTAAAAAACTTTTGTCTACCGCTGTTGACCAATGTTCGGTTGTTAATAATTCAAGTTCACGTACAAAAGCCGATTTTAAACGTAAATGAACAGTATCTGATAATACTTCACCACTTTGACTTTCACGTGCTTCAAATAATTGTTCAATTTTTGGAATACCTTGAACAATATCTTCAGTTTGTAGTCGACGAGATTTTAATGTTACAATTAATTGATTTTGATGAATTAAATCATTATGTTCAACATGAACAATACCACGTGCTGATACTAAAATCGGAGTACCTAAGCGTAAAATAATATGCTCACTGGTTTTTGTTATAAATTGTCCAGTAAAAATAGACGCCTTTCCTTGTTCTAATTGGTCTCCCCAACGAATCATTTGACCAATATTTTTATGGATATTAATTGATTGAATAGGAATTTTAATTAAATCCGTATTTTGTAATACGCTAATTAAATTATCTGAATTAATTAAATTTAATTCCCCATTGTATTTAGATACAATATATCCATAACTAAATAAATTATTAGCGCGAATAACATTATTATTAAATGTTGTAAATTTTAAATTTTTTGCTTGATTTAAGCCAGAATTATAATAATTATAAATATTTAAACCACGGGAAAATGTATTATTTAAATATTTAAAGTTACAAATTAACTTTGGATATAAATTATTTTGTTTATGACAAAATTGTAATCGAGCAATATTTAATTCTGAATTTGAATAATAACCTGTTTTATTTTTATTTAAAACTCTAGAATTGATTTGTGGATAGACAAATCTTTTTATACCAGTTTTACTTTGTTTTGACTTAATAGTAATTAAGTTACTAAAAACAAATGTTGATAATAAATTTTTATATTCACTTAATGTTATTGATGAAATTTCATGGCATTTTTTTAGTAAATTTACTGTTAAAGTAGAATGTCTATATTGATTTGATTTTAGTAGTGGTAAATTTGCTTTATACCACACTACATTACATTTGAGTTTACTTGAAACTTTATAAAAATTTGGCTGCTGTTTAGTATACTTTATGCTAAAATTAGAATTTAATACTAATTGATTTTTTTGATACCAAGTTTTGGCCTCTAAAATTGGATGCTCTTCTGAAACAAAAGACGACACTGGGAGAAGTGCTGAATAATATTTTGGAAGTAAAAAGTTTTTAAATTCTGAAGTATTTGGAATTAAATATTGTTTTTTTAATTGATTTTGGTTTATTAAAATTGGCCAAGATTCAGTTTTAGTATTAATAATACTTTTTTTAGTATTTCTAAATTCATCCTGTTTTTTCGAGAAGATCAGGAATTTAGGAGAACCTGTTTTATACTGCAAAAAATTATCTTTATTCAAAATAATCTTTTTTTTTTGACCCTTTTGAATTTTATTTAATTGATGTCTACATTTATAATAATTACCTTGGGGTATATAATTTTTTCCAAAAGTTGCTGGCCACGATTTATTAATAATCGAATTTGTATAGGTAAATTCTTTAAATTTATTTGGGAATTTAAAATGATTAAAATACCAAATTAAATCATGAGTATTAATGGAATTATGTGATTGTACAATTAAACCTAATTTTTTAATACTTGATGTAAAAATTAAAAAATTTTTATTTTGAATAATAGATGAAATTGGTAATTCACATGTATATAAACCAAAGGTTATTGAATTGTTAATTAATTGAAGACATTGATTAAATGGTGATAGGAATTCATATATTCCAATAGTTGTGCTATTTGAAATTAAATCACCTGGTATAACCATTGATGAATTAGTTTGGATCTCTTGTTTTGGCGAATTTTTTAAAATCCAAAAACTGCCTATTTGTGACATACGACGTGTCTCAGATAAACCTAATGAATCTGAACTATTTTGGTACATTTTTGCAAATGATTTTGGCATTTGCAAATCCGTAACAGCTATTTTTTGTTTCTCAATAATAAGATTCATTGATTCATAAAAAACTTGACCAGTTTGTTTAGCATAAACTGGGTGACTTGATTCGGGTAATTGTTGTTTTGTAACCTTAATATAAGAAGCTTGACCAATCAGCCCTTTACTTGATATAACTTCACCTTGTTTTACAAATAAAATACTTCCAGGTGGTAATTGTGATTCATTTAAAGAAAAAGTTGTATTTGTTGTAGATTTTAGTTCTAATAAAATTTTATTTTCATTACTTGGAATATATTTCAACATAAATGCAATTTTACCATTTGGGGTGCGAACATAATGGCCTGGTAAAATTTCTAAGAAATTAATTTTCCCGGAATATGATGCGACTAGCGGTTTTAAGGCTTGATCAGAAAAAACACCAACGCCTCCTGTATGAAATGTACGCATTGTTAATTGTGTACCAGGTTCACCAATGGATTGCGCAGCAATAACTCCAACAGCTTCACCAATTTGAACAACTTTTCCTGATGCTAAACTCCACCCATAACAACATTGACAAATTGATGTGCGTGCACTACATGTTAATGGCGATCGAACTGGGATTTCTGTACATTGGGTACAGATAATATATGCATCTTTAGTTGTTATTATATGATTTTTCTCAAAAATTTTCTCTTGAATAATCAATTTTTTTGCTAATACACGGCCAATTAAACGAGATTTTAAATTATTCCCAGTTAATAGGCGGTATTGATTTGTTTGACAATCGGTAATTGATACAACTGCATGTTGCGCTGAATCTACTAATCGGCGCGTTAAATAACCAGATGTAGCAGTACGTAATGCTGTATCAACTAAACCTTTTCGAGCACCATAACATGAAATAAGATACTCAGTAATTGTTAAGCCTTCACGAAAATTACTTTGAATTGGAAATTCTAAAATTGCACCTTGTGGATCCGCCATTAAACCACGCATTGCAATTAATTGTCGAACTTGAGACACATTCCCACGGGCTCCTGAAAACGCCATCATATAAACAGGATTTACCGGGTTTTTTAATTTAAAATTTTGAATTGCTGTTTGGCGAAGTTTGTCACTTGTTTGATTCCAAATTTCAATTAAAGATTGAGATTTTTCAACACTTGTTAATAAACCTTGATTATTTAGTTGGTCAATTTGTTTATTTTCCAGTTGACTTTGAGTAATTAAAGTTGGTTTTTCGGGTGGAATTTGAAGATCTTCAATACCTAACGAGATACCAGCAACAGTGGCTTGATGAAAACCGTTTAATTTTAATTGTTCTAAAAATTTGATTGTTTTTCGTTCACCATAATTTGTTAAAAACCAAGACACTAAATTTTTGACTTGGTTTTTATCAAAACAGGCATTAAAAAATATCACTTTATTGTGATTTTTATTAAAATCAAGTAAATTCATAATGGATAAAAAATAATCTTTTAAAAAGATCTTAACTATAAATTAAATTATTCATTAGTACACGACCAGCAGTTGTTCGATAAAAATAACTTGGTGTTAATGAAGTTTGTGTTTCAGAAACTATATATGTTTCTTGGAAATAAGAATATTGAGTTCCGTTTTTCATTAATCGAATTTCTAATGGTTTATTTAATTCTTTTGATTGTTTTTCTCCAATTAATGTTTGAACAGGGAAATTTAGTTTTATCCAAATTGGAGTATGTGTATGTAGTTTATTACTTTGATAATCTGCAAGAATTTCTGAAATGGTAGAATACCAAATATTTAATTTCAAAAATTGTTTTTTCGGAAATTTGTTATTTTTTAATAATGTTAAATAATAACACCCAAGAACCATATCTTGAGTTGGTAAAAGTAATGGTTGCCCCGACGCTGGTGATAATAAATGATTACAAGATAAAAGTAGATTAAAAGTTTCAGCACGAGCACTTGTAGATAATGGAATATGAACAGCCATTTGATCACCGTCAAAATCCGCATTAAAAGCTGGACACACAAGTGGGTGTAATAAAATTGCTTTACCTTCAACAAGTTTTGGAATAAAAGCTTGAATACCTAAACGGTGTAAAGTAGGAGCTCTATTCAATAAAAGCGGATGGCTTTGCATAATTTCACGTAATAAAACCCAAATAATGGGTTTTCGTTCCATTATAATAGCTTTTGCACCAATTGTTGTAAAAGCCATGCCTTTATTACGTAATCGTTGAATGAGAAATGGTTGAAATAATTCAATAGCCATTTGTTTCGGTAATCCACATTCATGGATTTTTAATTCTGGACCAACGACAATTACAGATCTACCTGAATAATCCACTCGTTTTCCTAATAAATGTTGACGAAATCGTCCACGTTTACCTTTTAATGCATCTAATAAAGATTTTGTTACTTTACCTGAGTCAACTTTTCCAGTTTTTAATAATGAATCAACTGATTCTTGTACTTGACGTAAATTATAACACCATGACGCCCAACTACCACTCAAAGCTGTGTCAAAGATACTAAATTGAGTTCGATTTATTAATCTACGATTTCTTGTTAAAACTTTTCGATAAAGACTATTTAAATCCGAAATAACTAATTCCCCGCGAATAGAGGTAATTGGTCGTAAACCAGGTGGAAGTACAGGTAAATAACTTAAAATCATCCACGCTAATTGTGTATTTGATTTATAAAAATCACGAAAATAAGTAATACGGCGTAGCAATTTTTTTTCTAATTCTTTAAATCGTGTTATTTCAAGTTGAACTTTAGTTTTTTCCAACTTTGGTAACCAATTCATTTCAATGCGTTCTTTTAAAAAATTAATTGATTGTTTTACTTCATTAATATCTAATGCTAGTTGTTGTTGTAAACCAATTAAATCATAATATGATAATATTTTTTGGAATACAACTCCACCAGTTTGAATCGGGTAATAATTATTATGTTTTGGGACACTTTTTAATGCAAAATTTTGAGTTTTAGTATTAAACGAATAATATGGATTAACAATGTCATCAATTTGTGGTTGGTCCCACATATACACTAAAAAATCTTGTAAATCTTCTACTTGTCTCCAAGTAGCATCATAACATAACCCATAAAGACGAATTTCAAAATATTTATTATATTGTTGTAAATGAGAAAATTGTTGATTTGGATTTTTCCTGCTAAATAAACGCGGTTTTTTATGTATTTGGGCTTTTGCTTCATCCAAATACTTTTCTTTTAAGTTGGATTTAATGTCCATCTCTGCTGAAAAATAGTTCAATGTATTTGGTAGATGAATAAATTCCGTTCCGTATAATACGCCTTGTAGTTTTTTATTTGGCCAACTTAAACATAAACCAAGGGGTGAAGGTTTTTGAATAGAATATAAAGTATGAGCCATTGGTTGGTTTAAAGCAATATAACCCATTCTATATCTTCTAGTTAATGATTTTGTTCGTTCTACTCCACAGCGTGGACAAACAGCCCCGTTTACTTTTGTTGTTTTTTTACCACAAGCACATGTATAATCAGAAATTGGGCCAAAAATTTTTTGGCAAAATAACCCATTTGGTTCGGGTTTTAATGTTTTATAATTAACCGTTTCCCAACTTGTTACTTGACCAACTACTTCACCTGTTGGTAAAAAACGTTCCGCCCAAGATTTAATTTCTTTGGGCGAAGCGAGACCTATTTCTAAATGTTGAAATTTACGACCATTTGTTTGATACATTTTTTTCTGTTTTTTTTTGTTTTCTACAAAGTAAGAATTATTTAGTATTTGTTCCTAAACTTTCAATTTGATTAAAATCAATTGTTTGAAGTAATCCAGTATTTTTCTGAATTCCAAATAATTTTAAATCAAAACAAAGTGCTTGTAATTCACGAATTAGAACTCTGAAACTTTCAGGAGTTCCAAATTCAATTGGTTGGTTTGTATGAATTTGAAAAGCTGCTTCCACACGACCTCGAACATCATCTGATTTAATTGTTAAAAATTCTTGTAAAATTGTAGCTGCGCCATATGCTTGTAATGCCCAAACTTCCATTTCGCCTAATCTTTGACCACCATTACGTGATCGTCCACGAACTGGTTGTTGAGTAATAGCAGAGTATGGTCCCGTTGAACGAGCATGTAGCTTATCATCAACTAAATGAACAAGTTTTAACATATAAGTACACCCAACTGTAATCGGTTGATCAAAAGGTGTTCCTGTTCTACCATCAAATAATTTAATTTTACCTGGATGATGTGGTTCAAATAACCAATTTTGACCACTTTTTAATGATGCTTCAAATAATTTTGAATAGACAAAACTACGTGATGATTCAGAACCATATTTCTCATCAAATAAATTAATGAGATAAGATTCATTTAAGTATGTTCCAGCTAAGCCTAATAAACATTCTAAAATCTGACCTACATTCATTCGAGAAGGTACACCTAAAGGATTTAATACAATATCAACTGGTCGTCCATCAGGTAAATACGGCATGTCGTATGATGGGATTATATTTGAAACAATACCTTTATTACCATGTCGTCCAGCCATTTTATCTCCAACTTGAATACGACGTTTATGTAGTAGTGCTACACGAACACGTAAAATGGCATCTTTAGGAGCAATTGCAATAACTTCAGCTTCTTTTGGCGGTAAAATATTTATATCAAAAACAAAACCTTCAACACCTTTTGGAACACGTAAACTTGTATCACGGACATTTTTCTGTTCTGAACTTAATTGATTATCACGTTCCATTAAGACATTATATAATTTTTCATATTGCTGTTGAACTGATTGCGTTTTTTGGCTAGTTGGTGTAATTTTACCGATTAAATAATCACCTTCTTTTACCCAAGTTCCAATTGGAATAAAACCATTTGATTGCAATCTTTGAATACGTAATATTTCTTCTTCTGATTCTGTAAATTCAATTGGGATTTGATTTGTAATTTGTTCTAATCCATATTGTGTATTTTTTACTTCAATTTCATAGTAATCTAAATGTAATGACGTAAATATATCTTCGTGCACTAAACGGTCACTAATTAAAATAGCATCCTCAAAATTATAACCTTCCCAAGGTAAATAAGCGACTAAAATATTTTTTCCTAATGCAATTTTACCTTTTGCACTCGCTGAACCATCAGCTAAAATATCTGATTTTTGAACCCAATTCCCACTTTTTACAATTGGACGTTGATACTTAACTGTACTTTGGTTTGTTCGTTTATATTGTTCTAACGAAATCTTTTTCGTTACATTGACTTTATTTTTATTTACATTAAGCTTGGCTATTGAAGTAGAAAAAGGCTTTCGTAAGTTTTTTATAGCCTCAAACTTAAATTTTGAACTTTTTTGTAGATATGTTTTATGTAAAAAATTAGAATTTAAATCTATTAGAGATGTATTAGTGTTACTAGTTGATAAATTTTGATCTGTTGATAATGAATTTGGAATAAAAATATCAATTGATTTACCACTAACATTTGTAATGTATCCGGATATATTACTATTTAAAGAATGTTGAATATCAGAGATTACACGGCTTTCTAACCCAGTTTGAACATAAGCAGTTTCTGGTTGAATTAATGGAACGGCTTGGCGTTGCATATTTGACCCCATTAATGCACGGTTTGCATCGTCATGTTCTAAAAATGGAATCAAACTTGTTGCAATTGAAATCATCTGTAAGGTATCAATCGATTGATTAGTAATATGTTTATAATCAGAGTAATCAAATTTTCGATTTTTTCGTGTAGGAAGTTGGAGTCTTGGTAACATACCCGTATCTGAAAATGTAATGTCTGATGGTGCAATTGAATAATTTACTTCATTAAATGGAATATTATAAATTGGGTTTAAAAATTGTTGAACTTGACCTTTATACACTTGAAAAAAAGGTGTTTCAATTGCCCCTAATTTATTTGGACGAGCAAAAACTGTTAACGAATTAACTAAACCGGCATTTTGACCTTCAGGTGTTTCAATTGGACATAAACGCCCGTAATACGTTGGATGAATACCACGAATTTGAATAGTTGTTTGTTTACTACTGACGCCTCCTGGGCCTAATACCGTAATACGGCGTTTATGAGTAATTTCGGCTAACGGGTTTGTTTCATCTAGGAATTGTGCTAAAGTTCCACTAGTAAAAAAACTTTTCCAAGATTTACTTACGCATTTTGATAAATTTGATTTTTGTAATTTCCAAATTATTTCAGAGTCATTTTGTACTGATAAATTTAATTTTCGACTCATAACAATTTCAAATTCACGTATTCCTCGAATTAATTGATCTTGTAATAATTCTCCACAACCACGAATACGTTTATTAGCTAAACTATCAATATCATCGCCTTCAATTTCGCCTGAAATTAATTTCAATAATGCATTCGTTGCATAAACTAAATCATCTCCACATAATAATGTTGAATTAGAAGAAATAGTACTATTAAACTTATATTTAAATTGTTGTCGACCAATATAACCCAAGTCACGGTTTTTTGGATTCCACAAAATTGAATTAAAAAATTCTTGTGCTGTTTGTGACGTTACAACTTGATCTCGACCTAAAGTCGTATATTCTTGAATATGAGCATATATATAACGAATTGCTTCAATGCGAGTTTGTGGATGAGAATTTAATTTTGCTCGTTCTAAAATACGCCCATGACGTGTTTTTTCTTGCGTTTTTTGGTCACGAATAAAACTAAATTGAAGCAGATGCGAATGTTCAATTCTTGCCCATAATTCGGAAATTGGAATACCAAGCGCTTGTAAAAAAATTATTAGTGAAATTTTACGACGTAATAACCTAGTGGTTATCCACAATCGGTTTTTTTTATCAATAGTTATATTTAACCAACTACCCTGTTCTGGAACAATACGAACAGTTGGGACACGCGTACGGGAATCATTCGGAAGAATATATATTCCTGGATTTCGTACCATTTGGTACAACACAATGCGGGGAATACCATTAATAATAAAATGCCCACTTGGAGTCATTAGTGGTAAAAAACCTAATAATAGCCATTCAACTTTAGATTTTTTCCATTGAGTACTTGAAATAACAGCTGGAATATAAACTGAACAACCATACGTTTTACCTGAAAAAATAGAATTTTGTTCTTTATCATCAGGAGTACGAAATTGTAATTTTTCGGGTAAAAATTTTATTTGTAGTGAATGAATTCCATAAGAACAATTCACAGGCGTATTTTCATTTAACCCAACTTGAATTCCTTGAATTAAAAATTTTTGGAAACTACCATATTGTAATGAAACTAAATCTGGTATATTCGGTTTTGGTAAAATTTTTTTTTTTATAATTTTATTATTCGACATAGTAGATTCAAATGTATGGACCATCCTGAAAAATTTGTTATACTAATGATTAGATATCGTTAATATATAAAATATTAGTCAAATAGGTTCGATATATATATATATTTAGCGGCGGTATAGCCAAGTGGTAAGGCCGTGGATTGCAAATCCTCTATTCCCCAGTTCAAATCTGGGTGCCGCCTATTAAATCAATGATTTTAAAGTATTTTATTAACAAAAAAAATGAGATTCACAATTCTCATGTTATATTCAACCCATAATGTTGCTACTTTTCAGTCCTCACATGATTCTGGATCAAATTACATAGAATATGAACCTCATTAATCATCCTAGCATGATGATTGGTTATTGTCGATATCTATTTATGTATCTCTTTATTGAAAAAGAGATACATATATTATATGTATGTAAGATATATACTTTATTTAAAATAAACCTAATGTTAAAGAAATATCAATAGGTAATGCTGCGCCAATTCCTAACCAAATTGCCGCAACTGTTCCAACTAAGAATACAGTCATGGCAACTGGACGACGGAATGGGTTTTGGAATTTATTGATACTTTCAATAAAAGGTACTGTAATTAAGCCTGCAGGAACTGCTGCCATTAAAAGTACTCCTAATAATTTATTAGGTACTGTACGTAATAATTGGAACACTGGAAAAAAATACCACTCTGGTAAAATTTCTAGTGGCGTTGCAAATGGGTTTGCAGGTTCACCAATTGCAGCTGGTTCTAATACTGCTAAACCAATAACACAAGCAAAAGTTCCAAAAATTACAACAGGGAAAATGTATAATAAATCATTTGGCCAAGCGGGTTCACCATAGTAATTGTGACCCATACCTTTAGCTAATTTTGCGCGTAATACTGGATCTGAAAGATCAGGTTTTTTTGTAACTGCCATAATTTAATTTTTTTTTTTTTTAATTAATTAAAATTGAAATTAAATTCAATTTATAGTGGTCCTGAAATACCTTGTTTACGAATCATTAAGAAATGCATTAGCATGAATACTGCTGTTAATAATGGTAATACAAATGTATGTAAACTATAAAAACGTGTTAATGTTGCTTGGCCTACACCTGCACCACCACGTAATAGTTCAACTAAACCTGACCCAATAACTGGAATTGCATCTGGTACACCTGTAACAATTTTTACTGCCCAATATCCAATTTGGTCCCATGGTAATGAATACCCCGTTACACCAAAAGATACAGTACAAACTGCCATAATAACACCAGTAACCCATGTTAATTCACGAGGTTTTTTAAAACCACCTGTTAAGTAAACACGGAATACATGTAAAATCATCATTAAAACCATCATACTTGCTGACCAACGATGAACTGATCGAATTAACCAGCCAAAGTTAACATCAGTCATAATATATTGTACTGAAGCAAATGCTTCAGCTACAGTTGGACGGTAATAAAAAGTCATTGCAAAACCTGTTGCAACTTGTACTAAGAAACAAGTAAAAGTAATACCGCCTAAACAATAAAAAATGTTTACATGTGGTGGTACATATTTACTTGTAATATCGTCTGCAATTGCTTGAATTTCTAGACGTTCTTCAAACCAGTCATAAACTTTTGACATAACAATAAATGAAATTTTTTAAATTGTAAATACTAACGATTTACTTTTAAACCACAATTAGGCTGAACATAGATATATATATCTATTGTAAATTATTTATTTTCTGACCATTTTGTATCTACAGCAACTTGATCTACCAGACCATAGACTTTTGCTTCTTCAGCTGATAAAAATTGATCACGATCCATATCTCGAGAAATACGGCTTAGTGGTTGACCAGTTCGTTGTGCATAAATTTGGCCAACTTGTCTTCGAATACGCATTACTTCTTCTGATTCTGCTAAAACTTCTGAAGCTTGGCCTTGGCTACCACCTTCAGGTTGATGAATCATAATACGCGAATAAGGTAACGCAATACGTTTACCAGTGTCACCACCGGCTAAAATAAATGAAGCCATAGAAGCTGCTGTTCCAACACAAATAGTTGTAACTGGTGATTGAACGTAGTTCATAGCATCATAAACTGCAATTCCACATGTTACAGATCCACCTGGTGAATTGATATACAAATATAAACCTTTATTTTTATCTTCTGAATTTAAATACAACATAATACCAATAAGTTGGTTTGCTAATTCGTCATCTAATTCTTGACATAAAAATAAAACGCGTTCACGATACAGTCGATTATATAAATCAACCCACTGAGCTGATGGCTCTCCAGGTAAACGAAAAGGGACTTTTGGGACTCCAATTGGCATAAATTTAGTTCTCTATTCATTATATTATATATATATAGTATATACTATATTGTAGTAGATAGCAAAAGTAATATTTACTAAATATTAAAAATATTTAATTTTTAATATTCATATATGCTATACTAATTTTAATAGTAGATTTAAAGAAAGAAAGTAAAAAAATTATTAACATTAACAATTGTTATGGGTCTTCCTTGGTATCGTGTTCACACAGTTGTATTAAATGATCCAGGTCGTTTAATTTCTGTTCACTTAATGCATACAGGACTAGTTTCTGGTTGGGCTGGTTCAATGGCATTCTATGAATTAGCTGTTTTTGATCCTTCTGATCCTGTATTAAATCCAATGTGGCGTCAAGGTATGTTTGTACTACCATTTATGACACGTTTAGGTATTACAGAATCATGGGGTGGTTGGACAATTAGTGGTGAAACAGCTTCAAATCCTGGTTTATGGAGTTATGAAGGTGTTGCTGCAACACACATCATTTTAGCTGGTTTACTTTTTGCTGCATCAATTTGGCATTGGGTTTATTGGGATTTAGAATTATTCCGTGATCCACGTACAGGTAATCCTGCATTAGATTTACCAAAAATTTTCGGTATTCACTTATTTTTAAGTGGTTTATTATGTTTTGGTTTTGGAGCTTTCCATGTAACAGGTTTATTTGGACCAGGTATTTGGGTATCTGATCCATATGGTATTACTGGTAGTGTTCAAGGAGTTGCTCCATCTTGGGATTCTACTGGTTTTGATCCTTATAATCCAGGTGGTATTGCAGCACATCATATTGCTGCAGGTATTTTAGGTGTTATTGCAGGTTTATTCCATTTATGTGTTCGTCCACCACAACGTTTATATAATGGTTTACGAATGGGTAATATTGAAACTGTACTTTCAAGTAGTATTGCTGCTGTATTCTGGGCTGCATTTGTTGTAGCAGGTACAATGTGGTATGGTTCAGCTGCAACACCAATTGAATTATTTGGTCCAACTCGTTATCAGTGGGATTTAGGTTTCTTCCAAGAAGAAATTGAAACACGTGTACAAACAAGTTTAGCTGAAGGTAAATCAGCATCACAAGCATGGGCTGAAATTCCAGAAAAATTAGCTTTTTATGACTATATTGGTAATAACCCAGCAAAAGGTGGTTTATTCCGTACTGGTGCTATGAATAGTGGTGATGGTATTGCAGTAGGTTGGCTTGGACATGCAATTTTTAAAGATAAAACTGGTAATGAACTTTTTGTTCGTCGTATGCCATCATTCTTTGAGACATTCCCAGTTATCTTATTAGATAAAAATGGTATTGTTCGTGCTGATGTTCCATTCCGTCGTGCAGAATCAAAATATAGTGTTGAGCAAGTTGGATTATCAGTAACATTCTACGGTGGTGAACTAGATGGAGTAACATTTACAGATCCAGCAACAGTGAAAAAATATGCTCGTCGTGCTCAACTTGGTGAGATTTTTGAGTTTGATCGTGCAACATTACAATCAGATGGTGTATTCCGTTCAAGCCCTCGTGGTTGGTTTACTTATGCTCATTTATGTTTTGCGCTATTATTTTTCTTTGGTCATATTTGGCATGGTGCACGTACAATTTTCCGTGATGTATTTGCCGGTATTGATGCTGATTTAGAAGAACAAGTAGAATTTGGTGCTTTTATTAAATTAGGTGATACATCTACTCGTCGTCAATCAATCTAAATTGGTTTAATATAAAACTTAGGTACATCTAAGTTGTATTATGCTAAATAAAGACTTGAAATAAGGAATTATTATGGAAGCATTAGTTTATACATTTTTATTAATTGGTACATTAGGTATTATCTTTTTCTCTATTTTCTTTAGAGAACCACCACGTATTAATACTAAATAATTAGTATTTAATCTTTTTTTTATTTTTGAAATCGGGATGAATTGAATTCCCGATTTCAGTATACTAATCTTCATGTTCTTCAAATGGATCACGTAATTTATTTGATGGTGGTCCAAATCCAACATAGATTGAATAGCCAGTTGCACTTAATAAAAGGCACCATAAAAAAATCGCAAAGAAAAAAGCTGGACTGTCCATAAACTATTTATTTAATAATATTTATAATTGCTACTAATTATAGTATAACATACTGAAATAGAAATTTTTTAAATAAAACTAAAAAAGTTTTATATTCTTACAAATGTAATATATAATATATATATATTGATAGTATCAACCACAAAGTTTAAATTATAGAAAGTAAAAAAAATTAATTAAAAATTAATATGGCCACTGGAACTACATCAAAAGTAAAATCAGCAAATCAAGAATCCGGTCTAGTAACACCATTAGGTACATTACTAAAACCATTAAATTCAGAATATGGTAAAGTTGCTCCGGGTTGGGGTACGACAGTTGTTATGGGTGTTTTTATGGCTTTATTTGCTGTTTTCTTAGTAATTATTTTAGAAATTTATAATAGTTCAGTAATTTTAGATGATGTAACAATGAGTTGGACATCTCTGGCAAAATAAAGTTTTATTAATACATAATAGAGATTACTCTCTAATTAAGAGTAATCTCTGAATAATAATAGGGTTTATATAATTGGGGATAGAGAGACTTGAACTCTCACGATTCAATGAATCAACGGATTTTCAGTTTGAAAACTGGACTCTCTCTTTATCCAAAAAAAATTTTTGGATAGCTCCCGTCGAGTCTCTGCACCTTTTAAATTGAATATTTAAATTGGCTCAAGATTGCTTTAATAAAGTTTCCTTGAATTTGAGAGCATTCACTTAATAAATTTCTCTATTAAGGCTCAATAGTATAGTTTGACCCTTTAAGTCCGTTGCGTCTACCAATTCCGCCATATCCCCTTAATCTATAGTGTAAGTATATCATATAAATATCTATTATGTAAATAGAATAAAGTATTCTAAATAAAAATTTATTATTTGTAATTTTTCTTATTCCAATGTAGAATATATTTATATATCAAAAACATCAGGGTCGATGTCCGAGTGGTTAATGGAGGCGGATTGTAAATCCGTTGGCTTTGCCTACGCTGGTTCAAATCCAGCTCGGCCCAAATTATACTATTTCTTATGGATATATTAATTTCCATAAGAAAAATTTTTAATTTTCATTGCTACTTGCTGTTTTAACATATAAAATCAGTAAGAATGATGTGGGGATAATAATAAATAGCGCTGTTGCAATTAAGCCTAAAATATTTACTTCCATGAAGGTTAACTCCAAATATACATAAAAATTAAGTAATACAAGTATTTACTTAATTTTTAATTTAGCTGTTACTATTTATTGTACTAGAAAATTCTGAAAAATAAAAAGTTTTTAATAAATATATAGAGTTAATATCGGAGAAGGGGGGATTCGAACCCCCGGTAGTCTCGCAACTACGCCGGTTTTCAAAACCGGTGCAATCAACCACTCTGCCACCTCTCCATTAGTGATGTACTAAGCGGGTAACGCGACTCGAACGCGCGACATGCACCTTGGCAAGGTGCCGCTCTACCAACTGAGCTATACCCGCGTTAAAAGTACATTTATATTTGTAACATAAATTGTTTTTTAATGCAACTAATTTATAATAGTATATATAAATATTGACATTTTACAAAATATATAATAACCTTATAAATAAGGTTTAGCGGAGTAGAGCAGTCTGGTAGCTCGTAAGGCTCATAACCTTAAGGTCGTAGGTTCGAATCCTACCTCCGCTCAATTTAAAGCTAAACTGTTGACAATATAAAAAAAAAAGTATATTATGTATATAAAAAGCCCCCATCGTCTAGAGGCCTAGGACATCTCCCTTTCACGGAGGAAACGGGGATTCGAATTCCCCTGGGGGTAAATGAACTAATTTCTTTTTATCCTGTCTACTATTGCCAGTAGACAAGATTGAAATAAACTACTACAATGATGAAATAAAGCATAGAAAAAAGTTTTATCTTTTTTCTGTGAAAATATCTAAAAAAATATGTTTTTAGAGAGAAAAATTATTATAATTTAAATTACATTAATTATAGGAGAGCATAAATGACTCGTGTTAAACGTGGAAATGTTGCTCGAAAACGACGTAAAGAAGTACTAAATTTAGCAAGTGGATTTAGAGGTTCGTCATCACGTCTGTTTCGTACTGCTCAACAACAAACTATGAAAGCATTACGATATGCTTATCGAGATCGTAAACAAAGAAAACGTGAATATACAAGTTTATGGATTTCACGTTTAAATGCAGCAGCTAGACAACATGGAATGAATTATAATTCATTACGACATCAATTAAAAAAATCAAATATTATTTTGAATCGAAAAGTATTAAGTCAAGTCGCAATTCGTGATCAAGAAGCATTTAATCAATTAATTGCCCAAATTCAAGATTAATCTTTGATTCAAATAAAATACTTTGGAGGTAACTTCTAAATATGAATCAGCCTAAATTAGGTAAGCGTGGATTTAAACCAAAACGTAAACCAGTGCCAGTTGTAATTGCAAAGCCTGGGGATCGTAAATTGTGGAATGCTAATCAACCCGCACCACGTTCAACAATTGATTATAAAAATACAAAATTATTAATTAAATTCATTAGTCCGCAAGGAAAAATTTTACCACGACGTGCAACAGGTTTAACTGCAAAACAACAACGTGCAATGGCAACAGCTATTAAACGAGCACGTATGAGTGGTTTATTACCGTTTGTTAATTTAGAAATTAACAAATAAAAAATTTCTCAATAAAACAATCAAAAATACTACCACTTACGGTTTTTTTTTGAGACAATACAATAAATACAGTTAAAAAAAAAAATTCATCACGCCTTGTAGGACTTGAACCCACGACATCAGGTTTTGGAAACCTGCGTTCTACCAACTGAACTAAAGGCGTTTTCGGGATGACAGGATTCGAACCTGCGACCTCCTGTTCCCAAAACAGGAGCGCTACCAAACTGCGCTACATCCCGATACTGTGTTACAGTTATTTGTTTATAGTACCTAAGGCTCTAAACTTTTGCAAGGGGTTTATATTTCTTTGTGAAATTAATGAATTTCATACTTAATTTGGAGAAAGCACACATGAAAGATTTTACAACATACTTATCTACAGCACCAGTTCTTGCTCTTGTAAGTTTAACAGTTGTAGCAGGTTTATTAATTGAAATTAATCGCTATTTCCCAGATGCATTAATTCTTGCGTTTTAATTAAAAAACAAATTCTATATTAATTTTATTAATAAAATTAATATAGAATTATGGATAACTGTATTCAATACTTATTGAGAATATTTTACTAGTAATTCAAATTAAAAAAAAAACTTTTTTAATAAATCTATTATTTATATAATAATATGCCAACTATTCAACAATTAGTTCGTTCTGCTCGAACAAAAATATCAAAACCAACCAAATCAGCAGCATTAAAACAATGTCCACAACGTCGCGGTGTATGTACACGTGTTTATACAACAACACCAAAAAAACCAAATTCAGCTTTACGAAAAGTAGCTCGTGTGCGTTTATCATCAGGATTTGAAGTTACAGCATATATTCCTGGAATTGGCCATAATTTACAAGAACATTCAGTTGTGTTAGTACGAGGTGGTCGAGTTAAAGATCTACCGGGGGTACGTTATCATATTGTTCGTGGAACATTAGATACTGCTGGTGTAAAAGAACGTTCACAAGGACGCTCTAAATATGGTGTAAAAAAATAAAATTAAAATTATATATTCATTAGAAATTTATGTCTCGTCGACGTACTCAAAAAAAACGTAGTGTAATGCCAGATCCGGTATATGATAGCCGTTTAATAGAATTAATCGTTCGCCAAATTATGCGTAAAGGAAAAAAATCTTTAGCATATAAAATTATGTATGAAACTATGACCCAAATTGCTGAGACTACTCAACAAGATCCGCTGGTAGTTATTGAACAAGCAATTCGAAATGCTACGCCGTTAGTTGAAGTTAAAGCACGTCGTGTTGGAGGATCAACATACCAAGTTCCATTAGAAGTATTACCGGAACGAGGAACAGCTCTTGCAATCCGTTGGATTTTAGCGGCTTGTCGAGTTAAATCAGGCCGCCCCATGACACTAAAATTAACGTCTGAATTAATTGAAGCTTCAAAAAATTCTGGAAGTGCAATTAGAAAACGTGATGAAGTGCATAAAATGGCTGAAGCAAATAAAGCATTTGCAAAATATCGATTCTAAAAAATTGCTATTTAATCAAGATCAAATTTAGTTAAACTTTTGAAAAAAATATACACAAGGAAATTATAATGGCACGTGAAAAATTTGAACGTAGTAAACCACATATTAACATTGGAACAATCGGACACGTTGATCATGGAAAAACAACATTAACGGCTGCAATTACAATGGCACTAGCATTACGTAGTGGTGGTGGTAAAGGTCAAAAATATGACGATATTGATTCAGCACCGGAAGAAAAAGCACGTGGTATTACTATTAATACGGCTCATGTTGAATATGAAACAGAAAACCGTCATTATGCTCACGTAGATTGTCCAGGTCATGCTGATTATGTAAAAAATATGATTACTGGAGCAGCACAAATGGATGGCGCAATTTTAGTTGTATCTGGTGCTGATGGCCCAATGCCACAAACAAAAGAACACTTATTATTAGCTAAGCAAGTAGGTGTACCGAATATTGTTGTTTTCTTAAATAAAGAAGATCAAGTAGATGATCCAGAATTATTAGAATTAGTTGAACTAGAGATTCGTGAAACATTAGATAAATACGAATTCCCAGGTGATGATATTCCAATTGTTTTAGGTTCTGCTTTATTAGCATTAGAAGCCTTAACAGAAGCTGAAACATTTGAACGTGGTCAAAATGAGTGGGTAGATAAAATCTATACATTAATGGACGAAGTAGATGCATATATTCCAACACCAGAACGTGCAACAGATAAACCATTCTTAATGGCTGTTGAAGATGTATTCTCAATTACTGGTCGTGGTACAGTAGCAACTGGTCGTGTAGAGCGTGGTTTAGTAAAGATTGGTGATACAGTAGAGATTGTTGGTTTACGTGATACACGTTCAACAACAGTAACTGGTTTAGAAATGTTCCAAAAAACATTAGACGAAAGTGTTGCCGGTGATAATGTTGGTGTATTACTACGTGGTGTTCAAAAAGAAGATATTGAACGTGGAATGGTACTTGCACAACCAGGTAGTATTACTCCACATACAGAATTTGAAGCACAAGTATATGTACTAACAAAAGAAGAAGGTGGCCGTCATACTCCATTCTTCCCCGGGTATCGTCCACAGTTTTATGTACGAACTACTGATGTTACTGGAAAAATTGAATCATTCCGTGCAGATGATGATAGTGAAACACAAATGGTAATGCCAGGTGATCGTATTAAGATGAATGTATCTTTAATTCAACCAATTGCGATTGAAAAAGGTATGCGATTTGCAATCCGTGAAGGTGGCCGTACGGTAGGGGCTGGTGTTGTAAGTACTATTACAAAATAATCCACCCTTTTTTTTCTATAATTTTATCGATATTTATCGATAAAATTATAGAATATATATTAATTAATATTTTAATTTGAAAAAAAAATTATTATGACAAAGCTTCACGAAGTTGTTGAAAATATTAAATCTGGAACAATTCGATCAGATATTCCAGAAATCAAAATCGGAGATTTAGTGCGCGTTGGGGTAGCAATTCAAGAAGGAAATAAAGAACGTATTCAACCTTTTGAAGGCACTGTAATATCGCGTCACTTAGCTGGTTCAGAAAGTAGTATTACAATCCGAAAAACGTTACAAGGTATTGGTGTTGAACGTGTCTTACCATTACATGCACCGTGTTTAAAAAGTATTGAAGTATTACGTCGTGCTGAAGTTAGCCGTGCAAAATTATATTATTTACGCAATAGAACTGGAAAAGCAACGCGTTTAAAACAAAAGTTTGAAACTTTACCAAACCCTTGGAAAACTGAAAATTAATTTATGAAAAAATCACTTTATTATACAGTACCAGGTGCGAGACGATTAAGTAATTATATTTGGGGAACTATTTTAACAGTTGGTGGTCTTGGTTTTTTATTAACCGGTCTATCATGTTATTTAAATTATGCCATTTTACCGTTTATTAATATTCAAACAATTCAATTTTTCCCACAAGGACTAGTAATGTCTTTTTATGGTATTCTTGGGCTATCGTTAAGTATTTATATTTGGTTAATTATTTTATGGGATTTAGGGCAAGGTTATAATGAATTTAATCTTGAAACAGGTGAAATTCAAATTTTTCGATGGGGTTTTCCTGGGAAAAATAGACGTATTAATCTAAAATATTTAATTAGTGAAGTACAAAGTATTCGAGTTGAAATTAAAGAAGGTATCAATCCGAGACGAGTGATTTATTTAAAATTACGTGGTAACCGTGAAATTCCATTAACAAGGGCAGGTCAACCAATTAGTATTCAAGAACTTGAAAATCAAGCAGCCGAATTAGCTCGTACATTACAAGTGTCATTAGAAGGAATTTAATATTATTTAATATAAATTTATGGCAAAACGAGCAATTGAACAAACTGGGTTAATCCCAAGATCGATTATTCGAACTTTTGAAAGATTCAAAAAACAACTTTTTCCTGGTGTTGAGATGTTAGTCATTCAAGAATTTCGAATATCTCGATATCAAGTTATTGTTTCCATTCAAGCTTTATTTTTCTTAATTTTTATTCCAATTTTTATAAATTATATTTCAAAACATTTTATTATTACTCCATTTGTAAAATATATTTGGAATAAAAATAATGTAGATATATTCTTAAATATTCAACAACAACAATTAGCGTTAAATGAATTAAAAGAATTTGAAGAAACTCTCTACTTTGAAAGTCTATTAACCAATCAAAATTTTGGTGAGAATATATCTCACTTAACAAATTTAGATGTACAAAATTCGATTAATAAAAAAACAATTGAAATTGCCTCAGTTTATAATGAAGAAAGTATTCAAGCAATTAGTAATCTATTTTCGGATTTTTTAAGTTTAAGTAGTTTAGCAATTGTTTTTGTATTAATAAAAACTCAATTAATTATTCTTAAATCGTTTTTAGCTGAATCATTATATAGTTTAAGTGATACAACTAAATCATTTTTATTAATTTTAAGTACAGATTTATTAGTAGGATTTCATTCACCCCGAGGCTGGGAAGTTTTTTTAAAATGGGTTTTTTATCATTTTGGTGTCCCAGAAAATGAAGAATTTATGTCATTATTTGTTGCAACATTTCCTGTATTTTTAGACACAATTTTTAAATATTGGATTTTTCGATCATTAAATAAAATATCACCATCAACAGTTGCAACATATCATAATATGATTGAATAGTTCGAACAAAAATATATTTTTGTTCGAATTTAATATTTTAATTTAAACTTTAAATTATAAATACGGACTATTGTATTTATTAAATAAATGTTTCAATTTATAGTGATCATTCCAAACAAATTTATTTATTTTTCTTTAAATAAATAAATTAAATATTCAAATACATATAGATTTTATGATGCTAGACTTGGTGAAATATCCAGTAATTCGCACTGAAAAATCTACACGTTTAATTGAAAATAATCAATTTAGCTTTGATGTAGATATGCGTCTTACAAAACCACAAATTAAAAAATTAATTGAAGATTTTTTTGATGTTAAAGTGCTGGCAGTTAATACACATCGACCTCCACGTAAATTTAAACGAATGGGGGCTAAATCAAATTATAAACGTGTAATTATAACTGTTGATGCAAATGATAGCTTACTAAAATAATTTTTATTATACATTATGGCAATTAGATTTTTAAAAGCTGCAACACCAGGAACACGACATGGTTCTGTCAGTGATTTTTCTCAAATATCAAAAAAACGACCAGAGAAAAAATTAACATCTTGGTGGTCTCGTTCAAAAGGGCGAAATAATAGAGGTATTATTACAACTCGACACCGTGGTGGTGGCCATAAAAGGCTATATCGAAAAATTGATTTTGCACGAACTAAATTAGGTTTAAATGCAAAAGTCGTTAATATTGAATACGATCCAAATCGTAATGCTCGTATTGCATTATTACATTATCCAGATGGAGAAAAACGTTATATTTTGCACCCAGTTGGATTAAATATTGGAGATACAATTACTGCATCACCAGATGCTACGATTACAATTGGTAATTGTTTACCATTAAAGAATATTCCATTAGGAACAGATGTTCATAATATTGAATTACAACCTGGTGGAGGAGGACAATTAGTCCGTGCGGCAGGAACAGTTGCACAAATTGTTGCAAAAGAAAATAGTTGGGTTACGCTACGTCTACCATCTGGTGAAGTTAGATTAATTTCAGAAAATTGCTGGGCAACAATTGGACGTGTTGGCAATATTGATTTTTCTAATTTAACATTAG
>Ga0114922_10000248_pt1 | contig 52217 bp, 45 predicted proteins | sample AartaG_FD_100975 | JGI IMG/M metagenome (GOLD analysis project Ga0114922, IMG submission 100975) | Deep subsurface microbial communities from Aarhus Bay to uncover new lineages of life (NeLLi) - Aarhus_00045 metaG | ecosystem: Environmental > Aquatic > Marine > Oceanic > Sediment | place... | reverse complement strand
GCCACTTCCTGAATAATAGAACGCAGGTAACCGAAGTGTTTCTCAAACCGGTTCTCATATTCATGGAGGAAGCGATCAAAATAATAGAAGAGCACACGGTAAAGCACTGTGCGTTCCGGATGATGCTGGTAATAAACCCTGCCCATGGCAGGGATATAGATTCAAGAAACACGCCAACAAAGAGAACTGTCTATTTACCCCTGTCAGCTGCTAAACTCCATTTCAGGTTAAAACAAGAAGCTGTAAACTGCTGTTTACTTTCCCACCTTGAAACCAGAGTATTTACTAATAGCCGGATAGGACATCACTATCGATAAGCCTGACTTTATAGTTTCCCTCAATCTCAAATAATTACTTATTTTAGTGTATTAATTTATTTAACAGGAATTCGTCTCAATTACATACTGGCAGGAGTTTTTGCAGGACTCGCAGTCTCAATCAAATATCCTGGAGGGCTACTTATTGGCCTATCAAGCTCCTTTATCTCTTTGAACTTAGAGCTATATAAGTTTAAGGAAAGAGAGAAATATTTGGCTTCCATGTCCTGGGTATGCCAAAAAAGGATAAGATACTTCCTGTTCTCCAGAGGAATTAGATTGTCTATACCCTTATTTATAGGAGTTTCTTTAATTGGTATTCCGTCCTTATTGAAGATATAAAACTTTCTTTTTGATGGTTCTCATATAATAAGGGTATTCAAACTCAAACGGTCCTTGTCCTCTTCGACCAAATGAAGTAATAAAATTTCCATTTCTATCAAATTTATAAATCAAGTTTCCTTGGCCTTTGGGAGGAACTAGGAAATAAATATTCCCCTCTGAATCAACGTCAAAACGATAAATATCAGTTAATCCTGTCGTTGCAATATCATCTTTTTCTGTATCAAATGAAGATACTTTTTCAAGAATCAAGTTAGAAGGTTCACCTTTGATTTGATATGGCTCTAAATGATTTACAACAACTTCAATCCCGTCTTCGACAATCCTTTCTACTTTGTCCTGCTTTGGTCCGCATAGAAGCAAAAATAGGACTATGTAGAGAAAGATGCCAAATTTTTTCATGGTTGCTCCTTTTTCATAAAGATATCCATTCTATTAATAATATAATTAATATAAATTTTTATTCCCTATTGTAATGCTTCATTTATCTTCATACCGTACCCCAACCACCCAGCTCTTTGGCTACCTGGTGGAGTGGGTCAGGGCTCTATTGATGGCATCAGATTAAATCTCAGCTATTGGTTTAATAAAAACTCCCCTTCAATAGGTTCTAATCCTTTTTTCCATTCTGGGAATACTTGTAGATAATAGCTCACCTTTTGTGATGTTTGAATATTATTACGATGCACATCCTCTTCTTTACATTTTAACAATATTCTACGCTTATCATCTGGTTTAAAGTTTCCATAGTCAGAATCTACTCTGCAAATGGGGTCATCGCCGAAAGTGAAGACTAACCTAAAATGTGTCTTACCCACAATTCTTGGACCACTGTTCTCAACTTCAATCAGAAGGCCTGGTGGTAAAGATTTATCAATCTCAATAACTGAGATATTAATCCATGATAAGAGTTCTCTTGTTTCTTTCTTGTTATGAAGCCAATTAATAAGCAGCCATATTGCTAATGCAAATATAAGCAATCCAAAACAGAACTTTATGAGTTTCATTCCTTAATCTTCCTTACGGTTCTTTGGCTTCCGGACAGGTGGATCACGTTAGATTTTCCAGTAGACTTTGTAGCGTTTCACATATTGGTAGCCGTCTTCGTCTTCTTCTATTGTATATAGTTTATGTTTTCTCCAAACTTGTGGCTGAACTTTAATTGGAACCTTGACAATATATTTTCCCTCTGAATCAAAAACATCATAGTAATAAATATTTGTATCAGGAACTTCTTCATATGTGCGAACAAAAACTCTATTCTCATCATCAATAGTGAAATCTCTATAAGAATAATGATAATCATTCCAAACTAACTTTACCCCAGGTGAAACTTTATCATATCCTCCAAGTTTCTCTTCTATCCAATTGTCTTTTTCTTCTTGTGTAATTTTTTTAGGAGTATATTTTTTTATTATTTTCTTTATTAATGTCCCTTCTGAATTGATAATACTCAATTCATATTTATCAGGGAATCCCCAAATCACATCTCCGTCACATGTAATCTCCCAAGAACAATGTGGGAAGAATGGATTAAGGTTTGGGAATTTTAATATATTAATAGAAAATATTTTCATGACTTCTTTCAATTGAGAGTCAAATTTTTTCAGTACATAAGTCACTTCCTTATCCATAATCATATAAGTTGCTACTATTTGCCCCTTCATATCGACTTTTGGGTTACTAAAGAAAGTCATATTTGTCTGGGATACTGAACGCTTAAATGCTCCACCTAAAGTAAAAAAATGAAGCTTGCGTACTCCAGGATCATTTACAAGAATTTCCTTCTGGGGTGTCAAATAAATATGAGAAGGGCGCTGAAGTTCACCTGGGCCCTGTCCTTTTCGTCCAATTGTATTTATATATTTGCCTGACTTATCAAATATTTTAATATTAAATTCCTTGCTATCAAGGACAAGTATTCTTTCTTTATCATCAACATCTAGATCTATTACTTCCGAAAATATAAATTCTTTGCTTCCTTTTATTTTGCCTATCGTAAGTTCTTCTTCTATACTGAAAACATCCTCCTCATACATCGGCTCTATCGGATTCTTTACGATTACTAAACCATCCTCCCTTGTAATTGTCCCTTGCCATTTGGATTTTTGCTGTCCACGAACGTTTAATATAACCAAGAATGATAAGAATAGAAGTAATGAGACAAACAAAGCTTTTGATTTCATTTTCCATCCCCTTTGCATCATCTTAAACCTCCCCTCATTTTAGAATTCCACGGTTCTTTGGCGCAGGATTGCTTCCTTCTATTCTTTCTTAGGAGTGGTCAATATTTTAACTTCTATAACCATTTTGCTGCTTGCTCTGTGGACAATAAAGGTTGACCCGGTGATTTTTACTGTTTCTCCTGCTTTAGGGATTCTATCTAATTGATTAATGATAAATCCGCTTATAGTCTCGTAATCTCCAGGAGGAATGTTTAATTTGAAAAGATCGTTTAATTCATCTATTTCCATTCTTCCTTTAGCGATAATAGAGCCATCTTTATGAATTTGATATGCCGGCTTGAATTTGTCATACTCGTCTTCTATTTCACCGACTACTTCTTCCAGGATATCTTCAATTGTTACTATACCTTCTGTTCCGCCGAACTCATCTACTACAATTGCCATGTTAATTCCATTATGCTGTAGTTCCTCTAAAAGCACGGAAGCTTTTTTAGTAGGTGGAACATAGTATGCTTCCCGGATAAAAGGTTTAATGCTTGAATTTCCTTTTTCTCCTAGGATTTCGAAGCTGTTTAGGATACCGGTTATTCTATCTACTCGGTTATGGAAAATAGGTAACCGCCTATGCTTGGTTTGCATAAATTGTTCTATTGCCTTGTCAATTGTGGTTTTGTCACTTAAGGCTGAAACTTCTATCAAAGGCATCATGATCTCAGAGATTTCGATCTCAGAAAAGTTTAACATCCGGTTTATCATTTTCCTTTCACTGGGCTTGATGTCAGTTTTGCTCCGGGTCATATCCATCATCAGTTTTATTTCTTCTTTACCGATGATTTGTTCTTGGGAATATTTCTTTTTTCCGCTAATGATTTGATTGATGCCGGCTGATATTTTAGTGAAAGTCCAGGTAACTGGAAAAAACAAAAGGGAAAACAGCTTGATAAAGTAAGCTGTCTTTGGGGTGATAGAATTGCTCAGCTGCTGGAAAACACTTTTTGGTACGATCTCTGCGAATATCCAATTTACAAAGGACATAACTACAATAGATAAGGGAATGCCGATCTGTCCCATAAGGGTATAAAAAAGAGATGCAGCCACTGTAGTGCTGGTAATTACAAAGATGTTTGCTCCTAAGAGAGTTGTGGCCAGTATTCTTTCTGGTTTCTCTAATAAATTTAAAACAAGTTGAGAAGATTTGTGACCTGATTTTGCTGCATGTTTCAGCTTTAGTCTGTCAACAGAAATAAGGGCTATTTCTGAGCCGGAGAAAAAAGCTTCTCCTGCAACACAAAGGATAATAATAGTTAAGGAAAGTGTTATCGGCATTATTTCTTTTTTACAATTAGAGAATCGATTCGATTCCCGATTATTTTTTCAACTGCAAATTCCAGGTTATGGTATTTAATACTCATCTTTTCTTGCGGAAGTTCTCCGAATAAAGAAAAAACCAGGCCGCCAATAGTCTCTACCTCATCTGATGTGAATTTACTTCCCACCAGGATGTTAAAATCAGGAAGAGGCATGTTAGCTTTTACTTTAAAAATCCTGTCAGCCAGTTTTTCATGATGTTTTTGTTCTTTTTCATATTCATCAGCAATCTCCCCGAATATTTCCTCAAGCAGGTCCTCCATGGTAACCAGCCCTTGGACTCCCCCATATTCATCCAATACTATAGATAAGGATATCTTTTTTCTTTGGAATGTTCTAAAGAGTTCATCTACCCGTTTAAAGTCCGGAGTAAAATAGGGTTTTCTTAATATCCTTTTTAATGTTGATTTTGAGTTTTCTAACTTCTCTTGAGACAAACCGATAAGGTCAGTGGCAAAAAGGACTCCAATAATATTGTCGTGGTTTTTCTTGTATATAGGAACTTTGGAAAAATGCTTTTGTTTGATCTTTTGAATCATCTCGGTTAAAGGCAGTTCTACAGGAAGATAGAAGAGGTTGGAGCGGGGAGTCATTACCTCATTTACTTTGGTATCTCCAAAGTCAAATATCTTGTATATGCGTTCTTTTTCCTGAGTATCCAGCACCCCTTCTTTTTCTCCTTCTTCAATTATTGTCTTTACCACATCTTCGGTTAAGATACTTCCTTTTCTTGAACTTTCTTTTACAAAAATATTTGCGATTTTATCTGAGATTTTTCGAATCAACCATCTTAAAGGAGCCATCCATTTTTCAAAAAAAGTAAGGGGAGTAACAGCAAATGATGAAAATTTCTCGTTATTATAAATTGCAAATGTTTTCGGCGTGATCTCCCCGAAAAGCAATAGTACGGGTAAAACAAGAGCGATATTTATCCAGAGAGTTTCCTGTCCGAAAATATTAATTATGATTCCTGCTGATATGGAGGAAATAGCAATATTTACAAACTCATTGCCTAAAAGTATGGTGATGATTAACTGGCGGGGTTGGTTAAGGATTTTACGTATCTTCTCCCCTTTGCTTGGCTTTTTTTGAACAAGCTTTTCTATCTGCAGGTTGGATAAAGAAAAAAATGCGGTTTCTGAACCGGAGAAAAAAGCTGAGAAAAAAAGGAGCAGTAGTATAAGAGGTAATACTATGAATAACGGATTCATCCTGGGATCACATGCCTTAATATATCAGGATAGCTGAAATTGTCAAATAGGCCCGCATAGATTTGGAGATGATTACATTTTCCATTTACAAAGTGTTATTCATATTATAATTTATTATTAAACCTTGATTTTATTAACCTTTTTTTAATAGGAGAGAAAAATGACAAAAACATTTAACCTTGATCAAATCAAACAAGCCATGAAAAATATTGATGTGATTAAAATCATTGAAGAGGGATTTGTTGCATATTCCCAGGGGAAAGTGGTTGTTCCTCCGGTAGGAGAGATGATCTTTGAAGAGCCCCCAGGAGAAACTCATATTAAATATGGTTTCATAAAAAATGACGACTATTATGTTATAAAGATCGCCAGCGGTTTTTATGGAAATTATAAACTCGATCTGCCGTCAAATTATGGGCTTATGCTTCTGTTTAGCCAGAAGACAGGGTTCCTTTCCTGTATTCTTTTTGATGAGGGCTGGCTCACTGCCGTAAGGACAGCTGCCGCAGGGGCTGTAGCTGCCAGGTATCTGGCCCCAAAAAACATAAGCCGTATCGGCATATTTGGGGCTGGAGAACAGGGAAGATTACAATTAGGATATTTAAAAGAAATTGTCGATTGCAGAGATGTGATCGCCTGGGGTGTAAACCGGGAAGAACTTGATGTTTATAAAAAAGATATGGAATCGCAGGGTTTTAATATTCAAACCACATTGGCAGCGGATGATATAACTTCAAGCTGTAATTTTATTGTAACAGCAACCCCTTCCAAGAAACCGCTTGTGCGCTCAGAACTTTTGCTTAAAGGGACTCATATAACTGCAATGGGCTCTGATACTTCGGCAAAGCAGGAGCTTGAGTCAGATATACTGCAAAAGGCCGACATTGTGGTAGCTGACAGTTTGAGCCAGTGTAAACTACGGGGGGAGATATTCAAGGCATTAGAGGCTGGCGCTATAAAAGCAGAGAAGCCAGTTGAGCTGGGAAATGTGATCATGAATAAAGAGCTGCAGCGGGAATCGGATGACCAGATCACAGTGGCTGATTTAACCGGGGTAGCAGTCCAGGACTATCAGATCTCTAAAGCTGTGTATGAAGAGCTGGATTATTAATTTTAAGGGTACTAGCATCCATATAGGAGGAGTAATGAGATTAAGATGTTTCTTGATTGCTGTATTGGTAATAGCCATAACGTTGTCTGTATCTGTCTATGCTGAAGACAAGGCTGACCTGGAAACGGTCGCAAAGATCAGACATGAAGGGATCAAACATTCTCAGGTCATGAGGATCGCTGGATTTCTATCTGATGTGATAGGACCAAGGCCTACCGGTTCGCCGGAGATAGACAGAGCCAATAAATGGACAGCAAAGAAATTTAAAGAATGGGGATTGACCAATGTAAATCTTGAACCGTATGAAAATTTTGGGATCGGCTGGGCTCCAAGATATGTATCGGCTCATCTTATGAAACCCCATTATGCTCCTTTAATAGCAATATCTGTAGAATGGGGCTCTAGTACAAAAGGAAAGATATCCGGACAGCCTGTCTATGTTGCTCTAAAGTCAAAAGAGGATTTTGAAAAATACCGAGGAAAGTTAAAAGGGAAGATCGTCCTTTATGTTCCTCCGCGTAAGATTCCTACTTGGTTTTCTCCCGATGCCAGGCGTTATGATAAGGAATCTCTAGCAAAAATGGATGATTACCAGATTCCGGACGAACAGGGGCCATATACAGATTATGTGAGGGGTTTTTTGGATGAGCGGGAGGATTTCTTCCGTGCAGAAGAGGTAGGAGTTTTGGTTATGCCCAGCAGCACCAGAGGGCGTGATTATGGGACAGTTCATGCCTCTGGCATAAGGTCAGCCAGGTTCCCCGATCACCCTCGGCCTCTTCCTGAGATCATTCTGGCTGCTGAACATTACAACCGCATTTACAGAATTATCGAAGAATACAAGGAGCCCTGTAAAGTAGAGGTAGAAGTCAGGAATGAGTTTTATGAGGATGACCTTAAAGGATACAATGTTGTAGCTGAGATCGAGGGGACTGATAAAAAAGACGAGCTGGTTATGTTAGGGGGCCATATAGATTCGTGGAGTCCCGGCACCGGCGCTGCTGACAATGCAGCCGGCTGTGCTGTGTGTATGGAAGCGGTGCGGATCTTGAAAAAACTCGAGGTCAAACCGCGGCGTACCATCCGGGTTGTGCTTTGGAGTGCGGAAGAAAAGGGCTGGATAGGTTCGAAAAATTATGTAGAAAACCATTTTGGCGATGTTGAGACCATGAAGCTGAAACCGGAACACGCGAAACTTTCCGCTTATTTCAATTTTGACAATGGCGGAGGTAAGATACGCGGTATAAAGATGCAGCAGAACATCCAGATCAGGCCGATTTTTGAAGCATGGATGAAACCTTTTAATGACCTGGGAATGACCCAGGTAGTCAACCGCTCATCTATGGGTTCGGATCATGGGGCTCTGGATCTTGTCGGGCTTCCCAGCTTCCAGTTTATCCAGGACCCGCTTGACTATGGAACAAAAATTCATCATACAAATATGGATGTGTATGACCACCTTATCCCGGAAGACCTGATCCAGGCATCGGTTATTATGGCAAGTTTTGTATATCACACAGCTATGCGAGAAAAAATGCTTCCACGTAAACCTCTTCCGGAACCCAGTAAATATCCGTTAAGAAGGTAAGCTAACCTCGGCTCGTGAATAATCCAGGTTAGAAGCCCAGGGTTAAGAAGGAGCGAAGGAAAATACAATGAAATTGATAAAAAAGCTGTGTCTTACTGTGATTATTATCCTGCTTTTCTTAAGTCCGGCATCTCTTATTTTCTCTGAGGAGCCGACTCCTGTGGCCTGGTGGAAATTTGATGCCAGGGAAGATGACAATATAAAAGGCAACTATCGCTATGTTGAGGGAGTTTCAGGTTCAGCAGTCAAGCTGGATGGGTATACTTCTTATATAAGACGTCCTGTTGCCAATGCACCTGAGCTTTCAGAAGCATTTACCATCGAAGCCTGGATTGCAGTGGCTGCTTTTCCCTGGAATTGGTGCCCGGTAGTCTCCTGGCAGCAGGGAAAAAAAGCCGGCTACTCCTTTGAGCTCGGGCCGCAGGGTGAACTGCGGTTGGGTGTTTTTGCTGGAGGAGAGTGGAAAGAGTGTCTTACAGAGGAAAAAATAGCCTGGAAAAAATGGGCTCACATTGCTGGTACCTATGACAGTACATCGGGGCTTAAAATTTTTATCAATGGGGAAGAAGTAGGAAGGTTAGCCTTTAAAGGGAAGATGTCAGAGGCAAAAGAAGTGGATATCCTGCTTGGCTCTATTCAGACAAAAAAGAAACCTGCCTTTATTCACCGGGAATTTGGTACACTTGCTGACTGGTTTTCCCTGGATGCAATCTTGGATGAAGTAAAACTCTATGACCGGGCCCTTGATCCAGGAAAGATAGAACAGATGTATGCCTGTAAAGTACCTTTATCGTCTCCTGATATTTCTCCCCGGGTGCTGCCTTCCGGCCCTCCTGGCCCAGGCCGGTTCGGTGCTTATTATACCCGCCTTCAATACTACTGGGAGTGGGATGATATGTGGAGGGTCAGTGACCATCCGGATGTTGTGGTCCAGTTTGATGATTCACCGGTCAGGGTCGTTTTTTGGAGGGGAACACGATTTTCTCCGGCATGGGTAACAGAGAACAACCTCTGGATGGCTGACCAGAGTGTGGAAGCTTGGGATAACATTGAAGGTTGTTTTGAACACATGCAGGACTCTCAATGCAAGTACTCCCATGTAAGAATCCTGGAAAACACTCCTGCCCGGGTGGTCGTTCACTGGCGTTATGCTCCTGTCAGCTCCCGCAACCATCTCTGGCGCAGTGATAAAAGAACAGGCTGGGCCTGCTGGGTGGATGAGTATTATTATTTCTATCCCGACCAGACAGGGATCCGCAAGGTCATGTGGCAGAAAGATTCTTTGGGGCAGCCTCGCCAGTTTCAGGAATCGATTCCTTTTACCGGCCCCGGCCAGGTGCAGGGAGATGTTATCCATGAGGATTATGTTACTATCGCTAATTTAAAAGGGGAGACTCAGGTTTTTAATTATATTAAGAATCCTCCCAAAAAGACGACAAAATATATTCCAAAAAACCCCCTGATCCAGCGCCATAATCTTAAGGCGAAGAACAAGCCCTTTATAATTTTTGAACCCGGTGGAAAGATGCATTATCTAAAGGACATGAATATAAACTCTCTTTCCAGGCCAGGCTCCTGCAGCCATTGGCCGGTAGGACAGCTGCCCTCAGATGGAAGGACCAGTAAAATGCCGGACAGGGCTTCAAGCTTTCTCGGCTTTCCCATAACAGACCCGCTCGAACATAAAGGCCGGGAGGGAAGAAACTGGGTCAACTCTCTCTATGGAATGGGGGAGAGGTCTATGGAAGAGCTGGCCTTGCTGGCAAAGTCATGGGTGCAGGCTCCGAAGCTTAAGGTCATTTCTGGAGATTATAAAAACAGAGGTTATGATCTTTCCCAGAGGGCTTATATATTGTTGTGTCCCAATAGCGGTATAGCTTCCCAGCTTATACTTGAGATTGAAGCAGACAAGGATAATCCTGTCTCCAACTTTTGCCTTGTGGTCAAGGGTTGGGGAGGGAAAGTTGCTGTCCTTGCTGTAGATGGAAAACAATTAAAGCCGGGAATAGATTTTACCTGTGGGCATGTTAAGAACCTTAAGGGAAATGACCTTATAGTCTGGGTGGAGAGAAAATCCGTAGAACCAATTAAAGTTACCATAATTCCGGAATAGGCGGCATTTTGTGAAATTTTGATTTTCTGATTCGAGCTCTGCAAGTTGGGCAGTCCACATCCTGGAGTTCGGGGGACACTATACTTAATTCATAAGAATTAAGTATAGTGTCCCCCGAACTCTTCAGCTTAATCTGATGCTTTTGCTATTTTCTGAGTGCGGTCTCGAACTGTAAAAGATAGGGCAAAAATAACAATTCCTATCACACACACAATAGCGGCTACAACAATCACGGGCGAAAAAAGCTGATCAATGATCCTGATCGGGATCCAGCTGCTTTTTTCCAGGATCAAATCGTGCAGTTCAGATGACGACGATACGGAATATGAATAGGGAATAAAGCTCAAAGCCCATATTGAGAAATACTTGGCTATAAACGAGATGAACAGGGCCGGTAGACTGCCCAGGAAGATAGAAATGCCGCTCCATCTACAAAAACTTGCCGTAGAAGTAGCAGCGATCAATGCTCCTATAAAGATAAAGAATGCCGGAATCACAAATAAAATAAACGATAGAGTGCTTATACCCCGGGAAAGGCCAAAAGGGAGGAAACGAACATCTTTGAAGACTTCGATCTCATCGTCTATCTCACGGACTGCCTCGATTCGCCACATGGTCAAAGCTTCTTTAGCTACCTCAAGATCGGGCCGACAGAGAGGTAATTCGTAATGGCCAAGCCCCTCTTCAGCTATAAGCCGCCAATCTCGGTATCCCTCCTCATCACAAGGAGGCAGGTTTTCCAGTATCTTCATAAGTTGCAGATCGATCTCTTCATGGAGGAGGATATCCTTCAAAGGGCGAAGATTAATCACGATTGTGCTTGCTCTTCTCTCGCCTCGTAGTACTTCACCGATCTCTTCCAGCGATTCGGATAATTCATTCTCCATCCAATCCAAAAGGCCGATCTCAGCCATTAATTGCTTAGGAGTGATACCAGCTTCAGCAGCGGCTTGGAACCAGGCTCTGGTGTTTTCGTTAGAGATCATATTCTTGTCTTGAGCTTCCTGGAAGATCTCATCTGCAATATCCGGAATTTCTGCTATTATCTCCTGAGGCAGATCGGATATAAACTCAGGGGAGACAGTGGCTTTTGTCACCCCTGTGACCCAGATAATCCCGAATAGGATAGGCAGGCCTAAGAGGAAAATGATAAGTAAAGCTAAAATCTTTCTTAATGCGGTCATGTTGACCCTCCTTTAATTATTGTAACATAATTATAAAATACAAAAAACAAAATTACAATAGTTTTGATGTTCAATTACTATATACGATTTAAATCGCATTAAGTTCACTCCCAAGTTAATAAACCTGGATTATTCACGAGGCCATTTTTTTATGAATTGTCCAGGTTAATATCTATTGAGGGATTTTCATATACCTTGATCTCTTCGATCTCAAAATACTCTGAACGTCTAAATTGGAATAGAGATGCAATAATGTTGGAAGGGAAGATCTCGGTCCGCGTGTTAAGGTCACGTACGTTGCCGTTGTAGAAGCGACGGGATGTTTGGATACGGTCCTCTGTATTGGCCAGTTCCTTTTGGAGTTCTAAAAAATTCTGGCTTGCCTTTAATTCCGGATATCCTTCTGAGACGGCAAAGAGGCGGCGTAATCCTTTAACCAGAATATTCTCATCGGCAGCCTGGCTGGAAGGGGAGCCGGTCGAGCTTAGGGCCCGGCTTCGGGCCTCAGTCACTTTGTTGAGAACCTCTCGTTCATGTAAGGCATAGCCCTTGATTGTTTCGACTAGATTAGGGATCAAGTCATACCGCCTTCTCAGCTCCGTTTCAATTCCAGCCCAGGAATCCCGCACATGCTGGCGCAGCCTGACAAGTGAATTGTAGATACAAATAATCCAGATCAAGGTAAGCAGCCCCAGTCCTAAAAATAGGTATATTCCTGTCATATTGCCTCCAATAATTCAGCTTCTAAGTTTTTTGGCTGTTATCCAGCTGTTGTTTTTTAACATATTCCGGTAAACGCATAAGAATACCTTGAATAAGGGCAAAAGCATTGTCAAAGTCCTGTTCGTTAAACCGTTTTCCCCGCCAGGCCATGATAAACTCAGGATCGAATTGAATGTGGAATCTCGGCGATTCCATCAGATAAACCATCATCCGCTGATGGATCACATGATATGCCCAGCGTTTTTCAGGCGATTTGACGTAAAATTTGCGGCTGAATTCTGCTGATTCGAAATCAATGTCATCAAATCCGAAAAAATCTGTTACTCTATCGAATATGTTTTCTGGTCGGAGGTAGAGCGGTTTTAGCGGAAGTGGGCTTTGGATTATAAGAGCGGAAAAGTTATATACTCTTCTGGACTTGCCATGGCCGGTCACATAGTGATAGTCAAAAGCGGTTAAATCCCTTCCATCCCGTTTGCCGCGCATGATGTTATAGGCGTATCTGCTGTGACCGCGGCGAAGACACTTAAAGGACGAATAGCGGGCGTCTATTTTTTTATCTTTGTCTGGGGAGAAATGCAAGCCTTTAGATTTGGCATAGGCAGCTATCTTTTTGCGGCGTTCCAGAGAGAACATATGAACGAAAAGGACGATTATGCCTACTACGGCGGCAAAGAAGAGAACTATCAGTACTTGCATTTAACCTGAACTATTTATAAAAAAATGGCGATGTTTTTTATTATAAATTTCTTTTCAGCGATATTCAAGATTTTTTCGAGAAGAATTGTTTTAACGACTCGTGAATAATCCAGGTTCGCTGATCTTGAGGTGGTGGGGGACGTTCTGCGTTTCTGCAGAAACAATACTAATTCTATCACTCATTGCGATAGACCTGCTCCATCACACGCCAGCCATTTTCTCCCGTCAATGGGATCTGCATGGGATCGCAGGTTTTCAACCATTCGATATTCCGCGGCTCTTTGGCCAGTTCGGCCATATCCGCTTCAAAGTTTTTCCCAGTGTACTCGTAATATCCGAATTCGTACCATTTGCCATCTATTTCGGTAAGGAAGATGGAGAAGTTTTTCATGTGGTATTTGCGAAGAAGATCACGGACGCCCGGATTGTCATCGGCATGGAGGCGTTTGTATTCATCGATGAGATCCGGATGGATGCCGATTACCATACCCACGCGTTTTACAGGTTTTTGAGAACTATTCATAACAACTAAGAATATCAGAATAGAAAGCGTGAGTCCGAAAATTCGTTTTGCCTTTTCCATGAAAGGTCCTCCTTAAATCCCTTCTGAGGCGACCTTCCGAATAATTTTGAACACAAAAGCATGCTCGCAAGGTTTATTTGTTGGTGTTTTTATCTTGAGGCCGATAGGCGTCAATTCCCATTCCAGGGGCTGTCCATCTCCCAGCATGGTTATGTCCTGGATTTCATTTTTATAGATATGATAACCAGGATAACGTTTCATCCCTTCTTGCCTTTCTGTGTCTCCAACCCAGATGAGACTGTGAATAAGCGCTTCTTCACCCGGCCAATCCAAAACAATAGCATAGAGTGTATTCCCCTTGACAGTGAAACGGATGTCCTTACCGGTGTATTGTAGATCTTCCTCATTGAAACCAATCTCTTCGTCAAGTTCTTCCACCATGGTTGGCCCTTCACCAGCTTTGGTCCACGAAGTGGTTCCGTAAATGGCTTCTCCGTTAACTTCCAGCCATTCGCCGATCCCCAGAAGACAGGACTTAGCGCCTTCAGGAATGGTCCCATCCGCCTTGGGGCCGACGTTGAGAAGGAGATAGCCGTTCTTGCTGACACGGTCCACCAGGTTGTCCACCAATCGGTTCACGGATTTGAAACCGGCTCCCACGACATAACCCCACGCGCCTTGATCGTCCACCGATGTATCGGTGATCCATTCGTGGTGCGTGAGATCACGCTCCTGACCTAACTCCAGGTCCCGGACTGCCACGCCGGGCGGCAGATCATGCCCTTTGTAGGTGATGACGACATCTTTTTGCTTCTGCTCGGCATGGTTGTAGTAATAGGCGACCATATCCTTGACCTTATCCTCCCGGATCCTGTCCAGTTCAAAATCGAACCAGATTAAATCCGGACTGTATTTGTCTATAACCTCGATGATCTTGCCGTACCATTCTTCGAGGAATTCTTCGCTACGTTCTTCTTCTTGGACATGGATCTGTCCGTAGAGACCTGCGTATTTAGGGTCGCTGCAATCGTACCGTTTGTCCCACACAGGGAAAAAATTCCAATTGGCAGCATGATGGAAGGCAGTGACATACTTCATCCCACGGGCTTTGATGGCTTTTCCCAGATCACCGACAATGTCCCGTTTGGGCCCCATTTTGGCAGAGTTCCATTCCGACCATCGGGTGTCCCACATGGCAAAGCCGTCATGATGTTCTGCTACCGGGCCCGCAAACCTGGCGCCTGCTTTTTGGAATAACTCGGCCCACTCATCGGCATCGAATTTTTCCGCTTTGAAAAGCGGGATATAATCCTTGTAGCCGAACTCAGACAATGGGCCGTAATTTTCTTCGTGCCATTTGCGGTATTCGCCGTCCTCGTTTCTGTAAACGCCATAGGAAAACCATGTGGCGTTATTGCCATGGGCTGGAACCGAGTAAACACCCCAATGGGTGTAGATGCCGAATTTGCCATCCCGAAGCCACTGCGGGGTTTGGTGTTGTTTTAAAGATTCCCACGCCGGCTTGTATCTTTCTGCATCACTCTGATTACCCTCCTGTTGGCAGGAGTTTGCCAATAAAATGACGAGAAGCAGCGAGATAAATAACTGTTTTTTCATTTGTCCCTCCATCTGGAAAGCTCGTTTAAGATTTTCTTTCCGTGATTTATTAATACTTCGGTATTATCCGGTTTGGTCAAGATGTTGAATTGTGCGACTGTCTGATTAAGCAGCTCGAGTTTTTGTTTAGCCTGATCTGTCCCGGCCGCACAGCTTGACAGAACAAAAAAAGAATCAGACACATCCCAATAACACTTATAATTTTTCAGCTACAGGCCTCTATAGTATCTCGTCTATCCAGATTTCAATCCAAAGGAGGCAGATCGATGCCTATTCGCTGGGCATCGTCCTTCATGATGCTCATCAGTGCTTTGAGCGAAACATCCGGCAGCGGTTCCACTGTGTAGGAACTCATGACTCTCTCGACTTCCTCGCACGCCCGATTCCAAGCGCTCTTTTTCCCTTGATTCATCCAGACATCATATGTATCGCGGTCAATTACCGGACCGGCCTGATCCAGTTCCTCCCGAAACCACCGAAGCGTCTCTTTCGAAGTCAAAAAATGTTCACCATGGTAAATATCCCCGTACAGATCGACACCCAATCGCTCTCCCCGGGCTTCGATACCCCTGACAAATCGAAGAGCCATGCCGCAGATCTCGTTATCCAGAACGAGTTTTTCAAGACTCTGACAGCTCTCGAAATTCAGCATACCTGGACCGGAGATGACGTTCGCACCCGCTAGAGCCGCAGTAAGCGCTCCCATTCCTGTCTCCAACCCCGCCTGTCCGTCGACAATTTTAGCGTCAGAAAGTCCCTGGTAGGCATGAGTGGGAAGCCCCAGATGTTTCCCGATCTGAACATAAGCAGCACCGATCATCATCGTCTCTACGGCTCCCATGGGTGTCGTTCCTTTCCGCATATCAAACGCTGCGGGAGAACCTCCAAAAATGATGGGCGATCCCGGGTGGGCTAATTGGTGAATGACAACGCCACTCAGGTTTTCGGCAGTCAATTGCACTAATGCGCCGGCCAGCGTTACAGGAGACGTGGCTCCGGTCAAAGGCATAGAAATCAGTTCTGCGGGAATCCCCGCCTTGGATGCATCGATGAGATTCTGACAGGTCAAGTTGCTCCATTTCAAGGGCGGTGAGGGGCAGCAGTCAAAAATTGCCAGAGGCTTTTCTCTCAACGCTCTCTCACTCCCCCGGACTGCGATCAGCATATCTTTCATGATCTCAAAACTCTCCACAGCAAAAGTACCAGTCACGACCGGTTTCTTACTGAACTGCAGTCCGATGTATAACCGATACCTGTCCTGCATGACTGCAGGGACATCGGTGGAAATCATCTCTGTACTCTGTGCCGCAAGGTTGGGAAGGGCATCGGTCAATGTCGCAAAACGGATGAGATCCTTAGTTACCGGGTCTCTTTCTTCCAAGGTGACCGGATCCAAAATCGTTAAAGCCCCAGAACCCGGATCAAAGTGAATCGCATCATCTTCAAGATTCATCGCCAGATCGCCGCTGCGGTTATACATTTTAATGGAATGAGGCGTGGTTTTCAGGGACTCTTCGACTAGGTTTTCCTTGAACAACACCGTTTGCCCTTTACATTCGCATCCTGCATTTACTAGAAGCTGTAACGCTTCATCGTTCTCTACGAGAACGCCAGTTTTTCCCAGAACATCCAATGCTTCAGAAACTATCCGATCAATGAACGATTCGGACAGCATGTTCAGTTTTGGTCTCTTCGTTTCTAACATCGTATCCTCCTTCATCATAGTAAATCATACATTATTCATGACAAAAATGCCTGGTAAGAACCTTATCCAGATTTCCATCAAAAACAATATCGAGCTCTTCCAAACTTTTTAATCCAAAAATATATGCAATGGCTATAGGATCAGCCCTGTAGCCGGTATGACCCTCATAATCACCATAGGAATTTCGTTTTTCTGTTGATGATGATTTATCCTCAATAGCATCAAATCGAGGATAATTATATCATTTCGGATATTATCGGTCACATCATTTTTTAGGTGGTTTTGTCCACTCCATATATTTCTTCATAACCTTTTCTCTTTCCAAGCGGCTGTCAAGGTAAAGATGAAGGTTTATAATTTCCTCAGCAATGGTTCCTGCTATTGCTCCTATGCCTCTATGCTCTGGGGGTGGGATGGTGGCATCAGCCCCAGTGACATCCATAATGAATTTTTTTATCTCTTGGTGAGTAAAGTCATCTAAAATCCCTTCTGGATCTGTTTCCTTTTTTCTTATAGTCAGCTTAAGGACTTCAAGAATCCTGTGGTATCGGTTATAAAACAGGGCATCCACTTGATTCTGGGAGCGAGCTTTTTTTAGCATAACCATCTGTCTTTGCAGCATGGGATTTACTTCATCGAATCCTCCCTTTCCAGTAAGTGCCATATCGCTAAATGCAACAACTAATGATTCCAAAAGTGTATATCCGGCTTCATCTGCTGGAGGAATGGATGTTGCAGTCTTTTCTGCAAAAATCACATTCATACTTAAAACAATTACACATCCCAAAACGAATAGTTTTTTAAGCATATCAAACCTCCTGTAATTTTTTTATAATCTGCGAAAATAACATATTGTAGTTATTATTATGGCGCAGTTTTTGAATCTCTTTTTCGTAATTTAAAAAAGCAGGCTCCTCTAATCCATAAAAATTCATTTTATCCAGATCTTTTTTTTCCAATTTTTGTAATACCTTAAAAATGATGATAGGGATTTGTTCATCAGTTATGGACTCTCTATGTAAGCCGTAGAGAACCCGCTGGATAGACCATTCCAGATGGGCATAGCCTTTCTCACTGTCAGAGAGTTCATGTGCCTGGGGCTCTCTGTAGAGCAAAAGGCTTTCCATATTTGTTATTTGGTTCATGATCTGGGCCAAAGACTCGATTCCTTTTTCATAAGTGGATGTAGATGTTAGCTGCCTGTAGATTAGAGTTGATAGGATGATTATCACCAAAAAGGCGGCAGCCGGAAGAGGCCGCAGAAAGAAACCTCGGCTAGATGTTTTGGATTTTTTATCTATTTGGCTCCGTTTCTCAAGACGGGTGGCAAAATCCGTCTGCTTAAAAAAAACCAGAGCCTTCTGTTTCTCTTTTTTTATGAGATTTTTAATATCGCAAAAGTCTTTTCTTTTATTTTCAGTCATGATGGTTCCCCTTGATCATACCTGATAGGGCCTGTCGCGCTCGGTTCAGACGTGACATAACTGTTCCCGTTTTAATTCCCAAGGTTTGTGAGATCTCCTGGTAAGAAAGATCTCCATATTCTCTTAAAACAAGTGTTTCTTTTAATTTTTTGGGTAGTTGTTGGATAGATGCTTTTACTTTTTGAATCTGCTGATGGGTAATAATTTGCGATTCTGGAGTTTGCTCTATGATTATGTCGTCCTTTGTTTTAAATGAAGATAACCGCCTTAAGCGCATTTTCTTTAAGTGATCAAGGCATGTGTTTCTACATATCCGCAGTATCCAGATTTTGGCAAGATTTACATCCTTTAAACTGTCTAATTTTTTCAATGCTTTCAGATATATATCCTGAGTTAAATCATCTGCATCGCTGGGATTTTTTGTATATCCTAGGCAGATGAAAAAAACTTTTTCTTTATAGGTCATTAAGTCCTCAATAGTTTTTTTCTTTTTATCATTCCAATGCGTCGGCATGTTTTTTATTATAACGTTTCTTTATATAAAAAGACGATTGTCTATGTAATTTATTCCATACTGTAATTCTTATTCTATCATTTTATTCGCAAACAAATGATTATTCTGATATAGTAGAAATGACAATTAATAAAGGAGATATTTCATGTTTAATACTACAACCTATATAAAACGAAGGGATCGTCTGAAAAAAGAGGTGGGTTCTGGAATATTGCTTTTTCTGGGTAATGAGGAAAGCCCTATGAATTATACGGACAATCCTTACCACTTTAGGCAGGACAGCACTTTCCTCTATTATTTCGGCTTAGACTCTGCCGGATTGAATGCGATCATAGATCTGGATGAAGATAGAGAAGTAATTTTTGGGAATGAACTTACCATTGAAGATATTGTCTGGATGGGAACCCAGCCGACACTCCAGGAAAAAAGCCGGATGATAGGGATTGAAGAGACAGCCCCAGCGGCTGAGCTGAAAGAATATATAGAGAAAGCAAAAAAGAAACAAGGAAAAATCCATTTTCTCCCTCCTTACCGGGCGGAGCATTCTTTGAAATATTTTAACCTGTTAGGCATCCATCCTGAGGAAACAGCTGGAGCGGCTTCCGTCGAATTTATTAAAGCTGTAGTTGCTCAGAGGAATATAAAATCAGAAGAAGAGGTTGCGGAGATTAAAGAGGCTGTCAACACTTCGGCTGATATGCATATAGCAGCCATGAAGATTGCCAAACCGGGGATGAATGAAGCAGAAGTAGCAGCAGTAGTAGAGCAGATCGCTCTTGCTTCCGGCGGGCAGATATCCTTCCCTGTCATTGCCACTATACATGGGGAAACCCTTCATAATCATTATCATGGTAATACTTTAAAAGAGGGTGATATGTTCCTGCTTGATGCAGGAGCTGAGAGTGCCCTGGGGTATGCAGGTGACCTTTCCAGTACATTTCCGGTTGGGAAAAAGTTTTCCAACCGGCAAAAAGAAATTTATAATATAGCTTTGGCTGCTCATGAAGCGGCCGTGGCTGCTCTTAAACCGGGTGTAAAATTTAAAGATATTCACCTTCTGGCCTGCAAGACCATCGCCTCCGGAATGAAAGATATGGGATTTATGCGCGGGGATGTAGACGAAGCTGTTGCGGCCGGAGCCCATGCTTTGTTTTTTCCATGCGGGACAGGGCACATGATGGGCCTTGATGTGCATGATATGGAAAATCTGGGGGAAGTATATGTAGGATATGATGGTGAAAACAAAAGCACCCAGTTCGGATTAAAATCACTTCGACTTGCTCGAGAACTTGAACCCGGATATGTGCTTACCATAGAGCCGGGGATTTACTTCATTCCCGAACTTATTGATATGTGGAAAGCTGAAAAAAAATTAACCCAGTTTATTAATTATGGCAAAGTTGAAACCTATAAAGATTTTGGAGGACTGCGGAACGAAGAAGACTTTCTTATTACTTCAGGTGGATACAAACTCCTGGGAAAACCTGTTCCTAAGACTATAGAAGAAGTCGAAATATTAAGGTAAGCAATAAAAAGATATGGGGACATCATACTTAATTCTGAATTATATGAGTGACTTCGAAATTAATTAAGTATGATGTCCCCATATTATTTTTTCTTCCTGGAAAAGGGTGCCTTCAGCCTTTCCTCGACCCATTGCCGGTTCATATTTATTCCCAGCGAGCTGTGTCCCATTGATTCCCCGGTATCATGCACAAGGGCCTCCTGGTAATATTTGAGAGCTTCTTTTCTATCTCCCAGAAGGTCTTTAAGCAACCCTTGCCAGGCAAATGATGCGAATTTTGTTACTTTATCTAGCTGAAGTGTAGAGATTTTCTGGAAACAATTAAAGGCTTTAAGGTAGTGATCATACTCATACAATCCCATACCTAAGCGGTACAAAATGTTGCTGTTTGTAATGTTTTCTTCTTTTAACTTTTCATAAATATCTAGGCTGTCCTCATAGCTCCATCCCAGGGACAGCATTTCTGCAGCCTCTTCGGATATTTCTTTAAGAGGCTTATCCAGCATGGCAAGTTTGTGCTCAGGATTAAGGACCGCTTCCTTCAATCTGGCTTTGCTTGTAAAGGCCAGAGTACTTGTTTCCAGGTTGCGGTCAGTCTGTTTTGTTTGCTCTGAACCATCCATAAAGACCGCCTTAACCGGTACAGGCATCATCATCGAGCCGTACCGTTTCACTTTGATAGTTGACAGGTATCCATAGCCTTCCGGTTTGCATTCCTGAGACTTTATTTGATAACAGAGGTATTTGTTTGAGCGGACCCATTGCTCAAAGAACCAACTCAAGTTAAGGCCGCTTTCTTTTTCGTAGAATCTTTGCAGCTCCTTCCATCCTAAGCGTTTACTGCCGTAAGTCTCTAAACATTTTTTATAGATCTTCTCAAAAACCTCTCGTCCTAGGACAGAATCTAAGGCGCTTATAATGCTAAAGCCCTTGCTGTGGATAACAGTATTATTGTGGTCATATTTGATTTTTGCAAGGCTTGCAGGAGGGATGTCTACGGTTGTATCGTAATAATTGGAGATTCCTTTAATGTAATTGCTCATCCAACCCTGGCGGCGCTGGGGATCGATTTTGCGGGCAAGTATGTATTCTGTGTCTGCAAAGATTCCCATTCCTATCCAGACCCAAGCTGGGCTGTTAGGGTCAAGCACCCATTCTCCCCAATATTGATGACCTATCTCATGAGCTGTTATCCTCTGCCAGTGAGTAAGCGGCTCACCCTCTTTATAGGTTTCTTCTCCATGGATAACAACTATACCTGTAGAAAAAGGATAACCTCCCCAACGTCCTCTTCCGCCAGGGATGATATACAGAAATTTATAAGGATAAAATCCCAGCCAGTCTTTATAAAATTTAATACAATCCACAGCTGTTTCTAAACAAACTTTTGCCGCTTTGGCTCCTTTATCTGAAAATAAGGTAGTAATAAGAATGTCATCAATTTCACAGGATTCGGTATTTTGATCTTTTCCCAGGTATATGCCAAAGGATTTTGCTCTATCAATCGTATAGCGTCCAGTATTTTCGTTTAACCTGCCGCTGATGGCCAGGGCATAGCCTTCTGGGATTTCCAGCTTAACAGAGAAGGAATCATGTGTCTGAAGGCCGTCCCAATAGAGACGGGGATACCATTGATTACTGCCAAATTCAGACTTATTCTCTGAGGATTCAAATGTGTTTTTAAAGTTGAGATTAAGCTTGATTTTGGACCCTGGATCTAAGGGTTCTGACAACAGATAATAAAGAGGAGATTCAGCAAATGACTTTTTCATAGTATTTAAAAGGGTCAAGCTTTTTTGTTCAGAAGTGATATCGATCGAAAAGCTGGCACTGATTTTCCAATCGATAGCTAAGACCCTGATCGAATGTTCTGAGTCATTCCTCAGGGTAATCGTTTCTTTCCCCTCGACTTTCCCTTTTTCGAGATCTATTCTGGCATCGATACGATAATGGCATTTAGGCGGGTCATAGGGAACCCAGAATCCTTCCTGGCTGGGTTGTAAGGTCACAACCAGGGGAGCTAACATAATAAATAGAATAGTAATTACTCGTTTCATATCCTCCCTCCGGACATAGGGTCAGGTCTTGTTTTTTGCTTTTCCATTAGCAATTCTACTAATCCAATATTTTATACTAAATTCTAATATTAAATGTTACTGTTATTCAAGAGTTCGTATCAGATGGCCTGATCCTTGCTATATGCAAATAAGTTCCTCTAAAGCTTTTAGAAAAAAATCTGCGGTTTCAAGAGTATCGTAGTGACAGAAAGAAGCCCTGCACAGGCTAGGGCGTTTTAACACCCGGTAGACTGCCGCAGAATAATGGTTGCCGTCTGCGATCTGGATCCCGGACTTAAGCCAGAGCTGTTTTTTTACCTCAGCCGCACTTATTCCTTCTATCTCAAAAGCAAAAGTCGGATCTCTCTCCTTAGTTCTTTCCAAGTCGGTTATACCAAAAAATCTGATTCTGCTGGGATCAAGGCGCTGTATCCCTTGAAGGATGCGTCTGGTAAGCAGTGCCCCATATTCTTCCACTGTCTGCATAACCTTGGAAAAACAAGTTCTTCTGTCAAAGTTAAGCTTTTCTTGAGGGTCAATAACTTCTTTTTCCAGCCACAGCAGGTAATCAAGAGCTGCTTTAAACGCAGCCAGGACGGCATTGTTCAGCATTCCCTGCTCAAATTTGTTGGGAGATATATCTTTTGCAGTTTCTACCCGATAAGGGCTCAGTTTATCCATCCATTTCTTTTTCCCCCACCTGATTCCCAGCATCGGTCCGAATATCTTGTATCCGGAAATAGCCAGAAAATCACAGTCAATATCCTGCACATCAATGGGGCCGTGAAGAGCATGGTGGACAGCATCAACACATACTACACAATCAGGGGATTTTTCCCGGACAGCAGCTATAATTTCTTTAAGCGGAACAATTGAACCAAAAGCATTGGCAGCCATAGTAAGAGCAATGATCCCGGTATTTTCATCTACCAGGGATAATAGGTGGTTAATATCCAACCGGTATTTCTCATCTATACGTGCTCTTCGTACTTCACAACCTATTTCCCCACCGAAAATTCTTTCCCAGGGAGATACATTGGCCATGTGGTCGAGGTCAGTAACAATTAAATTCTGCTTCTTAGATATATGTTTTTGAAAAGAAAAGGCCAGATTAAAAAGGGCATTAGTGGTTGAAAGATGGAAGCTGATCTCATCCGGGGAGTCTGCATTTAAAAAATCAGCAGCTATACTCCTAACTTCCCAATGCAGGTCTTTTGTAGCGATCTCTGCCGGATATATCTCTCCCGGCATAGGATTTGATGTTCGAGCCGCATCCTCCATGGCTTTTACGACCATGTCGACAGTTATGGTGCCGGCTCCGCAGTTTAAATAGGTTCTTTTATTACCGAAAAGATCTTTTTCCAGCAGAGGAAACCGCTGCCGAATTTTAGAATGGTTACTTATAATCTTTTCCAATCGTTTTATTTTTTGCATGGTTTAATACTGCCTCCCAGTATATAAATAGGGTAGATTATAACAATGTTACTAATAAAACTCCCACAACAGCTATAAGCAGCGCGATGGTTTTTCTGAGGCTAATGCCTTCCTTAAGAAATATTACTCCCAGGGCAAAAATAAAAATAGTATGCATTTGGTTTAAGGCAGAAGCTACTGATGCTTGGGTAAATTTCATCCCTCCCATCCAAGTGATAAGGGCTAGATACCCCCCGAGTATAGAGGCGGGAAGCATAGTCTTCCAGTTGCGGCGTGATAATATCCCGGCCAGGATGGAACGGCGTTTCGGATGGGCTTTGAGAGCGGCACCGGTGAACAGGACGCCTCCGATAGTCCGGATCAGGGTCGCCCACATGATCGATGTTTTTCCCAAGATAGGCTTCATTATAATAATGCTTACAGCCATAGCGAACATGGCTGCCATCCCGAAAGCAATTCCGGTCAGAAGAACTTTTCGGGGAATAGATAGGTTGTTTTTTTCGTAGGATACGGCAATTACGGCCGTAATTATTAAAAAAGCCCCAAAGATCTGAAATATGGTCAAATTCTCAGAAAGAAATATTGCAGCCATAAAGATCACAAAAGGACTGTAACTACAGTCGACTATAGCAGTAAGACTTGCACCCAAACGATTAAGACAGGCAAAAAACAGAGTGTCTGATACTCCGATACCTATTACGCCGCTTAATAAGAATAGGCAATAGTATTGAAAAGGAACTAGGGGAAAAAGAGGCTCATTGAGAATAAGAATGGTTATAATAAATAAAAAGGTGGCCAAGATAGATTTAAATAGATTAAGTCCGAGAGGATGAACGGTTTTACCACTTATTCTGAAAAGAATGACCGCTATGGCCCAGATAAATGCTGAGGCCAGGGAAAGAGTTTCTCCCGAGAAGGGAATATTCAGCAAAGATTCCATTAGCTCTGTAGTATATCACAAGGCCTGCCTTTTATTGACCTTAATTTATTCATATGATATAAGCCATAAGGACTGTTAGGGAGAAAAATAATTTTTAGGATTATGCGAAGAGCAGCCATTTTTAGTCTGACTTTATTAATGTTTCTTGTGTTTGCCGCTTGCAGAGGAGGCGAACAACCTATTGAATTTTCCAGTAAATGGAGTGATGGACTCGATCGGATCTGGATTGGGGCGGATTTTTGGGCCAACCGGTTGCAGGACTGGCGAGTATCTGACGGCCGTCTGGAATGTCTTGTAAGCGCTTATGACAGATATGTCAGCCTCTTAACCAGGGATCTGGGAGACCGGTTGGGTGACCTGAACATGAGTATTAATATTGGCAGGCTTTCATCCGAGCAGGATGTAAATACGCATGCTTGGGCTGGTTTTCGTATTGGCGCTAAGGGCCGGTTTGATGAATATCGGGATACGGCTGTCCATGGTAAAGGCTTGGAAGCGGGGATTACCATGAATGGAGGATTGTTTATTGGAAAATCCTTGGATGCGGTTCAAATCGTTCCGGATCCTGCCCTTGAAAAACAGCTTTTTAAAGAAGTAAAGCTTCAAATCAGACTTAAACATCAAGACGAAAACTACTTTTTAGAGCTTTCTGCGTATCATCCTGAAACCGGGAAATTGCTGGGCCAGGTTAAAAAGAGCGGCTTACCTGCAGAATATTTTTCAGGGGGCCTTGGTTTGGTTGCTCATTTTCCCTCCTCAAAAGAGGGAGGATTTGTCCTTGATTCATATCCAAGCTTCTGGTTCTCTCATTGGACTATCAGCGGCACAAAAATCGATCGTTTTCCTAAAAGGGCTTTCGGACCTATTCTTTTTGCCCAGTATACACTGAGTGATCAGGTTTTAAAACTTACTGCTCAAATGCCTCCTCTTGGGAAAGAGGATACCCGGACTGTAGGGTTACAGGTCAAAAAAGGGGAGAATAAATGGACTGCTATTGCAGAAGAAATTATTCGGGAAAATTCCTTTACTGCAACTTTCCGGATTCCACATTGGGATAATACCCGGGATATTCCCTACCGTTTGATCTATAAGCTGAGAGAAACAAAAGACCAGGTCTGTGAATGCGATTGGCAGGGTGTAATCCGCAGAGAACCGGTCAAACAGGAAGAGGTTGTGGTAGCTACTTTTACCGGGAATAATGATCTGGGCTTCCCAAATACCGACATTTCAAAAAGTGTAGAGGCACATGACCCTGATCTGTTGTTTTTTTCAGGTGACCAGATTTATGAAGGAGTAGGAGGCCGCGGTGTTCAGCGAAAACCGGTCGAAAAGGCTGCCATCGGGTATCTTGGAAAATGGTATCAATGGGGATGGGCCTATAAGGACCTTATCCGTAACCGTCCTGTTATATGTATCCCGGATGATCATGATGTTTTTCACGGGAATCTGTGGGGAGCAGAAGGAAAAGCCTGTGGTTCTAAAGGAACAGAATCTGACAAACAGGATACGGGAGGATATAAAATGCCCCCCTGGTGGGTCAATATGGTCCAGGAAACTCAGACAAGCCATCTTCCTGATCCTATTGATCCTGCCACAGTCTTACAGGGAATAGAGGTTTATTATACTTCCTTAAACTATGCTGGGATCAGTTTTGCGATAATTGAAGACCGAAAATTCAAGTCTGCCCCCAAACCTCTGCTTCCTGAAGCCGAAATATGGAACGGTTGGCCGCAGAATCAAGATTTTGATGTGGAAAAAGAGGCTGATGTTCCTGAAGCCATACTCCTTGGAAAACGCCAGCTTGGTTTTCTGGAGCAGTGGGCTGCTGACTGGAGCAGTGGCGTCTGGATGAAAGTACTTCTTTCTCAGACTATCTTTGCCAATGTGGCCACTTTGCCGGAGGATGTCTTTGATGATAAGATCGTACCACGCCTGCGGATATTACCTAAGGGAGAATACCCAAAAAACGACCGTATCGTAACAGACCTGGATTCTAATGGCTGGCCTCAGTCGGGACGTAACCGCGCTATCCAGGCTATTCGCAAAGGATTTGCCCTGCATATTGCCGGGGATCAGCATTTAGGGACAACCATTTGTTATGGTGTGGATGAGTGGAATGATGCCGGTTTTGCCTTATGTGTTCCCTCTATTTCTAATGTATGGCCTCGCCGCTGGTATCCGCTCCTTCCCGGAAAAAACCGGGAACCTGGTGCTCCAAAATACACCGGCGAATTTTCAGATGGGTTCGGGAATAAAATAACTGTTCATGCGGTTTCAAATCCCACTTCTACCGGAAAAAAGCCGTCTAATCTATATGACCGGGCAACCGGATTCGGCCTGGTACGCTTTAACCGGGTGACCCGGGATATAACCATTGAATGCTGGCCGCGGTTAGGTGATCCCAATGTTGCGGATAACGAACAGTATCCGGGCTGGCCGGTCAAGATAAACCAAATGGACAATTATGGACGCAAGGCTGTTGCTTATCTTCCAACATATAAGGTATCAGGTTTAAAAGACCCGGTATTTCAGGTAATCGGAGAAAAAAAGGGCGAGACTATTTACACTCTCAGAGCCAAAGGCAATACCTTTACTCCCTGGGTTTTTTCAGTTGGTACTTATACTGTTAAGGTGGGGGAACCAGGTACTGACCGGATGAAAGTTTTTCATGAAGTAACTCCGATTGCCGAAAAGGGAGGAAAAGTCATTAAAGTCGATTTTATTTCCCCTTTCTGAAAAACTTAAAAGGTTTTAAATACGGATTCATTCTTTAAATTTCCCGGGATATTTGTTACTTTATCAAGAGGAGAGAATATTGATAAAAGTTAATAGATTTATAAAAAAACGGGAAAAGAAGATAGGCCTACCCCCTGGAACTCCTGTTTATACGGGCGAGAAAAAAAAAGGTGGAATAGAGATCTCTGTAATAGATTATGATAAACAGCAGTTTAGAAAAAAGGAATACGAGAAAATCGAAGATTGTTTTGACTATAAAGATACCTCAACTGTGTCATGGATTAATATTGATGGAGTACATCAGGCTGAAATAATTGAGAAATTAGGACAATTTTTCAAACTGCACCCTTTAGTAGTAGAAGATATTATGAGCCCGGGACACCGGCCCAAGATGGAAGAGTTTGAGGATTATATATTCATTGTTTTAAAAATGCTTTCCTATGATAAAAAAGAGAAGAGAGTCAAGGAGGAGCAGGTCAGTTTGATCCTTGGATTAAATTATGTAATTTCATTTCAGGAAAGACAAGGTGATGTATTTAATCCCATCAGGGAAAGGATCAAGAAGGGGAGAGGGCGTATCCGTAAAATGGGACCGGATTACCTGATGCATTCTCTTCTGGATGCAGTAGTGGATAATTATTTTTTAATCCTGGAGGAAATTGGGGAGGAAATTGAAGAGCTTGAAGAAAAATTGATAGATAATTCCAGACCTGATACTCTGCAAAAAATTCATAGTCTAAAAAGGGAAATGATATTTTTGCGCAGATCAGTATGGCCTTTGAGAGAAGTGATCAGTGGATTGCAAAAATCAGCATCTGATCTGATTAGAAGAGATACAATCAGATTTCTCCAGGATATCTATGATCATACAATTCAGGTTATGGACACCATAGAAATTTTTCGGGATATGCTGTTTAGTATGCATGATACTTATCTTTCTAATATAAGTAACCGCATGAATGAAGTCATGAAAGTCCTTACTATGATAGCTACGATATTTATTCCTTTGACCTTTCTTGCCGGAGTCTATGGGATGAATTTTAAATTTATGCCTGAGCTTTCTTGGCGGGGGGGATATTTTATTGTATTGGGGATTATGGCTGCGATCGTAATTTTTATGGTTATATATTTCAAAAAGAAAAAATGGCTTTAAAGGGGATGATAACCGAGGTAAACGTGACCTGGGAAAAGATTATTATCGGAATTACAGGACTAAGCTTAGCAGTTTTATTTAATTTAAATTGTGCATCAACATCTGCGGTTAAATCCGAACCTGAAGCATCTGATGAGCCTGTAATAGGAGAAGCTGCCTCTCATATCGAGCCAGCGCCTGTTGCTATGAAACCATATCATCGTGCTATGGGTGAAGAGATGAGAAGATCTTTCCGCAGAGCAGATGAGATCATTCTGGCCTTTTACACGGGAACCTGTATGGATAAACCAGAGGGAAAAACGTTTTATTTTGATAAATTTTTTAAATTTAACCAGGAAACTCACACTTGGGGGCATGTCACGAATGTCCTGCTTCCAGTAATTTCCCGGGAGCTAAAACCGGAAATTATCTATCGGCATGATTTTAAATCATTATCTAAGAATGACCGGATCGGAATATGCTGGGATTATTATGATGAAACGCGGTTTGTATATCTTATAGAAGGCGAATATTCTCTTCTTTTTCTTAATCAGGAGCTTGATGAAAAGACCTATACAAATCACCGAATTTTAATAGATATTTATCCTGTCACTAAATATTGTAATGCAAAAAAAGTATTTGAGTTGATGGTTCGTCAGGCGACTACATCTTTTCCCGGCCGCAGATAGTTTTGCTGCCGTCAAGCTTCCAGAACTCTGTATCTTGTTTCTGCTTACCATATCCGCTGGCCTGGTCAAGATTTACCATTAAATTGTTTAAAGGTCCGATCTTCCCTTTGATCACCATTCTTATCATCTGATGCAGCCAGGAATTATTAGGTTTTGTAAAAGGGCAGACCTGCTTGCAGTTGGAACAGCTGAAGCCATTATAATCATGGCATGATTCAGGCTCTACGAACCACTTAAGCGAGCCTGGATTATTAGAAGGGGATTTTCCTTTCCAAGTGCGGGGGCCGGCAGTGATAGAGTCGCTGGGGCAGTGTTCAGCGCACAACATGCAAGCCTTACAGAATTCCGCAACTCCAAAGCTTATGGGATTGTCAGGTATAAGCGGCATGTCGGTAATTACCTTAGCCAAACGGACCCGTGGTCCATATTTGGGGGTGACAAGCAGTCCTAAACGCCCCAGTTCTCCTAGACCGGCGTCTATTGCTATGGGGATACTCAATCCTACTCCATTTCCTGCCGGTAAGGCACGGTATCCCAAAGCCCGGATAAATTCAGCCAGAGTGGTGGAAGTTACAGCCATGCGGGAATATCCGTCACCTACAGCTGCAGAAGCCAGCCTTCCGGGAGAATTGGCAATTCCTTCGTAGTATTCCTCAAATGCCAGGGATACTACCCGGTTCATAGAACGGGGTATATACCAGGCATCCCGAGTTTTTTCAAAACGCTCGCCTTCTGTCAGCACCTGGGTAATATGCATCCGGTCTTCTCTTGTGGGGGAATATATATCGGAATACATCCACAGGGGGTTCAATTCAGCGATTCCCGCCATAGATGCCCCGTAAAAACGGGCAGCATGTTTTACTGCCAGAGATGCTTCTTCCCAGGTCATGTCAATGTCAGCAGGATTCCAGGGACCCCGGCCTCCCAGGCCTTCCATACCAGCCTGGCCAAAAGGGCCATCCCAGCGGTAGGTTATGTCTCCTGAACCAGCATATGTCCAGGCTGCTGCCATTAAAGCATAGTCCAGGCGGGTCTGATTGGGAACTTTCCCTTCACCTTTGATAAGGCGTTTGTAAGACAGATCCTCAAGCTGAGATAGAGCTTTCCGGCGCTCTGGGTCCCAACTGTTCCGGCTGAAGCAGTTATTTTTTTCTTTCATGGGTTTGAGGACCTTTGGGTCTATTTCATAAGGAAAATTTTTGTTCGTTCTTACCTCCACAGGGAAGTCGCCATATTTATCCTGAGATTCCACAAGAATCCCGTTTTTGGTTTTTCCTAATACTTTGGGAGCAGAAATTCCCAGGCCAAGGGCAACGCTTCCTGTAGATAAAAGTTTAATAAAGTTGCGTCTATCTAGAGAATTTTCTGGCATTATTATTTCTCCTTAGTGGCTCTGCGGGAAAAAACAAAACGGTATAGCAAGAAAGCCCAGACAACAGCGATAAATCCAAGGATTGTGCCGATAACAAGAGCTCCTTTTGCTGCACCTTCTTGCAGGAAACTAACTATAACTTCAAGCACAAATATGAAATATATATATTCAAAAAACGTCAGTACCCTATGCCACCATTTTACCTTCGGTTCTTTTTTTTGAGCTGAAATTATTACTAAAAGAAACACAGCCGTAGTAAATGCTCCAATAATTATATGTGCCATAGTCATTTCTCCTTTATAAAGAGAGAAATAATAATCATAATTAATTTACATTTCAACAATTATCTTAATAGGATAAGCATTCCCTTCACCTAGAATTGATATTTTTTGCAAATATTTATATGATTATTTTTTGGAAAAATATTATTTAAATGAGGTTGTCATGAAAAAAACAAAAATTAAACTATTATTTACAATTATTATAAGTGCCTTTCTTTTCCAATCTTTAGCTTTTTCCCAGAGAAGCGGGTATTCCCGCGATGAATTTATAAGCCGCCGCCAGGCTCTCATGGATAAAGTCAATGATGGGATGATAGTACTTTTTGGAAAATCCATGCCCCAGGAGGGAGCACATATCCGCCAGGATAATGATTTCTATTATTTTACAGGGGCAGAGGACCTTAATGCCATTCTGCTTATGGCGCCAAAAACTGGCGAATCCTTTCTGTTTTTGCCCCGGAAGACTCCGCGTGAGGAAATGATCGAAGGCTCTAATCTGCTCAAGGATGAACAAGCTCGAGAAAAGACAGGGATGACAGAGATCTATCCTCTGACTTATTTTGATGAGCTAATTGCGCGCAGCGCCAGGCAGTTCGGATTGACATTCCATGTGCGCTTGTCCCCAGGTGATACTATTGACAATGCCCGCTGGGAAACACGGATATTTACCGGCCGCAAGAACAGGACCCACTATAATGACCAGATATCTATGGATAATTACCGCATCAAAAAGCTTAAAGAACGTTATCCGGTCTGCAAGTTTGAGGACATTGTCCCTCATATAGATAGATTACGCCTGATAAAATCACCCGAGGAGATCAAGATCATACGCCGAAATGGTAGGATATCAGCAGAAGCGGTAAAACAGGCTATGCTGGCCTCCCGGCCGGGAACTTATGAATACGAAGTTGAAGCAGCTGCTATGTTTGTGATATTAAGGAACGGTTGCCGGGGATTTGCTTATCCCTCGATCGTTGCCTCTGGCCCTAACTCCTGTATCTGGCACTACAGCGAAAATTCTCGCAAGCTGGAAGACGGTGACATTCTGCTAATGGATTTTGGAGGCGAGCTTGACTATATATGTATGGATATCAGCCGTACCTGGCCGATCAATGGGAAATTCACGCTTGAACAGAGAGAATCCTATACGATAGCGCTTGAAGTCCAGAAAGCATGCATTGAAGCCTACCGCCCGGGAGTTACATCTGCAGATGTACAAAAGCATGTAGCCGAGGTTATGAAGAAAAAAGGATTAGATCCCAGGGGATTAAAGGGCGGTATCGGTCATTATGTGGGAATGTCCACACATGATGTGGGGCCGCGCGGTATTCCTTTGGAGGAAGGTATGGTCTTTGCCATTGAGCCCGGGCTTTATTATCCGGAAAAAGAACTCGGCATCCGCATCGAAGATACAGTCCTTATCACAAAAGACGGCTGTGAGGTCTTAAGCAAAGATGTCCCCAAGGAGATAGACGAGATAGAAAAACTAATGGCAAGAAGGAACTAGGCGATTTAGTTTTTCATAATATAAAAAACATAACCATAATAATCGCTGAATTTTTCATAGGCCTCAATCTCTTTGGTTACCATCTCAATTACTCTGTCCGCCTGTTTGTTATTTTTATATTTTTTCCTCATTTTATTTATTATGATTTTAAGTGCTGAATAAAATTCATCCCACGCATCCTGCGGCATAATAAAATGATTTATTAGCCTGTATCCTGCTGATTGAATAACCTCGATATTACTGCTGATATCTTTCATTGCGGGATATTCTTTTTTCCAGTATAAAACAGATTCCTTGGGTGGATTTTCCTTTATCCACGCAACTTCTGAAACGGCAATAAATCCTTTGGGTTTTAAAAACTTTTTAAACTCTCTCAAGCCTTTTTCAAAACCCATGACGTAAATTGCACCCTCACTCCAAATAAGGTCAAATTTCTCTTTAAAAGCAAGGTGGTTCATATCCCCGTGAAAAGTGTGAATTGTTGAATCCAGACAAAGCCTTTTTGCTTTTTTATTTAGTTCTTCAAGAAAAGGCTTGTGGTTGTCAACCGCTGTGATTTTACAGTTTATATTTTCAGCAAGAGCAATGGTTTGCGCGCCTGTACCGCACCCGATATCGAGTATTATAGGATTATCAGGGAGGCGGCAGAATGAGAGTGCTTTTTTTGTATATTCGGGCTTACCAGGGCCCTGTCTCGGCATATCTTTGAACATTTCATAAAATATTTCATTCATCTTTATTCTCCATTTTAGACTATGTATTCAAAATGTACAGGACATCAGCCGTCTGTAGACAATTCCCCGAGAATTTCTTGTTTATGTCATTTATATTTTTTGGCGACATGAGGTGCTCTGATCCAGTTGCCATTCCATATCACAAGGTCTTTATCATAATCTTTATCAGATTTTAACTCATAAAGACCAGCCTCCGGCTTTTTGGGATTATATGTCCAGTTATCTTTCTTTCCATCCCGTCCGTATGAAACGATAACAATATCTTTATCCGTACAGCCCTCTATGCCGTTGTAAACGCCGTTGCCGGCTTTTCCGCTGTAAACCCGATAATTGCCCTCCCAACCGTCGCTTATCGGAAGCACCTTGATGTAAAACGGAGACAGATCCTCGTTAAATTCGCTTCCCTTTGTGTATATGCCTGACTGCTTGGGCGGAACTCCAAAATCCGTCATGAAGTCAGTTATAGCCTGGTTGATAAAGGTAACTTCTCTCATGGAATTCAATTGCTTTGCTTGATCGGTCGCTTCGGAATCAAACATTTTTTCCAGGCCCATCTGTTTTTCGTACTCTTCGATCAACTTTTCCCGTTTTTCCTTTGTGTCCAGATAGAGCCGTAGCTCGATGATTTCGTAGGAGATAGCTTGAGAGAGTTTGTTAATTGCCTTGTGCCCTCCTGCTTTTTGGACATCGTATTTCTCTCCCTCGATATCTTCGATGAATTGATTGATCTCTTTAAAGTAGAACGGGCCCATGATGCCGCTTTTATCCTTCCCCACTGGGGTTATCACAATATTCAGGACCAACAAAATCCTGTGGAACCTCTTGAAAAAAACTTCATCGATTTGATTCTGAGCTTTAGCATTATTGGCATCTTGCATCATATCCGTTAACGCTTTTTGGGTTTTCTCCATAACATCTTCCTTCATTTCTGCCAACTCCTTGAAAGTGACAAAGACAGTATCCAGAAGCACATAACCTGCATTTTCCTCTGTAGGATCGGATAAACTAATGGCCTTGAGATTCACGCAAAAAATAACAAGAAACGAGACGGTTGATACGAGAACTATTATTTTTTTCATCATTTGAGACCTCCTTCAGTTTAAATATTTAATTCTCCAGATTTACTATTTTCGGCCTTTAGAAGAACAGCCGCATTTTGTAAGACTTTGCTTAAATTCTGAACGATATCTTCATCCTGCGTATTTTCCCTTTGGATGGCTAAGATTACGCGTTTGAGCGACCACTCAAACTCAGAATTGACGGATTTTTCGTCACCTGGATCGACTTGGAGAGGGCTTTGATTTAGGATGTTCCTATGCTGACTGAATAGCTGAACTAAAGTGTTTTTGATGTGCCTGGATTCTGGAACTTGAGAGGAAGGGAGAAAAAAATGAGTGGATAGCCACCCGAGGAAAAGAATAAGGAGAACTGAACTCCCAGCAAAAACTGACTTACGGAACCATTGTACATACGATCGGGATGGTTTGGAATCTTTGGCTATTTGCTTATTAAGGTTCAAATTGAAAGCATCTTCTTGATAATTCCGAAGTGCATCTTCCTTTTCCTTCTGAATGAGATCGATATATTCAGACATTTTTATCTCCCTTGATTTGTTCTTTTATAGCTTGGCGTGCCCGATTCAATCTCGACATCACGGTCCCTAGCTCAATCTTCAAGGTTTTGGCTATCTCCTGGTAAGAAAGGTCGCCATATTCCTTCAGAACAAACACATGTTGTTGCTTTCTCGGTAACTTTTGAATGGCCCCTTTTAACAGGCGGAGTTGTTCTTGATGGATCATTTCAGATTCGGGAGTCTGGGGATCTTTTATCTTTCGAGTCATCTCAATAGCAGAAATGCGATCGAGCCGGTGTTTTTTTTGGAAATTCAGGCAGGTGTTTCTGGCTATCCTGAAAAGCCAAAACTTCGCAAGCGATTGTTCACTCAAAGTGCCAATGTTTTTGTAGGCTTTGAGGTAAACCTCTTGGACCAGGTCTTGGGCATCCGAGGCATTCCGGGAAAAACCCAAGCAAATCAAGAACACTTTTTTTTGATATGTCATCAATTCTTCGAAAACTTTGGTTGTTTTTTCTCTCACGGCTGTGTATCCAATCATATCAATTCTGGCTAGAATTTCCACTTGTGTTTTTCATCCTCTATAGATAAAAGACAATCAAAATCCCAATATATTCCATTTTAGTTAACCTGGATTATTCATGAGTCGAGGTTGCTGCAGATGCGAGGCACAGGGTATGAAGCTGTGGTACTTCACCGCAAGTGCCCTGTAACGAAGCAGATGCAGTAAAATCGGCTCGACTTTGGTAAAAAAATGGCGATTAAAATTAAAAATAAAAACGAGAAAAGATTTAAAATAACTATTCTTGAAAGAATTTTGCATATTACTGAAAATAAATTAATAATAGAAACATCGCCATTTTTTTATGAATAGGTCAGGTTAATTTGGGGACAAGCGGAAGGCCCTGGCCCATTCTAGAGAGCGCTCTTAGCAATTCCGGGAATATCAATTCCTCTATATTGGAATTGTTCAGTGGTTGAGTCTTGTGTGTAGGGCCATCATAAAATTGGCTATTGTTCTTCTTCCATGCCCGAAGATATCGACAAATTCTTCGATGTGCAGGACCTTGCAATCCACATAAATCCTGCCTCTTTTTTGGGAAATCAGAATGGACAGCCGGGGCGGATGATCCTGCCCGATCTGAGGTCCGCTTTCTGCACCTATAAATCCGGCATCCTTATCCAGGCTGTGGACAGTGAAGCCGATGTCATTGACTGCGTGGATAGACTCTCTCCAGACGTCAATATAAGAATGATGTTCAAAAAAAGTGGCGTCCTGATGTACTGTCTGATGGATACAGGCCAGGAATATCAGACAAAAAGTAAAAATTGTGATTAATAGTACTACCCAATATTTTTTCACTTTTTCCTCCAAAAAAAACTACCGAATTCAGCTCTCAAGGTTCTCGGTATTAGAAATAGCAATAAATGTGCCAAAAATATTTCAGGGGAATTAATAGGTTTTGATGTTTGATTCTGTCCTTTTTGTGAGACAGATGTCTTCGGATCTGTTGTGTTCGTTACGTCCTTAATTAAATTCTTTTAACTCACTGTTTTTATTCATACCGCAGTGAATCGACGGGATTCTTAAGGGCTGCTTTTATCGTATGGAAACTCACAGTCATCAAGGCAATGATCAAAGCCAATACTGCTGCCAAAATAAACATCCATAAGGACAGATCAATACGATAAGCAAAATTTTGCAGCCATTTGTTCATAACATACCAGGCAGCTGGCCAGGCTATCAGGTTTGCTATTAACACCCATATTACAAAACTTTTGTTCAGATTTCTCACAATTCTCGGAACTGAAGCACCCAAAATTTTCCTGATGCCGATTTCCCTGGTTTTACGATCTGCCACAAATGATGCCAGTCCAAATAATCCCAAACAGGCGATGAATATGGCAAGAAAAGAGAAGATCGAAAAAAGCGAGCGGGTTTGCATTTCATTTATATACAAATTGTCGTAGTCTTTATCGAGAAAAGAATATTCATAAGGTTTACCGGGCGCAAAATCATTCCAGATATTTCCAATATATTTGACTGTTTCAGAGACATTTTTGGTGTTTAGACGTACAGATATATAACTTTCAACATTTTGATAGTAACCGCCGGAGAGGAATAAGGCCTGCGGCCTGATTTCCTGATAGAGTGATTCATAGTGATAATCTTTGATAACTCCCACAACTGTAAAATTTCCCCTATTTGTTGACCAATTATTGATTTTTTTACCAATTGGATCTTCCCATCCTAATAACTTAACAGCCTTTTCATTAAGAACAGCCGCATGGGAATCTGTGCCATACTCCTTTGAGAAGAATCGTCCCTGTGCCAGTTCCAACTTTAATGTGTCAAGAAAATCGTAGTCACAAACACAGAGGTTCAAGGTAAAGCTTTTTTCAATCCCCTCAGCGCCGAATCCAATATTACTAAAACTTTTCCCTGGCAATGTGGTTGAGCCAGATACATTACTAACATCTCTGTATTTACGCAGAGCTTCTTTGAAAGGCGTAACATTATTTTCTAGGGCACCTGGATTGAGCACGACTAAAACCTGTTCCTTTTCAAAACCTAATTTTGTATTTTGGAAAAATTTTAGCTGTTGGAATACAACCAGCGTTCCAATGATCAAAAATATTGAAATGGCGAACTGGAATATGACGAGTACATTTCTCAGCATTGAGCTGCCTTTACTGCTGCTTATCTTTCCCCTAAGGGTGGAAATGGGTTTAAAAGATGAAAGAAAAAATGCCGGATAGGAACCCGAGATGACTCCCACAAGAAGTCCAAGAGCCAGTAATGAAGGGATAACCATAAAATTATCAAAGTAATGCATATGGAGTTGCCTGCCGATGAAGTTTCTATATGCAGGCAGAAGGATTTGGATGATTATTAATCCTAAAGCTAGAGATATAAAACTCAAGATAACGGACTCACATAAAAATTGAAGCGTCAACTTGCTTCTGCTTGAACCGACAACTTTTCTCAATCCAACTTCTTTTGCCCTAAGTGATGATTTGGCTGTGGAGAGGTTCATAAAATTTATGCAGGCAATCAGTAAGATGATCACACTTATCACAGAAAACATAAGGACATATGTTTTATTCCCATTTGCTTCAAACTCACCATTAAGGTCTGAATTCAGATGTATATCCGTGATCGGCTGCAAATAATATTCCCAATAATTGTCCTGAGCAACCCATGCATCAAATTCTTCGCCGCCCATATGTCTCCGCGTGAATTCTACGAGTTTTTCATCAAGCCATTGTTGAGATATGCCCTCTTTTAGAAGAAGATACGTAATAAAATTGTTTGATGACCATCCGGTATTGTTGATTGCGTCCGGAAAACTGGCTGAAGAAATAAGAAGGTTATAATGGAAATGAGAATTATCAGGAACATTCTCTGACACCCCGGTGATTTTAAAGTCAATGCTGCCTGCTCCGTAGGAAAAATCAGCTCTTAGGATTTTACCGACAGCATTTGTTTCTCCAAAATATTTCATTGCCGTATCTTTAGAAATGACCATAGTATTGGGTTCTTTTAGAACCGTTTGGGGATTACCGTATATCAATGGAATGGAAAAAACCTCATAGAATGTAGAGTCAACGGCAAAAAATCCTGATTCATAAAAAGTTAGTTCACCCAATGTAACAGGCGTTCTTCCAAGCTTCAAAATCTTGACTCCCTTTTCAATTTCAGGGAAATCCACGAGCAGTCTCCTGAATGTTTCTGAGGAGGAATAAGTCTGGTTAATTTTCGTATCACCGATAGAAGCTCTGATAGCTAGTCTATAAATTCTGTCTGCCTTCTCATGAAATTTATCATAACTTAACTCATGTGCTACAAATAGGAGGATGAGGATACTGCAGGCAATTCCTATAGCCAGGCCGATAATATTAATAGAAGAAATGCCTTTGTGTTTTAGGATGTTTCTAAGAGCAATTTTTAAATAGTTTTTAATCATAGAGTCCTCCCTCTATAATAAAGACGAAAATTAGGCGGAATAGTTGCATGCGGATGATTTTTGTTTGAGAATTTAGAGTATGAATTGTAGTTTGGCTATGACAAATAACTTAGACAAACATCTTCTCTGGTTGTACAGAAGAGAGAACTAGAGCCGACGCTTACATAGACTGTTACCATGGATATTCCGGTACGGAAATTACTCTGGATGAACTCAATGGACTCTATAATATCGATGAAAATCAAGATGGTGTAATGGACTACAATTTCAGTAATCCGGATTTCAACTTCCTGCAGTTCCGTTCTAACCTAGTTCTCCGCTGGGAGTACAAACCCGGCTCGTCTCTCTTCCTTGTCTGGTCACAGGGGCGAACCGGTTATTTGCCCAACGGCGAGTTCGCCTTTATGGATAATATGCAGGATCTATTCCAGGTTCATCCCCACAACGTCTTTCTGATTAAGTTTTCCTACGGATTCAATCTGTAATACCCAGCGATTCAAACAGAAGCCCAATCCCGATTATGATGATATGACAAAGCTGGGGACCGGGATTTTCAGATTAGAGGCCTGCCTGTCAAAGGGTGGAAATTTGATAAAATTTAGAGAAAATCGTCATGAACAAAAAAAGATATTCCTATCGTGCAATAGGCTATTTTGGTTTTTGGAGTTTTTGTGTGAATTTTTGCAGGTCTACAATAAACCTTTTGTGAGAACCCTGACCGATTATTCCCTGGGTGTCCCGGGCTGCAACTGAAAATTCAAGAGCTCGTCCTTCCTGTTTGATGAGGGTGGCTTCAGCTGTGACCTTTTCTCCAACAGGTGTTGCACGCAAGTGTTCAATATAGACCTTTGTTCCTACCGTAGTCCATCCTTCCGCTAAATGGATTTGAACTGCATCAAGAGCGGCGTTTTCCATTAATGCGATCATCATTGGAGTTGCCAGGGAATCGACTACGCCGGAGCCGATAAATTTGGCAGTATAGGCTTCTTCGACAATAATAGACCTTGCAGCAGAAGTGTTCAAAGGTATTTTAAATTCCATATTTTTATCTCCTTATCCAATTTGCGGATTTTTGTAAGAATCTCCAGAGCTTTTTGCTTGGCCTCCAGATAATCCAGGTTTCCTGATAATTAGCCAAGCGCTTGATCAAAGTCTGCGATTATTTCCTCAACAGCTTCTATTCCAGTGGATATACGGATCAGAGTATCCGATATCCCGGCTTGTTGACGTTCCTTATAAGACATACCAGCGTGTGATGTTGCTGCAGGTCTAGTAACCAGGGTTTCAATTCCGCCTAGGCTTGGGGCTATAATAGCTAACTCTACCTTGTCGAAAAAATTATTGACCGAATCAATACCCCCTTGTAATTCGAAACTTATCATTCCTCCGAAACCTTCGAATAGATCACTGGCTCGTCTGTAGCTGGGATTCCCAGGGAGACCGGGGTAATTAACTTTTATTACTGCTTGGTGTTTTTCCAAAAAATGTGCGATTTTATTAGCATTTTCATTCTGCTGTCTGACCCTTAAGCCTAATGTTTTAAGCCCCCTTTGCAGAAGAAAACAAGCATGTGGGTCCATAGATCCGCCCAGATGATTTAACTTATGTGTGATTTGTGTTATCAGTTCGCTCGAGCCGATCACTGCACCCCCTACAATATCAGAGTGGCCGTTTAAGTACTTGGTGCAGCTGTGTAGAGAAAGGTCAAAGCCAAGTTCAGATGGGCGGAAATTAATTGGGGAGGCAAAAGTATTGTCTATAATAGATATCAATTTATGTTGCTTTGAAAAGCTTACTATCTCCTCCAGGTCAATAACCTGAAGTAGAGGATTAGTGATGGTTTCTACATAGATGGCCCTGGTTTTTGGTTTTAGTTTTTTCTCCCAGGACTCAGGGTCATTTCCGTCTATAAAGTCATATGTGATTCCAAATGAGGGGAAATCCTTGGTGATAAAGTCTAGAGTCCCTCCATATAGGCAGTTTTGAACAAGCAGATGGTCTCCAGCGGAAAGTTTAGTAAGAAGAGTTGTTGAAATAGCTGCCATACCGCTGGCTGTGACCAGGGCTGATTCAGCGTTTTCCAAGCATGCCAATTTAGTATGCAAGGCAATATGATTAGGCGTATTATTCAGCCGGATATATTTTATGTCATGGTAATCTGCTCCACTTCTATATTCATACATGGATGTCTGGAAGATCGGCATACTTACTGCTCCTAAAATACGAGGGGTAGGTTCGCCGGAGTGAATAAGTTTTGTATCAATCTTGGTGTATTTTTTGCTCATGGTTTTGGCTCCTTTAATTATCCTGAATTATTCATAAAAAATCTTAATACCCATAATATAAAGTAAAATGCAAATTGTAAATTGTTTCATTGCTTCATTGTTTCATTGTTAAAATCAATACAAACTGTTCACTGCAACCTGGACAAATATGGGCAGAGTTGGGTACACTTATACTTTATTGGAAGATAAATGCTTCAAATTCAAAATTTACATTACTCAATAGGTGAGCTTGAGATACTGCAGGGTGTGTCCTGGGCGATAAAGCCAGGAAAAAGGGCAGCTTTGATAGGCCCTAATGGAACTGGGAAAACAACCTTGTTTAGAATATTATGCGGTGAATTGAAACAGCAGAAAGGCAGAATTGTTAAATCCAAAAGCTACCACATAGGATACCTTCCCCAGGAAGAGATAGAACTTGACGAGGGAACTGCGCTTGAAACAGTTATAGAGGGAAGGGGAGAGATTAAGGTTCTGGAAAAAAAGATATATAAGTTACATAAAGCCCTGGAATCCTATTCTGATGGCCAAGACCGGGTGCTTGAAGAATTAGGTGAGCTGGAATATCGTTACGATGCCTTGGAGGGGTATAATATTGAAGCTGAAGTTAAATCTCTCCTTTCCGGACTTGGGTTTTCTGAAAATGGGTTTTACCGTCCTTTATCAGAGTTAAGCGGGGGCTGGCGCATGCGGGCTTACCTTGCTCGGTTGCTGGTACAGAAACCCGATTTACTGCTGCTTGATGAACCAACTAATCACCTGGACCTGCCTTCTCTTGAGTGGTTGGAACAATACCTGCTTGGCTTTAAAGGAAGTATTATCATTGTTTCTCATGATAGGTTTTTTATTGACCGCCTGTCTCAGGAGATATATGAACTTGAGCATGGGAAGCTGGAATATTATCCCGGAGATTATCATTTTTATGTAAGGAAAAAGGAACAGAACCAATTTCTCCATAGAAAAAAGTGGGAAGAACAGCAGTTGGAAATAAAGAGGCAGGAACACTTTATTGAAAGATTTCGCTATAAAGCCACAAAAGCAGCCCAGGTTCAAAGCAGAGTAAAGCAGTTGGAGAAGATGAAGAAGATCGAACCGCCTGTAGAAAAAAAGCGTTTTGGATTTTCTTTAAAAGTAGAAGAACGGAGCTATAAAGATATTTTGCAGATTAAAAATATGTCCTTCCGTTATAATAAAGATTGGATACTGCAGGATTTCGATTTACATCTTAGCAGGGGGGAAAATGCTGCCCTGGTAGGTGTAAACGGAGCCGGGAAAACTACCTTAACTCGTCTTATTACCGGACAACTTGTTCCCCAAAGAGGGGAAGTACACCTTGGGAAGAGAACTAAAGTCGGCTATTATGCTCAGCATCAGGTGGATGCTCTTGATATGGCTGCCACTGTCTATGATGAGGTGGCTTCAACTGTTGCTGATAATTATATTCCAAAGATACGTGATGCGCTGGGTATTTTCCGCTTCAGTGGTGATGATGTATATAAAAAGATAGAAGTGTTGTCAGGAGGAGAAAAAGCTCGTGTTTCCCTGGTTAAGATCCTGATTTCTCCTGTTAACTTTCTTATTATGGATGAACCGACTAATCACCTGGATGTTGAATCCCGGGAGGCACTTGAGCAGGCTCTTTCTGATTATGATGGAACACTTCTGATTATTTCCCATGATAGATATTTTCTGGATAAACTTGTCACCCGGGTAATTGAATTAGATGAAAAACATATTGAGGAATATGCCGGAAATTACTCCTATTATATGGAAAAGAGAAAAAGGATTCCAGATAGCTTATATGTACAGAGTAAGAAAAAATCTGTTGAACCGGGAGTTAAAAAGACAAAAGTACAAAAAAGGCAGGAAGCTCAAGCTCGTCAGGCTGTAAGTATAAAGCGAAATCAAATAGAGAAAGATATCACTAGGATTGAAGATGAAATCAATAAATTAGAGTTGAGAAAATCCGAGATCGAATCTGTCATGTGCCGGCCGGAAACTAATAAAGAAGGAAAGCTCATGGTTTCTTTACAAAAAGAATTGACAGATATCAATAATAAACTGCAAGAATACCATAGCCAGTGGGAGAAGGACAGGCTTGCCCTGGATCAACTTCTAAATAAAATTCAGCGGGCAATTCATCTTCAGAGGTGATTAGGATTATCTCCCGGCAATTTTTTTTCTATAATGGTGAGGTTATTGTATTCACCTATTTTTATATATTTATAATAAAATTTTTTTGCCATAGATCTGACCAGATATAATCCGTAGCCGCTTTCCTGAGGATCTGATAGGTTGGGAGGAGATATTTTGTCTGGGTTCCACAGTTTCCCTTTATCACAGAAAAATAATGTTATCATGCTTTTGTAAAATTTTATACGAATTAAAACCGGCTTTCCTGCTGATTGGGAATGATTGCAGATATTGGTAAATAATTCTGTTGCTATGAGCTTGATTTCTTGCTGCCAATCACTTGAAATATCGGGCTGAACAGAGCAGATAAATGAAGTCAATTGTTTTCTTAATTCCTCCAGATTATTAAGAGAAGCGGTAAGTTTGATATCGATTTTTTTCACTTGGCACCTTTTCCTGCCTCCTTTAATTTAAAACCGATAATGGAGATATCATCAGTAAATTCTTCGCTACCTTGGAAGTCTTTAACATCTTCAATAAGCCTGTCAAATGAGGTGCCAAGCGAGTCTTGGGAATATTTTGAAAGAACTGTCTTTACTCTCTTAAGGCCATAAACGGAATCTTGTTTTTGCGAGCCGGCTTCATTAATGCCGTCAGAAAAAATTATAAACTGGTTACCCGGGGACAAATCAAGTGTTTGGTTTTTTTGTTCTTTGTGAGGCAGACCCAATCCTATGGGGGGACCACCACCGTCGATGTATTCAGAAGAACCATCAGGGTGAATAAGCAGGGGCAGGTTATGACCTGCACGATAGAAATCCACTTTAAATGACTCTATATTGATAATGGCATAGACCATTGTAAAATACTTATCATATTTGCCCAGCATATCATCCTCATCTAGAAGACGGGCGACTCTTTCAGGGGAATTAATCTGATAATGGGGAGCATTTCCTCGGGGAATTTTTAAAAGTGCGTGGGGATAGAGGTCGTTGTTCAGGCGTTGGCTGATACCGACGCTGAAAAGAGCGGCCGGGACTCCGTGGCCGGAAACGTCAATATTATAAAATCCGAAATGTTTTTCATCAAGGCGAAAGATATTGTAAATGTCACCCGATACATAAAGACTGGGGTAAAAACGGGCGGCGAATTCAATTGTGGGCAGGTCCGGTATTTCCCGCGGAAATAAGCTTTGTTGGACTGCTCTGCCTGATTCCAGGTTTTTGCGCATTATCTCGTTTGCTTCTCTGAGTTTTGAATTAAGCTGAATAAACCTTATTCCAGTATTTATTCTTACTTGCAGTTCATCGAATTCAAAAGGTTTTGTCATGTAATCGTCAGCTCCGATTTTCAATCCCTCGATAATATCTTCTTTTTGGCTTTTAGCAGTAAGAAGGATTATGTAAACATATTTTGGAAAATTTGTTTCCCGGATTTTTTTACAGAGTTCCAATCCAGACATGCCAGGCATCATCCAGTCCGTAAGAACCAAGCGGATATCTTGGTCCTTTGAGATGATATCCCAGGCTTTTATCCCATTCTCTGCTGTTAAGAGTTCACAGCCTGTGTTTTGGAGGTTTTTCTTTAAGATTTTCCGGGAAACCGGATCGTCTTCCACAATCAGTATTTTCATTATGTGATGCTAATAAAATAATAATAATTTTTTCCCATAATGTAAAGGCAATATGATTTGACATATCTTGTTTATTATAATATTTTTAGTCTGTAAAATAGTGGGGATTTAAAATGGTTTCAAAGCGAGGAGGTTAAATGAAGATCGCTAAGGATTTTCGAGAAGGAGTTGTTATTATCAGACCAGATGAAAAACATATTGATGGCTATATGGCGATTGATTTTAAATCCAAATTAAATGAAATTGTTCAAAATGGGGGAGAAAAAATAGTTATTGATTTATCCCGGTTAGAATTTATTGACAGTTCCGGCCTGGGAGCTATGGTTTCCGTGCTAAAAAAAACAGGGATGCCGGGAAAAGTAAAATTGTGCGGTGTTAAAGACGGAGTAAGATCTATCCTTGAGTTAACCCGTCTTGATAAAGTTTTTCCTATTTATCATTCTGTTAAAGAAGCTGTAGCGAGTTTTAAGGAATAAAGAGTTTTTTAGAGTTATTATGACTAGAATCATAAAAAATCCAGATAAGGTTAAAAAGGCTGAGATCGTAGTCGGTATCCCTTCTTATAAGGAGGGAGATTCTATAGGATTTGTCCTGTCCCAGATCGATAAGGGCCTCTCTCAGTATTTCGGACAAAAAGAAAGTGTTATTATCAATGTGGATAATAATTCTCCCGATAATACTAGAAAAGTTTTTTTGCAGACAAAAACCAATGCTTCAAAACTTTATATTTCAACTCCTCCAGGGGCCAGAGGGAAAGGACGGAACATTAAAAATCTAATAGAAGCTGGAGTAGAATTAGGGGCTAAGGCTATAGTGATGCTTGATGCGGATTTAAAAAGCATTACTCCCCGGTGGATCCAATACCTTATTGAACCTATCTATATGGGGCACGACTATGTAATCCCTATTTATGTACGGCACAAATATGATGGGACTATTACTAACAATATCACCTATCCTTTAACCCGGGTTTTATATGGCCGGAGGACGAGACAGCCTATAGCGGGAGACTTTGGTTTTTCCGGCAAACTTGCCCGTGCTTATCTGACGGAAAAGACCTGGGATGAGAATGTATATGAATATGGTATAGATATATGGATGACAACTATTGCCATTGTACGCGGATTTAAGGTCTGCCAGACTTTTCTCGGGGCCTCAAAATCTCATCGTACTAAAGACCCCGGAATTCATCTAGGGCCGATGTTTTTTCAGGTAGTGGGGACGGTTTTTAAATTAGTAATGGATTTTGAATATTTATGGAAAGACACCTCAAAAAGCTTTCCTACCAATATTTTTGGTTTCGGTCTGGGAGTTAAAGAGGATCCTCCGGAAGTTAAGGTCGACACTTCTAATCTTTTTAAAAAGTTTGTTTCCGGTCTTAAAGAATATAGGACTATCTGGGAAAAAATTATTGCTCCCCTGAATTTAGAGGAGCTTTTGGCAGTGCAGGAAGTTTCTGAAAAAAAGGTCAGTGTACCAGCTGATCTCTGGGCCAGGATACTTTTTGATTATATTGTAGCTTTTCGTGATAAATTGGTCCCTAGAACAAAGTTATTGAATTCATTGATTCCTATTTATTACGTCAGAACCCTTGGATTTGTTAATTCGACTTGGGATATGGATACAAAAGCAGCCGAAGATTTTTTAGAGATAGAGTGCCGTAATATGGAAGTTGAGATCTATTATCTGATCGCCAAATGGAACCAGACTCCCCGCAAAGACGGGATACCATCGATCATCCAATATCTCGAAGAATAATCCTTTAAAGTTCCTACTTGTATGAACTCTTCATCCAGTCAATAGTGCGTTTCAATCCTTCTTTAAGGTTAACAACCGGGTTATAGCCGAGGATTTCTCTGGCTCTTGTTATATCGGCAAGGGACTGCTTGACATCGCCTTTTCGAACTTCATCGTATATTGGTTTGATATCTTTTCCAGTAAGATCTTTAAGAATAGTTAAAAGATGGTTTAGAGTTGTGCGGGTGGAAGTGGCTACATTAACGATTTCTCCGCTGGTTTTTTTGGCTTTACTGGCCAGGATATTAGCGGATACAATATTTTCTATAAAAGTAAAGTCTCTGGATTGTTCACCGTCACCGTAGATAGTAGGAGATTGGTCTTTCAGTAATGATTCGATAAATTTTGGAATAACTGCTGCATATTGGGATTCGGGATTCTGTCTGGGGCCGAATACATTAAAGTAGCGTATGGTCAAGGTTTCTAATCCGAATACAGAGCTGAATATTTTACAATAATATTCTCCGGTAAGTTTGGTTATAGCATAGGGTGAAAGCGGATGAGGGATCATATCTTCCTGCTTGAGCAGAGTAGGTGTGTCTCCATAAGCGGAAGAAGAGGAGGCGTAGATGACTCGTTTAACTTTATTATCGCGGGCTGCAAGGAGGACGTTTAGAGTGCCTGAAATATTACTGTCATTGGAGGCAACCGGATTTTCAATGGAACGGGGAACTGAGGGCAGAGCTGCCTGATGAAATACAAATTCAATGCCGTTCATTGCCTTCTGGATCGTAGAAAGGTCACGAATATCTCCTTCGATGAATTCGATTTCTGAACGGAAATTATCGAGGTTATGGATATTTCCTGTAGATAGGTTATCAATAATCCGCACTGATTCCTGATTTTTAAGCAGGCCTTCCACAATGTTTGATCCGATAAAACCGGCACCTCCGGTTACAAGGTATTTTGCCTCCATGATTCTCCTCTTAAAAATATTAGCTTTTCTGAACATAGTTTACAAGTATTCATATAAGCAAAAAAAATGCCATTTACTAAACTACCCCTATCTTGTGTTTATTCAAAGTTCTCCACTTCGCTTTTATGTTCCCAGACCCATTTATAATAATCTTTCCTTTTTAACAAGCTTCCGGCTTCTTCATCTATGATAATTTTAGCCCTGGGGTGAAACTGGAGGACGGAAGCCGGGCAGGATGCGGTTACCGGCCCTTCCACTGCATCTGCGATCGGCCAGGCTTTTTCTTCACCCAAGGCAACAAGAATGATTTCTCTAGCTTCAAGGATAGTGCCTATTCCCATAGTAAGAGTAAAACGCGGTCCCTTAGTAGAGCCAAAATTGTCTCTTAAGGTTTCTTCTGTCAGGGTTTTGACCCTGGTCCTGGCCTGCAAGGATGATGAGGGTTCATTAAATCCAATATGCCCTTCCTGGCCGATACCCAATAATTGCAAGTCTATACCGCCTTTCTTTTTTATCATTTCTTCGTATAGCAGGCATTCTTTCTCGATATTGTCTGGCATTGAGGGAGGGATGAATATATTTTTTGGATTGATGTTGATGTGATTGAAGAGGTTTTCCTGCATATAGGAATGGAAAGTAATGGGATTATCAGGGGGAAATCCTATATATTCATCCAGGTTAAATGTTGCGGTCGCAGAAAAATCAACTTTTTTTTCTTTGTAAGCTTCTACCAGGCTGCGGTAAACTCCAAGCATAGTTCTGCCGGTAGCAAATCCTAAGACTGAATCGGGGTTTTTTTTAATAATTGATATCACTCTTTTTGTGACTTCTTTATTTACCTCTTTGGGTGAGGGAAGAATGATGATTTCCATTATATTTCCTCTCTGATCCTTTCATAGATATCTTGTGCTTTTTCTTTGTTTCTGGATTCGATAATGATCCGGATAACCGGCTCTGTATTTGAGGGGCGTATATGAAACCAGAATTCCGGATAATCGACTCTCAGTCCGTCTGTTCTGTCAGTTTTGCCTTTTTTAAATCTTGCATTAAGGCGGGTGAGTATTCTTTTTCTCTCTCTATATGAAGCTCTTATCTTGCTTTTAACCATATAATAATCCGGCAATGAAGTTCTTAATTCAGAAACGGTTTTATCTGATCTGCAAAGGTATTCCAGGATAAGGGCCATTCCAGAAAAGCTGTCGCGGCAGGTGTGGACATTAGAGACAATGATTCCGCCATTACCTTCACCGCCTATTCCGGCTTTGAGCTGTTTCATCTTTCTGGAGACATTAATTTCTCCCACTTTCGTCTGAAAGAGTTCGACTCCTTCCTTAGTACAAATGTCTGAAATCACCCGGGAAGTAGAGAGGTTTACTACAACAGGTGTTTTTTTCTTTTCTGTTAGATAATATTGGACCGCCAGGGCAAGTGTATATTCCGAGCCGATGGGAATTCCTTTTTCATCAACAACTGCCAACCTGTCTGCATCAGCGTCTTGGGCAAAGCCGATGTCCGCTCCATATTTTTTAACTGCCTTACACAGTGCTGACAGGTTCTCAGCAACAGGTTCCGGGTTTCTGGGAAACTTGCCAGTTATCTCACAGTTGATACACTTGACCTCTGCCCCCAGTTTCTCAAGGAATTCCTTTACATAGGGAGCGGCTGCCCCGGCACATGCATCGATAACGACTTTCGGCCTGGTTTTTTTTATCAGTTCTTTATCACTGAGTTGAAGTACTTTTTGCTCATGAAAAGAAAATGGGTTTTTTTCCTGTTTTACTTGCTCAGGTTTTTGTATCCGCCTGAATTTTCCCTGATAATACAGGTCAAGTAGTTCTTCTGCCTCGTAATCGTTTAGGAAACGTCCTCCCTTCTTTATTAATTTTAAAGCATTCCATTCAATAGGATTATGGGATGCAGTAATAGAGATACCCCCTGCAATATTTTTCTCATAGACATATATCTGTAAAGAAGGAATAGGCAGGATACCAAGGTCTATGGGGCAAGCGCCGCAGGAGAGAATGCCTGAGAAAACAGCATATTTTATCATTTCTCTTGAGGGCCGGGTGTCAGATGAGACAGCAATATCCCCTCCGCCGATATAAGTGGAAAAAGCTTCTGAAAACCTTATGAGAAGATGAGGAGTAAGGCTTTCTCCAACAATCCCTCTGATCCCGGAAATGCTTATTTTCAGGTCGGAGATTCTCATGTTTCAATCCTTTCTAAGATCTCATCTTCCATAGACTCAACGATTTCCCTGCTTATCCCTTCTATCATTATCCTGAGAATAAACTCAGTTGAAGAAGGCCTGATAGAAAACCAGACTCCCTGGCGTTTCACTTTAATGCCGTCTGAAAAGTCTGGTTTTTCTGAGGAAAAAATATCTTCCAGCCTGTCCATCATTCTATAGGTTTTTTCAGGGGGAACCGGTAGATTTAATTTTTTATGAAATAATTTTGGAAAAAGGGATATTATCTCAGACAAACATTTTTCTTTTTTTGCCATAAGATCAAGGATCAATGTTAGAGAAAGGAGGCTGTCATATCCTGGGGAGAAAGGCAGAAAAGCAAAACTTCCGCTTCCTTCGCCTCCGGCTTCAGCTTCTTCTACTTCCATCAGATGGGAGACAGCAGATTGCCCCACTTTAGTCCTAAGCAACCTGATCCCGACTGTTTCTGCGGCCCAGTCCGTCCAGGATGAAGTAACAGAAGTAGTAACGGCTTTCTTGATTTTTCCCTGCAAGGAAAGCAAGCATAAGGGAACTGTGAATTCCTCGCTGAGCCCGATTCCTTTTTCATTTACTAAAGAAATACGGCTTCCGTCGGAGTTAAGCAGAAAGCCGAAGTCAGCGCTTGTAGCCTTTACTACAGCTTCGACCTGAGAGGCGTTTTCTCGATTGGGTTCAGGCGGGTGGGGAAAAGGCTTTTTGGGAATGTTGTTTATAGTGATCAAGTTGAGGTTAAAATGGCCGGCATAGGCTTTTAGAAAAGGAGAGACGACTCCATGGCAGGGATCGGCTACAACTTTAAACTTAGATTTCCGGATTTGTTTAAGGTCAATCAGACTGGAAAGCTCTTCCAAATAAAGTTCCAAAGGGAATTTATGTTTTTTCACTTGCCCGAGATTATTCCAGGTAGCTTTTTGAAAACTCTCGGCTTCGTTGATATTAAAAACCTCGGCTCCTTCGGAGGCCTCAAGATAGCAGCCGTTTTCATTTAGCAGGATTACGGCGTTCCAGGGGAGGGGATTATGGCCGGCAGAGACAGCGATGCCGCCGGAAAAGGATTTTTTCTGCATGTAGAACTGGAGAAAAGAGACTGGGATATGGCCGAAATCCGCACAGTCGAGCCCGCTGGCGATAATGGAGGAGACTGCTGCCATCTGCAGCATCTGACTGGAAAAGCGAAAGTCCCGGCATATGGCGATCGTACCTTCTTCCATATATGATGAAAAAGCGGATGCAAATTTTGAAGCGGATTCAACATCCAGGGCATCCGGCACTACTCCTCTAATACCTGAGACTGAAATCCTGAGCCTGTCTGTCATCTTGAGCTCACAGGAATTCTTTTGCCTTTATAGTAGATGTCTTTAACCTTCATACTGTCATCCAGAACAAGAAAAGTGGCTTCATTGCCATTAGAGATGGAGGGAGATGGTATGCCAAATACGTGAAGAGTATTTAGGCAGGCTAGTCTGACGATATTTTCAGGCTTTACTCCCTTATGGTAAAGCCACTCTGCCTGCTCAGGAACGGATGTGCTTCCGCCGACAATGGTGCCGTCTTTGGTGGTCATTTTTTTACCGTTCTTGATGATACGCCTTCCGTCAAATCTATCTTGTTCAGAGTAGGATGGGGGGATCATATCTGAGATAATGGAAAAAACCGGCCCCTTGGTTTTTAAGACTAGAGATATAAAATCAAATGAACTGTGGATTCCATCCGCTATGATCTCAAGCTGCAGGTCATTGATAAAAAGACCGGCCCCAGTCAATCCTATATCCCTATGGTGGAATCCACTCATGGCATTTGGGAAGTGAGTCAGATGTCTTACGCCTAATTTGTAAAACTTTAAAAAGTTTTGAAAGCTGGCCTTACTGTGCCCGATAGATGGGATCTTGCCCAGTTGAAAAGCTTTCCGGACTAAAGTTTCTGCTCCTGTGATTTCAGGAGCAAATGTAAATAGCTTGATCTCTTTGATGTTAAGAAGAGCATCTATTTTGCTGAGCGAAGCCTTGAGAATACAATCCTCCCGTTGGAAGCCTCTTTTTTCAAGGCTGATAAAGGGGCCTTCTACTCTTAAGAAAGGGAAGATGCTGTTTGGAGTTCGGGCCTTGTAATCACGAAATAAGGCAGCAATTCGCCTGAGTTCTTCTATATCATTATTATCCAGGGTGGGAATAGCAAAAAAGATCCCCTTTGACTTGAGTTTGTTTTCCAGCTGCTCGAATTCGCCATCTTGAAAGCTGAAACCCCAGCCTCCGTGAATATGAGGGTCGGAGAAAGGTGGAATAATATAAACGGCTTTGATCGGGTTTTTATTTCTCCCTTCCCGGATTCTTCCATCCTGAATGTAAAATTCTGCAGGGATAAAATTGCCGTCTTTCCAGATTTTTCCGGCAAAACTTTTCCCTTCTCCGTTTATTTTCTGTTGAGGAGGTATAGTCATTTTCCGCTCAATTCATCATTTTCTTATATATTGGATAATAATTCAACAACTCATGTAATAGGAATTCCCCCATTTTTTCTAAACTTCTAAGCCTTAAGCAAGAATCAGGTCAGTTGATACGAAAACACGCGGATTTTCCCCAGCGTGAAAAATCCGCTCGGATACAGTCTTCGCTCTCTTCTCCTTAAAGGAGAAGAACCATGCCCGCTCATCCTT
>Ga0114922_10000247_pt1 | contig 52248 bp, 38 predicted proteins | sample AartaG_FD_100975 | JGI IMG/M metagenome (GOLD analysis project Ga0114922, IMG submission 100975) | Deep subsurface microbial communities from Aarhus Bay to uncover new lineages of life (NeLLi) - Aarhus_00045 metaG | ecosystem: Environmental > Aquatic > Marine > Oceanic > Sediment | place... | reverse complement strand
GCCTGGTATGAGAATCCCGTTTCTCTAGCAAGTTTCTTGAAATATTCTATGGTATTATTATCCAAACGGATCGTTATTTGCTTTTTCAGACGATTTGCATAGGGATTTTTTCTGCCTTTCATCTTGTTAAGATCGTATTCTTTTTTCATATTGATCTCTCAAAATAGACTTTTTGTTCGTTTTTTGTTGCCTTTCGGGAAGATATTATCCTAATAAAATCTTCTTCTTTCCCTTCCCTTACTGTATAGCTCACAAGCAATACCCTCAATTTTGAGCTTAATCCTATCATCAAAAAACGGACTTCCTTCAAAGAATGATCTTCATCATAGAATTCAATTGCATTTTCATCATAAAAAACAGTTATAGCCTCATTAAATGCAACACCGTGATTCCGGAAATTGGCTAAATCCTTTTTTCTGTCCCATTCAAATCGTACTTCTTTCATAATTATTTTATAATTAATTTGTAGTGTGTTGCAAGCATTAAATAATTTGGAATCATTTAAAAATCAAAGCAGTAATTCAGACGATCTGTCTGCAGAGAAAATCTCAAGGAAAAATTTCGACATAAAAACATTCACCCAAATAGAAATGGTGGGCCGAGCAAATAGAAAAAATTGACAATGAGGATGATTTGAATAAAAATATATGGGCTGGGCGATTTACTCAGGGGTAGAGTGTTACCTTAACACGGTAGAAGTCACGGGTTCAAATTCTGTATCGCCCATTCCATTTTAACAAGGAGTTAAGCATGATGAGATTAAAGAGATTAAAAAGTATCGTTTCAGTTCTATTTCTGTTATTAATTCTTGCCTCAATAGACGTTATTGCTATGCAGAGAGCAAAAACACAATCAAAGAAAAGGACAACGCTTGAGCTTGTTAAAAAACGGAGATCTCTCAGGGTACTTATCCGGACCAGGCTTGTTATTATTTATGCCCAGAAGGCTGCAAAAGAGGGAGAAAAATACGATGGGCTTGGCAGGTGCCTGCGTCATCAAAGAATAGCTCGAAGGTTGCATTTTCGGAAAAGATACATTCTCTCTGCTCTTCATTCACTGCGCTCACGCAAACTTGCAGTTGAAATAATCAAAAACAATAAAGGTAAGCTGATAAAAGAAGCAGGCTTAACAAAGGAGGAGGAGAAGTTATTAAAGAATTCGCCAGGCGGAGAGGCGCTTGATAAGGAATTAGATGAAAAATACAAAAATGAAGTTCCGCCCATTGATGATAAATCCGCCGCTGACGCAAAGTTAAAGGAAATAAAAGAAAAGAAATAAATCATATACGGGCCCATTCCTCCCGGGCACAACTTCCTTATAGGCTTGGAATTGGCCTGCTCCGCTGCTTAAATAATTTCCTAATTTTTAATCATGTCATTTTTTTTTATTTCTTATAAACTCTATTTCTTTTGTTCTCGTATATATTAATAGATTAAAGTTTATGGCATAAAAGAAATTTTAGGTTATTTTGACAAGCACAAATTACTTAACCCGCAAACAAAGTGAAGCCTTGGCCACTTTGCACTATGGAGTCTAATCATGTTTAAAAATTATTTAAAAGTCACCTTACGTAATATGAAACGGCAAAAGGGATATACCTTGATCAACCTGGCCGGCCTGTCGGTTGGAATCGCCTGCGTGGTTCTGATTATTCTAGTCGTACAGTATGAATATAATTATGAAAGCCATCATAAAAATGCTCACAGGATCTACCGGATCAATGTCGAGCATAAACGTGCCAATCAAGTCTACCGCGTCACCTCTTCGCCAGTTCCCTTGGCAGAAACCCTAAACAAAGAGCTCCCGGAGGTCACCCATTTTACCCGTTTTGTTTCCTTTTCTCAGAGTCTTGTGGCGCATGAGGATCGAAAATTCTACGAGAATGAATTGGCCTTTGTCGATCCCGGGATCCTGGAGATGTTCAACTTTCCCATGTTGGCCGGAAACAAAGCTACGGCCTTGAACGACACGTATTCAGTTGTTATGACTAAGGAAATGGCGGAAAAATACTTCGGAAATGAAGATCCCTTGGAAAAAACTCTGGTCCTGAACAATTCTCTTTCCCTGAAGGTCACTGGAATGATGAGAGATCATCCCCGCTACAGCAATATACGCCCTGATTTTCTTGTTTCCTTCGAAACTGCGAGAAAGTTGGCTCCCGACTCATACTTCCCCAGAACTGGCTGAGCCAGCAAGTTAAATCCTACATCATGCTGCCCGAGGAGCATTCGATGAAGGAAACTGAGACCAAAATCCAGGAGGTTTTACGGCGCCATGTTCGTGAAGATGATGATCGTGTACTGTACCTTGACCAATTGAAGCGGATGCACCTTTTTTCCAATGCCGACCCCACAGGAAACATCAACTCGCTGTACATCCTTCTAGCGGTGGGAGGATTGATTCTATTAGTGGCCTGCATTAATTTTATGAACCTGTCCACGGCCCGCTCTTCCAACCGGGCCAAAGAAGTGGGTTTGCGTAAGGTTGTGGGAGCGGCCCGCCAGCAGTTAATCCGGCAATTTATCGGCGAAAGTCTGATCTACGCCGCGGTGTCTACGATTCTGGCATTTGTCTTGAGCCTGACATTTCTGCCTGTTTTAAACAGCTTGACCGGTCAGTTCGTGGAAACCGGCAATCTCTTTAAAGTAGAAATTCTGGCCGGATTGGCGGGGATTTTTCTCCTGGTCGGATTCCTCTCAGGAAGCTATCCTGCCCTATTTCTTTCAGCTTTTCAACCCGCGGGAGTCTTAAAAGGCGCACTTACAAGCGGGACCCGGGGTGTTTTGTTCCGAAAGGTCCTGGTGGTTTCTCAGTTTGCGATTTCAATCATCCTGATTATCTCCACCATGGTTTTCGGACGGCAACTGCATTTTCTTTTAAACAAGCAATTGGGCTTTAAAAAGGATCAAGTCGTGGTCATTCGCAACGACAGAAACTCGGTTTCGAAGGATCTGCAGCCGCTCAAATCCGCGCTCTTGGGCAATCCCAATATCGGAGGCGTGACCGGATCGCTCATGCTTCCTAGCTCGATCGGGATGTATAACGAAGTGACCTGGGAAGGGGCCGTCAATGAGGAAACCATTGCGATCATGCATAACAGAGTAGATTACGATTTTTTGGATACTTATGAAATAGAGTTGATTGCCGGCCGTAACTTTTCCCCTGAATTCCCCTCCGATACCAGGTCCAGTGAACAAAGTCCGGATGCTTCCCGTTCGATCATTCTCAATCAAGAGGCAGTGCGGCGTTTCGGATGGGAGGAACCCGTCGGAAAAAAAGTGATCCAGACGTTCGGGGTTCAGAGGTTTAACTTCACCGTGATCGGAGTCATCAAGGACTTTCATTTCAGCTCCCTTCGGGAATCCATCCAACCCTTGAAGCTCTTTCTCAGCACGCGAAACAACAGGTATGTATCTGTTAAGATCCAATCGGAGGACCTGACCGAACATCTCAAATTTGTCGAAGACACCTGGACCCGGATCTTCCCGAACACGCCCTTTGACTATTTTTTCTTTGACCAGGTTTTCGAGCGAAGGTATCAGTCCGAAGCTAGCCTCAGGCGGCTTTTCGAGTATTTCAGCGGTTTGGCCGTGTTTATCGGCTGTTTGGGATTATTGGGGTTGGCCGCTTATTCGGCCGAAAGGCGCACAAAAGAGATAGGCATCCGGAAAGTCCTGGGTGCTTCGCCACCACAAATCGTAATGCTTTTATCCAAGGAATTCTCCCGTTGGGTATTGGCCGCCAACCTGATTGCCTGGCCGGCGGCTTATCTGGCTATGCATTTCTGGCTGAATGGCTTCGCTTACCGCATCAGTCTTAACCATCAATTGGTTTTCTTCGTACTTGCTGGAGCTTCGGCTTTGGGGATTGCCCTTCTGGCTGTTAGTTTCCAGGCCGTCAAAGCGGCTCTAGCCGATCCGGTGAGGGCATTGAAGTATGAGTAGATTCCAATATTTCAACCTCAAAAAAAGCACATTTAAGCAGAATTATTTGTGAAAAAAGAGGGATTAATTTTTTGAAATGAGTATATATTAGCTTGGTCCGACCCCGCTTAAAAAAAGAAAAACTCTTACCTTCTCCCATAACCTCGGAAACGAACTCCGCCAAAACGAGGATTGACTACGTTGCTGTAGACAGACTCGAATGTATAGCGCAGCCCCACAGAAATGGAGTATTCAAGGTCTGTCTCCAGTTCCTGATATTCTCCTATGCTGACCAGATTACTCTTTTTCTAATATCTCGAGATTGACTCTCTTTTTCAGTTTCATTCCAGCAGCACCGAGAATAACTCTGATAGCCTGAGCATTTCTTCCCTGTTTTCCGATAACCTTACCCAAATCTTCCTGAGCAACCTTTAATTCAATGATCGAGCTCTGTTCCCCATCTAATTGGGAAACCTGCACCTTGTCCGGATTGTCCACTAATGCTTTGGCAATCAATTCAACCAGTTCTTTCACTGTGGCCTCCTTAATACCTAAATTGTTTTTTTCACCTTTGAGAATATCTTTCTCCTAACTTGTCTTTGCTTACCCGCTAATTCGCTCAGTTCCATAATCTTAATTAAATAACACAAATAAATATGAAATGCTAATTGTTATTTTTTCTTTTTTATTTCTAGTAAATATTTTAAATCCTCTAAATCTATAGGTCTCCCGGCTGCCTTTTTCATCTTTATCATATCTTCAAGAGACGGAAAAAAGACCTCTGTATCTCCAAATTTTGCTTTAATCCTATTCTTCCAGGCCTTATCAAAACTGATACCCTTTACAAAAGGATGGATATCCGCCTCCACCAAGTATTGTCTTATAAGGACTTTATTCTCTACGAAGTCTTTTGGAGTAAGATCTTTTAAATCATATCCAAATTCTTCTAATGCTTTTATGGTTCTTCTTATGTTTTCCAAATCAGGTTTAACAAACAGGTCAATATCAAGCGTTGCTCTGGCATAACCGTACACAGGGAATGCTGAAGCTCCTATTACGATAAATATAACTTTATTTTCTTTTAATAATTTGAGGAGTCTCTCGGTGTCCATTTTTTATAAGATTGGATTTTAATTCTCTGGTTTTTGCCTCCATTAATAGGAATCGCTGAGGTAAGCTTAGAGATGATAAGAAGTTAAGCTCGAATTTGATTTCCCTCTTTTCATCTGGGCTTCTCAGGATGAGGATGCCGTTTTTTTCTTGAGGACTCAGTTTATTCATGATGTAATTTTATCAGAATCTTGTGTATAAGACCAACTCAAGCAAGCCGGAATTTTACTAGTTTTTAAGGGCAGCCAGGCGCTTCTTAACATCCTCAACCTCAGGAATACCAGGGTCAGCATCTTTCCAAAGGTCGAGGAATTTCTCGCAAAACTCAATAGCTTTGCCCTTCCAGCCTTTCTGCTCGTATAATTTTGCCAGCTTGTAATAGTACCTTGGGTGAATAAGATGCCGTCCTTTAAGCTTCGGGTCAAAGGTAATCAAGCGCTCGTATTCGGCAATGGCTTTGTCTGTCTCTCCCTTTTGCTGGTAAGCACGAGCCTTTACGTCCTTAAGGAAAGGTATGTTATAGAACATCATCCATTCTGTATACTGGAGAGCAGGGGATCTTGGAGACGTTGCTTTTTTGAAAACAGTAATAGCCTTATCAGGAGAGCCTTCCAAGAACGATACCTCAGCCTGTAATTGATTATAAAAAAATGTAACACATTCTTTTTGATACTGGTCCAGTTCAGAAAAAGCAGACTTCATCTCAGCCAGGTTTCTTTTTGCTGAATCTATCCGTCCTTCTCCCAGGTCTATTAACCCAAGAATGAAGCAGTATTCACATTTATTAAATAATTTCATGTCAGCATATTCTTTATTAAAAACATCCAGCCAGCCTTCATTGTATTTCCGGCTGGGTTCGAACTCTCCCATGTCGTAATAAATCCAAACTTTTAAAAAGTTTACGAAGGATTTCCCAAATTCATCTCCTGTTTCTTCTGCAAGGTCTGCTGCTCTCCGGAGATTACTAAGGGATTTTTCCAGGCTGCCAAGCCAGTAGTAATAGAATCCTTTCGAGAGATACACTTGCCTTTTAATCCCGGGAGATAAGGCCATGGTTATGTATTCATCAAGACATCTCATTGCTTCAGGGTAATCTTCCATTAAAGCATAGATGTATGAGATACTGCGAAGTGCCATATAAAAGTCAGGCTTAATCTCTAATACTTCTTTGTATTTGGCTATTGCCTCTTCAAGCCTTCCCATTTGATAATAGGCATCACCCATAGAATCATATGGATTAGGCTCCCCTGGAGAGACAGATGCATACTTCTTAAAATACTCTATTGCTTTCTCATAATTCTCCATTCCATAATATGTGTAACCGAGTTGATTTAGGGTTATTCCAAAGTTAGGATCAAGCTCCAGTGCTTTATTATAGTCTTCTATCGCTTTATTCCTATCTCTGCCCTGGAAGTAATGCCCTAAAGCATAATGAGCCCATTTCTCTTTAGGGTATTTTTTTACTATCTCTTGGAGGATACAAAGCCTTTTTTCTGAATCCTTCTCTATCACGATGGCATAATCCGCCTCAATAAAGAGTTTCTCTTTATCCGATGCTTTCTGGGAAAAGGTCTTTGCTTTCTCTAAAGCTTTGATACTTGCTTCAATATTTCCCAACTGGTTGTATACAACAGAAAGATAGCGGTAGGCCGATGCAAAGGTCGGATCAATCTCTATAGCTTTCTCGTATAATGGCCGTGCTTCTTCGTAATAGAATTTTAGATAATTTTCACATTCTCTCATAAAATATTTATAGGCCTCCATCGAGCTTGTCGTAACATCAACTATCTGCATTTTGGCGGCTTCTATCTTATCCTCTGATATGCCAATACCTCTTGATATCTCTTTGCTCAGATCATCAATCTGTGTTTTTATAATGTTTCCCTCTCCTTCTCCTCTTGAACCGGCACTTTTTAATAGTTTTTTGGTATCAACATCTAAAACTTTTACATCCGTAGCGAACATATCACCCGCTTTGACAAAACTACCCAAAACAATGGCTTCTACACCTTCCCTCCGGCAGAGCTTAAAACCTAAATCTCTATCAATAGTTCCCACTTCCCCATTTCCTATTTGTTCGAGGATGTCATACATCCTCTCCCACGTGACCACATAAAGTTTTCCTGTCTGCTCAAGGCTTGTAATTAAAAGATTAGGAATGGCCTTCTGTAAATAGTCATAGTTTTTGTCACCAGTCTGATTTTCAAAGCTTATAACTGCTATTGAGTTTTCAATTTTTGGAGCAAGCACGGTCTCCTTTTTAGGGAGAAGCTGCAAGATAATAAGAGCCACAACCACCAGGCCTGCAATAACCAAAACAGGGATAAAAAGCTTCCTCAAACCAAATGTTACGGTTATCTCTCTTGATGTGATGGGCTTTCTCTTAGGGACAACAATCTCTGTTGTGGGAATCCCTTTCTCTATATATTCTAATTCAGAACGAACTTCACCTGCACTCTGATACCTTTTCTCTTTATCTTTTTCCATACATCTAAGAATCAACCGGCTGAGATCCTCAGGGAGTTGAGCATTAAGCTCTCTGGGATCTTTAGGAATCTCGCTCTTGTGTTTCATCGCTATGCCTAAAGGAGTCTCTCCCTCAAAAGGAACTCTCCCTGTGACCATCTCATAGAGGATAACTCCCAGAGAATAGATATCTGAACGCTGGTCCACTTCCTTCACTTCCGCCTGTTCAGGAGACATGTACTCAGGTGTCCCTAGCATAACTCCTGCACCTGTTATCCCTTTTCCCTTAACAGAGCGGGCTATACCAAAATCCATAATCCGGGCATTTCCATCCTCATCAACCATGACATTCTGCGGCTTGAGATCCCGATGGACAACATCTAAGCGGTGAGCCTCAGCCAGACCCTTGCATACCTGTTTGGCTATAAAAATCGTTTTCCCTGCACTGAATTGGCCTACTTTCCTGATTAATCTCTTTAAATTCTCACCAGAAACATATTCCATTGTGATATAGTGAGTCCCTTTCTCCTCACCAAGGTCATACATCCTGCACACATTCCTGTGGGCGATCTTGCGGGCTATTTTTAACTCATTGCTGAAACGTTCTATGGGTTTTTTATCAGAGGCGATCTCAGGTTTTATGAGTTTAAGTGCTACTTCTTCCTTAATCTTTTTGTCCTCTACCCTGTAGACCTTACCCATTCCTCTTTTTCCAAGCTCTTCGATGATCTCGTATCTTTCAGCAAATGTGGTTCCTCTGGTTAATTCTTCAGTGGGTATCTCAAGGGTTTTAGTGGGAGAGGCAGGGACTTCCTCTGAAGCAATTATCTGAGTCCCGCACTCTTTACAAAACTTGGAGTCGTCGGGATTCTCAAAATGACACTTAGGGCATTCTTTCCCCATTGTTCCCTCTTTTTTCTGGGCAAAAGGATATCAATTAATTAGTGGAGTGTCAAATTGAAATAGATATAGGCCTCTCCCCCTGTAACGATATGTAACAGATTGTGCTTAAAACGCTATTTTTACCTATAAAAAAGGGGATTTAAGGCTTAAAAATGGACCAAAGATGGGGGCCCAGTCCGCAGTCCGGTACTCCAACTTTAAAGGAGATACTATAAATGGGGGCAGGTCAACTATGATCCCGCCTATACGAGATTTTCCTTCTGATAGATTTTCTTTGTAAGTCTGTAGGACAGATATTGACAAAGTTTTGGGTCAAAATCTTACAAATGTATCAGAAAAATCCCTATATTCTTTTTGCATTTTCTTCTATAGATTAAATGAGTCAGTAAAAAAAGAAGAAATTTTATATTTAGAATCTAGCATGTAATTAAACCTTCGGGATTTCGGATTTAGTAACTAATGCAAATACGGAGGTGATGCCAGTATGTACGCACTCATTTCGAGCAATAAATTATCGCTAAAAGCGCACCCTGTACAATCAATACAGCGTTGAGCATTTCTTGCAATTTTTTCCACTCAACTCCTCTTGTATTTACTGAAAATAAAAGAATTATAATCGCTTTTATTTCAACTTTTTTTATTTTAATAATGTTGGCATATTTTTTGCTCATATATTATGTGCAACTGTATTCTAATACATATCCTCGACAATGTTAGGAATAGCTAATAGAAAGAGCAGGTTAATCTTAGAGTTAAGGAGGCGATAAAAAAGCACAAGGGGCTTTTGCAAGATGAAGCAAAATTTAAAATTATCAGCTTGTTAAGTACTCATTACTACGAGGAACCAAAAATGAAGGATGATATTATGTAGATAAACTTCTTTAATAATCATTAAATCATAAGGAAGAGAAGGGCTCAATGAATATAAAAAACTCTGAACGTCCGTTAATTTTGACCGTTGACGATGATCAGGTCACACTGCAATTGATGGAACGAATGCTGTCAGACAGGGGCTACAATGTAGCTACTGCCAACAGCGGCAGAAGTGCTTTTATTACCCTTACAAAAGCTAAACCAGACCTCATCTTGCTCGATGTGATGATGCCGGAAATGAATGGCTATGAAGTCTGTTCCAAATTAAAGGAAAATAAAGAAACAGCATTTATCCCTGTAGTATTTGTAACTGCTCTCGGAGAAAAACAGGATAAGGCTAAGGCATTTTCTGCGGGAGGTGCTGATTACCTTGTAAAACCCCTTAATAATGAAACACTTCTTGAGACAATTTCGAAGCACCTGAAGACAAAATCCCGTTGGAACAATTTTAGCAAAGAAACATCTCTGCAGGATATCGCTCAACCATTGAATTTTACTCAATTTAAGAACTTTTTATGGAAAAAAATCAATCTTTCTCTACACAAAAGGGAAGAATTATCTCGAATCAAGGTTTCTGAAATTTATTCCGCAGCTAATATTCTTAATCTCACCACCGCGGAGCTTGTCCACTACATTGTTGAATTTTCTGGGAAGAATTATCTTCCCAAAATAAATCCAGAAAGTATTCAACTGGGTAAACTGCCAACTCTTTTTTGTGAGAAACACAACGTTATACCAATAAAAGACAACTCTGACAGGGATGTCTTTGTGATAAGCAATCCTTTTGACTGGGAACTTCTTGATTTGTTGAAATCTTCTTTTAATAACAAGCCATATGAGCTCGCCATTGCCAACTCGAACACGATCGCATCTCTTTTCATCGATGAAAGTTTAGAAAAAGAGGAAGCTCTCTCTATTAAAGAAAATCAAGAAATGGAAGAGCTGACCATGACAGCTACTGCAAGTATATCTGAATTAGAAATTGCCAACCACCCAATTGTTTCTATTGCTAACAGTATCCTTAATTCAGCTGTAGTTGAAAGGGCCAGCGATATCCACATAGAGCCCAAAGAAGCCCATACTATTGTTCGATTCCGGATTGATGGAGATATGCGCGAAATGTTTACCGTAAAAAAGAGAACGGGTACTATGCTCTTATCCCGGCTAAAAGTCCTAGCAAATATAAATATAGCTGAAAAACGCAAACCGCAGGACGGTGCTACTACAGCAATCATAAATAATAAAACTTATAGTTTAAGGTTGGCCACGACTTCTACCGTCCACGGCGAAAGCCTCATTATTAGACTATTGAATGCCTATACAAAACCTAAAGATTTGATAGAACTTGGCATGACAGATAAACAATCTGATATCTTAACCCAGTTAACCAATCGCACCCAAGGACTCATCCTAGTAGTCGGACCTACTGGGTCAGGAAAGACCACAACTATTTATAGCATTCTCAATGAAATAGACTACATAAACCGCAGTATTGTATCGGTTGAAGATCCTGTGGAATACCGCATCCCTTTTATCAATCAGGAGCAGGTAACAGAAACGGGGAAAGTTACCTTTGATGCCCTTCTTAAATCAGTGGTGAGACAAGACCCGGACGTATTGTTTCTAGGCGAGATCAGAGATAATTATTCTGCAACAACAGCTATGAATTTTGCCAGCACAGGGCACTTGAGTATTACTTCTTTACATACTACCAATGCAACAACCGCAATTTTCCGTCTCGAAAGGTTAGGGATTGACAGGGGAACAATGGCAGAATCTTTCATAGGAATTGCTGCCCAGAGATTGCTGAAGAAGCTCTGTACTCGCTGCAAAGAAATTGTGCCGATATCCGAAGAAGAGAGGAAGATGCTTTCGCCATTCACGACTGAAATTCCTCTAAAGGTCGCACATCCTGTCGGTTGCCCTAAATGCAATAATACCGGCTATTATGAACGTGAAGGGATATATGAAGTTATGAATTTTGACGCAGACATCTCTGAAAAGGTTCGTTCTAATATCCCAGCTTCAGAAATAAGATCATTTGCCCATGAAAGAGGAGATTACTTGATCAGCCATCATGCTCTCGAAAAAATCAATAGCTTTATTTTTTCTCCAAAAGATGTTTATGAAAAGGTCTTGGTGGAGGAAGTAGGCATCCATAAGCTCATATCCAAGACAATCGCTGCCCATACTCAACCAGATGTGGAAAAGCGAGAAGAAAAAAGGCGAATTCTTATTGTTGAAGATGATACTGTTACCAGAACTCTTCTCGCCCGGCTTTTAGAAAAGAGCGGCTATGACATTACTCTTGCTAAGGACGGGATTGATGCGCTGTTGCGTATGGGGAAAGGTGAATATGATCTCATTCTTTCTGATGTAAACATGCCTAACCTGAATGGCTTCAAATTACTGGAGATGAAGAATCAAAAAGGCATTGAGACGCCTGTGATATTTTTGACTTCAATGATGGGTCCTGAAGACGAGCAGAAGGGATTTGAACTGGGAGCAATGGACTATATCAAGAAGCCTATCCAAAAGGATATTTTATTACTTAGGGTTAAAAATGTGATTGAAAAACAAAAAGGAGAACAAGGTAGAAATGGCTGAGGAAACAATTCAGAAAGCAGTTTGCACAAGGTGTGGGAGCCAGTTCAACAAAGGCGAAGAGAATTCTGATGAGGAAAAATTGTTCTGCAGTCGCTGTGTAATAGAGCTTGCAGAACAATATATGTCTGAAGAAGCCAAAACGCCTGAGTCATATCAGATAAAAAAGAACAGAGTTTGGCCATCTCTTCACCCTGTCATTATTATAGCCTGTATTTTTTTAATCGCAATACAGGCTCCTAAACTGATTTTTGTTATAAAAGAACAAAAACCAATCAGAAACGGCACATATGAAACAGACAGTAAAGCCGACCGATGCATTAAAAATCTCTGGCATATATCCAGAATGCTGCAAGAAGGGAAACTACTTGAGAAAGATATCGTTTGTCCTGTCAGCAAGAAGCCGTATGTTTTAAGGAAAATAGAGGGAGATATACTTGTAACCTGCCCTAATCCAGAACTTCACGGCCTCAAGGAAATTCGAGTTACCAAAATATATCCTTGTCCAGAGGTGATAAAATGAAAACATATAAAAACAATCCTAAAGGATTTACCTTAATTGAACTTTTAGTTGTTATTGCTATGCTAGGTGTACTGGCCTCAACTGCAACACCCATTTATATAAAAGCCTTGAGAAAGGCGCAATCAGTTCAGTGTTTGTCATCAAGACGTTCTGTGGAAGGGCCCGTTGCCTTTTTTTACAATGACCATCCGGATGCTCCAATGCCAACCATATTACAGCTGGTCAGCGGAGAATACTTGAGCGGATGGCCTCACTGCTCAGCAGGTGGAGAATACGTATGGATCTCAGAGGATATCCTTAATCCAAAATTAGGATGTTCGATACATTATTGGGAAGAAGAAGAAGAAGAAAAAGAAGAAGAAAAAGAAAAAGATAAGAAGAAGAAAGAGAAGAAGAAGAAAGAGAAAACTAAAAAAAAGAAAAAATAAATAAGAATGAATTCAAAATAAAAGAGAATATAAAGAAATTGGTTAGATTCAGGCATTGTGATCTTACAAAAGGAAACTCTCTGAGAAAATTTGATTTAATTCTATGCCGGAATCTATTTATTTTTTTGAACCTCAACTGCAGAATATAATGCTAAAAAAAATACATGCCTCTCTAAAAATAGAAGGAATTTTGGTTCTGGGAACTGCAGAAACGGTGAAAGATGAAATTCTCTTTAGCTACATATCTTCTCAAAATCAAATTTTTAAGAAAATAATATTTTAAAGTTAAAGAAGAGCTCAATACGGGATGGAAACAAAACAGACAAAGTCCTTTGAGGATTTATTCAAAATTTTAAGCCAGGATTCTAAGTCTTTAAGAAAGCTCTCCCATCACATTGAATTCACTCGAAAAAATCTCCTCCAGAAGCATAAAGAAACGCAAGTTTTAAACGAAAAATTGCAGGCCTCAGAAGAAGAATTGAAAGCAATGAATGAAGAACTCAAGTCCACAAATAATGAGCTGCACAAACAGATGCAGGAACTTGATGATCGGATTAAGGAACTAAATTGCCTATTTGACATTTCTAGCATTGTTGTAAAGCAGGGCATTCCCTTAGATGAGATACTTCAGGGGATAGTTGATCTCATTCCTCCTGGCTGGCAGTTTCCAGAAATCACTTGTGCTCGAATTCTTTTAAAGGATCAAAAATTCAGAACAAAAAATTTCAAAGATACAATCTGGAAGCAAACCAGCGATATTTTTATCAATAGTAAACGAATAGGCAATCTAGAAGTCTGCTATCTAGAAGAAAAACCTGCAAGTTACGAAGGGCCTTTCCTAAAGGAAGAAAGACGCCTGATCAATGCTATTGCCACGCGATTGGGAGAAATCATCGAGCTCAAGCAGGCCGAGGAGGCGCTTCAAACCGAAAAAGTTTATCTTGACCAGTTATTTGAAAGTGCACAGGAAGCTATTGTAATGACGGATAATGATGGGCGGGTGTTACGTATGAACAGCGAATTCACCAGATTATTTGGGTATACATATGATGAAGCAGTTGGACGGTCGATAGATGACCTTGTTGCGCCCAAGGAACTTCTTGATGAAGCTTTATCGCAAACAAAGAACTTGGGTGAGGGTGAGAGAATCGCTTTCGAATCCATGCGTCAAAACAAGGATGGAACATTGATTAATGTATTAGGAATTGGGGCACCAATCATTGTTGGAAATAAGCAGGAGGCAATCTATTGTATCTATCGCGACATCACCGAACGTAAAAGAGCGGAAGAGGATGCGTATCGCAGGGCAGCTCAGGCTGCATTGATCTATGAGGTAGGTCAGCGTGTGAGCAGTGAGTTGGATCTGAATGTACTGCTGTCCGAAATCGTGACCGCCGTGCAAGAAGCCTTTAATTACTATGGTGTGATGCTGATGCTGCTTGATAAGGAGGATAACCACCTGAAACTGCAGTCTATTGCAGGAGGCTACACCGACATTTTTCCCAGAGATCTTTGGATTGCAGTCGGGGAAGGAATGATAGGGTATGCTGCAGCGACTGGTAAAGCTCAGGTTAGCGGTGATGTAAGCAAGAATCCTCATTATGTGCAAAAGGCGAGAGAGGTAACAAAGTCGGAGCTTGCAGTACCTATCAAAAAGGGACATAAGGTCATTGGTGTGCTCGACATACAGAGCGATGAGTTCGATTCTTTCGATGAGACAGACGTGGCTGCTATGGAGACCCTCAGTACTCAAATTGCCACGGCTATCAATAATGCACACCTTTATGAAGAGGCACAGAGAGAAATCATCCAACGCAAACAGGCGGAAGAGGCTATCCAGAAGGAAGCGGCGAAGCTTTCTGCAATGATTTCAGGTATGGAAGAAGGAGTGGTTTTTGCCGATGATCAAGACTATGTGGTCGAAGTAAACGATTATCTCCTCAAGATTCTCAACAAAGATAAATCTAAAGTTTTAGGCCAGAAACTTTGGAACATTCAATTTGGCGAAACTTCTGAAACGATTAAAAAATTTGCAAAATCTTCCAAAAATAACACCAATTCAAAGCCAATCGTTATTCAAAGGCCTTTAGGCAATTTAGAAACAATTTTTCGTATCCAACCCATTTACCGAAACAAGCAATATGATGGACTATTGCTCAACCTTATAGATGTCACAGAGTTAGTTTTAGCCCGAAAGGAAGCTCAAGATGCTAATCATGCCAAAAGCGAATTTTTAGCTAATATGAGTCATGAAATACGTACACCAATGAACGGGATTTTAGGGATGACAGATCTCGCCCTTGGTACTGTACTTACACGAGAACAACGCGAATTCATCGAAGCAATAAAGTCATCAGCAGAATCCCTGATGGCCATAATTAACGACATCCTTGATTTCTCCAAAATAGAAGAAAAAAAGATCGATCTCGATCTTATAAACTTTGCACTACGCGACTCAATTGGTGACATGGTCTCTTCCCTTGCTTTGCAAGCCCATAAAAAAAGATTGGAATTAGTTTCTCACATCTCCCCCGCACTCCCTGATGCAGTGATTGGTGATCCTGGTCGTCTGCGCCAGATTCTTGTCAACTTGATCAGCAATGCTATCAAGTTCACTGAAAAGGGCGAAATTGTGGTTTCTGTAACGGAAGCGTCAAAAACAGAAGATGAAATCTGCCTTCACTTTAAAGTCACTGACACTGGAATCGGCATTCCCAAGGCAAAGCAACACTTGATTTTTGAAGCCTTTGCTCAGGCTGACTACTCCACGACCCGAAAGTACGGTGGAACTGGGCTCGGTCTGGCCATATCTTCACAGCTACTTGAGCTAATGGGAGGTCGGATTTGGGTCGAAAGCGAAGTCAAAAAGGGCACTACATTCCATTTCACAGCGTGTTTAGGACTGGGGAAAAAGTCAGAAAAAAAACTGGCGTCGGTAGAGTTTGTGAACTTAAAGAATATTCCTGTACTTGTAGTGGACGACAATGCGACCAACCGACGCATTATCAAGGAGATGCTCACCACCTGGCATATGAAGCCAACAACAGTCCACAGAGGGCAAGCTGCACTGTCAGCCCTAAAGAAGGCTAAGAATGCTGGCAAGCCTTATGCCCTTGTCCTTATCGACGCCTACATGCCATATATGGACGGCTTTACTCTGGCTGCAAAGATCAGAGAGAACCCGAGTCTCACAGGGGCCTCTATTATGATGCTGACTTCTGGCGGAATTCGGGGTGATTCTGCTCGATGCCGAAAGTTAGGTATTGCAGCCTACCTGATAAAACCTATCAAGCAGTCAGACCTTCTGGATGCCACTATGCTTGTAATGGGCTCCTGTCCAAAAGCTAAAGTGCAAATTCCTCTGATTACCAGACATGCATTACGGGAGTCCCGCCAACGCCTTCGCATACTCCTGGCCGAAGACAACATCATCAATCAAAAAGTGGCTGTTCACATTCTTGAGAAGTATGGCCACAAAGTTACTGTGGCTAATAACGGCCTAGAGGTTCTTTCATCTTTAAAAAAGGAACGTTTCGACCTTATCCTGATGGATGTACAGATGCCAAAAATGGATGGGTTTAAGGCAACTGCTACGCTTCGAGAGAAAGAGAAAATGGACGGATCTCACATCCCGATTATAGCCACGACTGCTCATGCTATGAAGGGTGACCGCGAACGTTGCTTAGAAGCTGGCATGGATGATTACATAGCCAAACCTCTTAAACCTGAAAAAATATTTAAAACCATTGACCGAGTGTTCTCTAAAATCAGAAAAACAAAAATTGAAAGACCTGGGAGATAATCATATGTTATCCCTGTCAGAGAGGATAAAAAAATGAACGAAAAACAATATTCTAAAAACAACATTTCTCCTATTGATTGTCCATCTGTACTTGAAAGGATAGGAGGAGATGAATCTTTCCTCGAAGAGCTCCTGAATTTATATTGCGAAGATTTCTCAGAAAAATTCGAACAACTCCAAAAGGCCGTTAAGGAGGAAAATATTAAGCTGATTCTGGAACTCGGCCATAGTCTTAAGGGATCATCCGCAAATTTAAGTCTGACTTTTCTTCACGAAGCTTCCTTTCAAATGGAGAAGGCAGGAAGAGAAAAAAACATCGAGAACGCAAAGGAAGCTTTAGATTTATTGGAGAAAGAATTCAGAATACTCAAAGATTTTATATCCAAGAAGAAAGCTTAAAATTGAAAAACAGCTATTTTGCCAACGACTTAACCAACATCTCCAAATACCTCTCCCCTGCTTCCTTGAAGCCCGCCCGCGGCGATAAAAGCTTTAACAGCATTATTGCCTTTAATACCTCTTAACCGTTTTGACATCAAATTAGGTTTTTTATTTTATTACCATAAATCAGCCAAGAGTAAAGGTCAATTTTAAATTACAGGTAAATCTTACACTTAGTATGATTTAAACAGGAAAAACTAATTATTCTTCAGCAGGGTAATCCGCTTTTTAGCATCGTTTACTTCGGGAACACTTGGGTCGGCGTCTTTTTTCACTTTTATTCGTAGCGTAAGGAATCAACGATATTTAGCCGCATAGCACGAAGCGCTGGCGTCAGTCCGGCTATAAAACCAGCCGTTATCATGAAAAAAACAGTGATTATGGATGCAAATAACGAATTCTCCGGCGAAAAAAGCATCATGAGCTGTGTGTTCTGACTCCGAAGTATTTCGACAAGAACTGAGAGACCGGCATTTAAGCCCCAGCCTATCCCGAGCCCAATCAGCCCTCCGATAAATGTAATAGCTAGAGCCTCTGTAAAAAGCTGCTGGAAAACATGTCTCTTAAGTGCTCCCACAGCTCTGCGAATTCCAATTTCCCGGGTACGCTGGGTGACAACAAATAACATGATATTCATCACTCCAACCGCGCCGATCATCAGAGTGATAACTCCCACACCACCGAGGAATATCTGAAGTCCTAGCACAATATAACCCAGAAAATCCATGCCTTCTAACATGCTAAATACATTTAAAGCATCTTCATCTTCAGGATCAAATCTGTGCAGCCTGGACAGAGTTTTGCGAATCTCCAGCTCGGTCTCCGGATAACGGTCCTTATGAACCGGCGAGACAAGTATACGAGACACGTATTTTTCACCACTGAAGTCTTTTAAAGCAGCCGTAAACGGGATAAGCAATTTATCATCATCGTAGGAAGTGTTCATAGACATCTGAAGGCCTTTGGGCTGAGCAGTCCCTATCACAAGATAACGGATCCCGTTGATGTTAACAAACTCTCCTGTAACATCGCGTGTACGGCTCCCGAAGAGACGCTCATGGATGTTTGCTCCTAAAAAACAGACCCTCCCGCTTTCCTCAACATCTCCTTGATTTATAAACCTTCCCATGGCAATTAGAAAATTCCGCATCTTTAAAGTCTCCGGAACTACACCCAGGGTGTGTACAGCGCGGCTTTCGCTGCCGTATTTCACTACAGGAAACCTGCAATCATATTCCGGAAGGGCATCTTCTACTTCAGCAGGAAATGTTTTGAGTGCCTTTATATCTTTTTCTGAGAGGCGTACTCTTCTTGCCTCCCGGTAAGTACTTCTTTCGCTTCTTACACGTCCCCCACTCACAAATATGGTTTTTTCACCCATTTTTCCAAATTCACGTCCAAAAAATCCCTGAAAACCTGTGCCGAATCCAATAAGTATAATAACGGCAGCAATACCCCAAAAAATTCCGAACATCGTGAGAAAACTCCGGGACTTGCTGCTGCGAATCTCGAGAAAGGCTTGTCCGATAAGCTCGCCTGTCAGCGTTCGAGAGACCCAGAGAGGCTTTGGTATTTTTTTGCCTTCAGCAATTTCACCCCGTTCGTATTGTAACGCTTTAGCAGGCTCCATCTCGGCAGCGTTTTTTGCCGGAATGTACCCGGATATAACTCCGGTCAGGATCATCACAAAAACAACTATCAAGGAGAGTTCAATAGAGTTCTGAGGGAGAGGGATATATGGCGGTAAAGGCAAAAGGTTAATCGCTCCCAGCAGAGCTGATCCCAGCAGAAAACCCGTGAGTCCACCCAAAAGCGTAATAAAGAGCGATTCGGCCAAAAACTGGAGTCGAATGTCGCGTTTCCTTGCTCCTACGGATTTAAGGATGCCTATTTCACGGGTGCGTTCCTGAACTGAGACAAACATTATATTCATCACCCCAACACCGCCAATAAAAAGGGTGATGATTCCGATGAGGCCCAGGAGAATGTTTAATCCCAGGGCTAGGAGATTGAACATCTTCTCGTAGAAGGCAAATTCCAAAATAAACAATGCTTCATTGTCCTCGGGATCAAAGTGGTGGCGTTCTGCCATAACACTGCGTATTTCGGTCACTACCTGGCCAGATAAGTAACTCTCCTTTGGAGAAGCAAACACAAGATCAAGGCTTCTCCCGTCTCCCCATAACTGCAGTGCCGTACTTAGAGGGACCAGAACCTGGTCATCATGCCGGCTATTTATGGTAGACGACTGTAATTTTTTATCAACACCCACGCCTACGATAAGGAACGAAATTCCATTAATCCTGATCTTTTTACCTACAAGATCGGACTCATCAGCAAAAAGCTGCTCTTTGATATTATTCCCTACAAACGCAAAACGCCGGCGATTCTTAACGTCATCTTCAGTGATAAACCGCCCTTCTGCCACCTGCCAGTTGTTCATCGTTTTAACAACCGGCAGGACGCCCCGCATGTTGTACTGGCGGGATTCCGTCCCGGCTTTAATAAAGAACCACCGGGATATCTGCGGATTAATCTCGGCTACTGAAGGACATTGAAGTTTAATAGCCTCTATATCCTTCATTTCCGGGACAACTGGTCGTCCGGCTTTGTATCCTCCAACACCGATGGATGTGTGACCGGGTAAAAAAACAACCAGGTCTTCACCGATCTTCTTCATACCTTCCAGCATCATATCTCGAAAACCAAATCCCCAACCCAGTAGAATCATGATGGCTACAATGCCCCAGATGATTCCAAAAAGCGTGAGGGTGCTTCGAAGGCGGTTCGCCTTCAGATCTGCAGAGGCTTGTCTTACTATTTCGGAAAAAAGCATAACAAAATCCTAAATACAGGGCAAACTCAAACGGATACAGCCCTGAATGGATAGATAATAAAAGCTCACGTGACGGCTCTACCTGGGAATAATTACAACTTGGCCTTCTTCAAGGCCTGACAAAATCTCGGTTCGAAGACCATCAGATATGCCCTTGGTGATCTCAACTTTACGTTTGCCTTCCTGAACTGTATCATCCTTGACATTAACGTAAGTTTTCCCATCTTCGTATATTATTGCGCCCTCTTGAATGACCAGAACGTTTTTATGTTCTTCCAGAATGAGCTCAGCATCCGCTGACATACCCACACGTAGTTTATTCTCCAGGTCATTGATTGTTGCCCTGATCTCAAAGTTAACGATATCCTCTTCCTCACGACCCTGGGGACTGATGTGTGTCAGCTTTGCTTTAAAAGGCTCATCAGGATAAGCTTCAACATAGATTTTAACCGGGAGGCCAAGATTCACTTTTCCGATATCCGCCTCGTCCACATCGCCTCGAAAATGTTTCTCAGAAACATCGGCAATTGTCATGATGACTGTTCCTCCGTAAGCTGAAGAAATGGGGATGACCGCGCTTCCTTTGTCGGTGTCCCTTGAAAGGATAATACCGGAGATAGGAGCGTTCAACGTCATACTGGAAATGGCCTCCTTAGTTTCCTTTTCAATCTCACGCAAATCCTGCTCACTGATTTCAACGCCCTCAATAACCGACTTTACATTTGACCCCTGCTCCAGCACCCGTAATCGCGCCATGGCTGCGTAAAAGCGGGCTTTAGCAGTGCGATAATCCGCTTCAGCCCGATCGTACTTTTCGGGCGAGATCATTTTTTGCTCAAGGAGCTCTTTAGTCCTAAGATATTGTTTTTCGGCAACGGTCTTGTCATATGCTGCGGCTTTTACTTCGGTTCGGGTCAGCACCATTTCTACGGGCGTGACTCCTGGAATAATTTCCACCAATTTCTGGCCAAAAGTCACATGATCCCCTTCCTCAACGAAAAACTGCTTAACAAGGCCTCCTATTTTTGATTGATTTCAGCCTTGTACAGCGGTTCAACCTTGCCGGTGGCAACAACAGTCTTCGATATGTTCCCCTTTTCCACTGTTGCGGTGTTTAAGGGCTGATTGCTACCGCGGTTCTGACAACCTTTTACTGCCAGAAATAAAAGAACACCGACTACCACCACAATTATGATTAGAAAAATAATCTTTTTCATTGAACCAAACTCCTAAAGTTATTCTTGTGATAATGAGAACCTTCTTTTTTAATTAGTGAATAAGACATTTTAATTTCTATAACTATATATAATTATACGAAACTTAATCCCAAGAGTTCCCTTGAAGTCCAGCAAACCTCTTCTTTGCATCTTTAACCTTATTATTAACTATCTTACTTTTTCACTTAATAAATTTCAATTTCAACAATTTACTTCGATGGGGTGATAAATATTCTTTAGTTTTTTATAGGCTGGGTAAAATTTATCAGGCGCAGGGCAATAAGGAAAAAGCTGTCGAGTTTTATAAAAAATTTCTCGGAATCTGAGTTAATGTCGATCCTGGACTATTAGAAATATCAGATGCCAGAAAACAGTTGCCTGCATTAGGAGCATCAACTCAGGAATAATTTCTGCTTTTTCTTTTTTTGATTACGAATGACTCAGGCTTTCTAAGTCTTCTAAGAAATTGAGCTTTTCTTCTCTCATTATTTTCCTGAGCCTACAAACCCAGCCAGGTATTTTCCCAATAACCGAACTCCCAAAGGCAGCATCAATGGGACAGACCACACAATCTGTCATCTTTTCACACAACATACAGAAGTTATTTGATGTGAAAAAATATTCCATACGAAGATTTGAATAATTCTTCAGGATTTGTGGGTAAACGCGCTCATGATCTTCCATAAATGATTCAAGGCTTCCAAAGCAGTATTTGAGAAACTCCTTTGATTTTTCTTTACCTTTGAAGTAATCATAGAAAAAACAGCACCCCCATAAACTCCCATCCGGCGACAAAGCAATACGGTCTTTCCCGGCATAACAAGCAAAGACATTTTCACTTGAATTTTTTCTGAAATTGGCTAACGGAATTGCACCTGTCTCCCTATAAAATGATAGAATAAACCCCCGTAGTTCTGATAATTCCTTCTTTAAGAGGGCAAGTGCGGATTCGCTCCAGGGCGGAAGATTGGAAAAGGAAATATTAGCAACTGGCACGCCTGATTCGACGATAAATCTGATGGATCGGGAAAGATAGCCAACTGTATCCGCCGTAAAAACACTATTTGTCTCCAGCTCAATATCCGCGCATCCGATGAGCCTCTCCAAAATAGAAACAATGGGGGCAAAACTCCCTTTTTTTCTTGAAACATCCTGGGCAAGACCGTCAAAGCTCAATAAAAGAAAAAATTTGTTCTGGTTTAAAAACTGCAGGATATCGTCATTTATCAGGCTGCCATTGGATGTAATGGAGTATTGGATCTGTTTCTTCAGATTTTTGTTTTTATCTTGAATATAGTTAAAAATTTCCCTGATTTGCTCAAAGGCGAGCAGAGGCTCTCCTCCATAAAAATGGATATCACAGTTATCTTTCAAAAAAGGAAAGAAAAAATCAACAGCTTTTTTTGCTGTGAAAACATCAATGTATTTTTCCTCTTTTTTCTGAAAACAATACGGACAGTTAAAGTTACAATCATCTGTCACAATGAGTGTTAAATTAGATAATTCCATTTTAAAATTATTAAAGCTTCTGGAAAAAAGCTTCAACCGATAAATGAATATTAATCAACAGTAATAAAAGACTGGGCCTTTTTTGCTAAAGCTTTTTTACACGTTTTTTTATCTTCTTCTTGATTTTATCGTAGGACGGGGGAGGTCCTGTTCTAACACTTTTATTATCAATGAATAAACCATCAACCATTCCCCATTCAAGAAATACATCTCGATCCATCGTGTTGATCTCTTGAAAGACCGCCTTATCCCCAAACTCTGAAGCAGCCTTCTTTGCCCTTTCATAGACAATGTTCTGGGCAGGGCACCAGCCATTGATAAACGAAGTCACCGTGACCTTGCCGGGTACAAGTTCCGGCTTCTTTTTTTGTTTAATCCATTTTGGGGGGACTGCATTTTCAGTAAATGGTTTCCAGAGAAGTACTGTACCTCTATCCTTATCAACCTTTTTGTAGCCGTGTTTTTTAAACCATGAGGCTTTCATCCAGAATGGAAGAGAAATTCCCCAGGCTGCTATACCTTTTACACCCTTTGATTTTACATCATCCTCGGCTGCCTTTAGCAAAGCTTTGCCCATTCCACGCTTCTGAAAATTGCCTCTTCCCTTTTTATAACCATGAACCCATATACAATGAATAAAATACAGGTTTTTACCTTCTATAAAAGACAGTTCAACAGGCAAATACTGGATCATTCCTCCAACTTTGCCATTATCGTCAACTGCAAGCTTTACTCCCAGACCCTTGTCCTTCATTTTGTTGTACCAGTTCTCTTTGTGATCTCCCGCTTCTTTCATCTCTTCAGACCAATCCTCAAGGCAGCAAAAATATTCTTTTCCATACTCTTCTGTAAAATCGATTGTTTTCATTTTATTGGCTCCTTGATGTCTTATTTTTTCTCACGCATATATTTACTTAAAAAATTAGTAACAGAAATTTTTTCTAAAAATCAAGATTTCTGTCTCTCTAAGAAAATGACTGCCTGCTTCAAGAGGATAGGTGTTATTATTACTGTTACCGCAACCATCGCCACTACGGCAGTAAAGATTTTCTGGTCAATGATCCCGGCGGTTAAAGCTATAGAGATAACAACTAATTCTACTCCAGTTCGAGGAATAAGTCCTACACCGATAGCCAGAGATTTTCTTGAGCTGTACTTAATCATTTTGCCGCCTAAAAATCCTGCCAGAACTTTCCCCACAATTGCAAAAACGATAATTACAAGAGCCAAGATACCACTTTGCACTAGAGCTCCAAGATCAATCATCGTTCCTAAAATAGCAAAAAATAATGGGATGAATAAACCGTAAGATATTCCATTAATTTTATATTCGATGTCTTTTGTTTTAAATTCTGGTCGAATGGAAAGAATTACTCCAGCAGTGAAAGCACCTATGATCATATGCAATCCTGTAATTTTGGCTACAAGGGCAAAAACAAAGATGACGCTAAATATAATAGCAAGCCTGGCTTCTGCAACAACAAGCCTGCTGCTGACTCTAGCTAAAGGTTTGAGGATAAAGATAGCAAAAAGTGCGGAGCCAGCAAAAAAAGCTAAAACTTTAAAGACTATAATACCTGTACCAACAAAGGTCAAAGCAGTGTGCGGCTGAGCGATAGGGATAAGCAAGGCCAAAATAAAAAGGCTTATTATGTCATCGATTATAGCTGTTCCCAGGATGATCATGCCATAATCAGTCTGTAACTTTCTCAAGTCCATCAGAGTTCGTACCGTTACTCCGATACTAGTGATGGATAAGGCCAATCCAAGAAACAGGCTGCCGATTAATCCATAACTAAAAATTCTACCTATAAAAAAACCCGTGATAAAAGTTATAGCTACACCAGATACTGCGACTATTAGAGACTTTTTTCCCATTTGCATAAGTCTTTTCAAGTCGACTTCCAGATAGCCTGCAGAGAAAAGTAGAAATATAGCCCCTACTTCTGCCAGAAATGCCAGAGATTCGATTCTGAATAAAGGTTTGTGAAAAAGCAAAGGCCCCAGCAAATGGGAACCCAGTATAATTCCGGCAGCCAGCTCACCCAAAATGGCAGGCTGTCCCAATCTCTCCATTGTTTCCCCTAGCAGTTTGGCAAGAAATAAGAGCAGAGTGATAGCGAGAATTATTTCCTCGATTTGAAAACCTGATCCTTCCATGTGGTTTTATTCTCCTCTTACGATAGCTCCGTAAAGTAAGGGCACCATATCAGCAAGGGTTACAATCCCAAGAAATTCCTTCTTGGTTTTAGAGAAATAGCGTTTTTTCCCTCTAATTACTGGAAATATAAAGATGTCATTTTTAAGCATTAGTTGGGCCAATCGAGAGGCTTTGTATGTTGGAGTTACAGTGATGGGATAAAAATCCATAAATTGTTTTACTGGCTTAGAAGGGTCCATAAGCGAAGTCAACCGAACTAATTTTTCGATATCATCAATCTCATGATGAGGTATAAAATAGATTCCCAATAAATCTCTTCTCATGGCCATACCTTGCAGAATCCCCTTTTCGACAATAGGAATGCCTTCAAGGTCATGATCCCTGAACATTCGTACAATCTCGACCATAGGAGTATCAGAAGTTGCTTTGAACGGATCAGTGTTCAGAATGTCCGCAACAACTAAATCCCCAAAGGTTTTAATAATATCTGTATAAACCATTTTCCCATCCTCCAAATACTATTACATTTTTTCTGGACCCCGGCTCTCTGAAAAAAAGTATAGCCTGATAATGCCTTTTAACAATAAAGAATATTTAGCAAAAAATCAAAAAAAGTATTCCATAATAAAGAAAAAAATGTGACTTCTGTTTTATTTCATGTGTCTTCACTTAAGGAAGGATAATAATAGCAACAAGAAAAAACTAGCGTTTGATTTTTCTGCCTTTTGGGGGAACCCAATTCTCGAGGAATTTTTTTCCGCTTTCATATCTTGCAACCAGGTCCTGGAATATAGCCCGCATCTGCTCTTCGGGAAGGGTACCTATTATCATGCGGCCATTAATGATCATAGTTGGTGTTGAGCGGACTCCATGGGCGAAGCGATCAGATGTTTTTTCGTATTCTTTCCCAGTGTTGATGATGGCTTGAACAATTTCCCGGGTGGCCGGATCATTGAAGGCCTCTTCCACTTCATATTTTCTCGCTAATTCTTGACGCCATTCGGGCTTTCGGGCAGCAATAAAATTAGCAAAGATCTCATCATGGATCGCGAGGAACTTAGCCGGATCGTATGCTGCAATATAAGAAAGCTCACAGGCCCCGGGGTGAAGATTTTTATTAACTACAGTATTACACTGCCCTTCTAAAGGGAAGAACTGAAACGCTACGTTGATTTTCCCGGCGAACTCCTCTTTAAATATATTGAGTTGTTGTGTGAGGAACTGGCAGTCCGGGCAGAGAAAATCTACATATTCAATAACCTGGATGGGAGCATCCTCAAAATTCTCTGTGGACCGGACAGTCCAGTAGGGTGAGACGAAACTCGGATTACCGACCACTGGAAGCTCGTAGAACTGCTTGACGATGCGCAACGCAACGGCAGCTTTCGCCTCCTTTTTAGCTTCATGATATTGAATCATCCCGTAGGCTCCTAGTGCAGAAATACAAAAAACGGTAACAAGTATCTTTATAGATGGCCGGAAAAACTTTATAAAAAAACCTCCCTGGCTTCGTCCAATTCCATATCGCCAAAAAAGGATAACACTCAGAATTGAAAATATATAGAAGCCAGCGCAAAACAGACACATACTTCCAAGGAGGAATACGGAGTAGATAAAGAGCCCGGCAACCCCCAGCACATTGAGGAAGGCGATAAAAGTGTTAGTCCGTTCTAAGCTCTCCGAAGGGAAAAGAGCTCCCAGAGCAACCAAAAGACCGACAATCAGGCCGAAATAACCAATTGGAATCCCTAAAACCTGGGCTATAGATGAAAAGGCTGAGTTGTCGCAGTTGAGAAAAGTACTGATATCACAGAACGATCCTTCAAAGATGGTCCTTGGGTAGTTAGCGAGAAAAAAGTGTTGTATGGTGAGGATAGAAGCCGCCATCATCCCAATCCCTGAGAAAAAACTGAAGATCCCGGGCAACCGTTTACCATCAAAGGTTAATGTCTTCACCATCCGGAACTCCTTTAAAAAATACTCTCGAATATTCCAATATAGAGTACTCACATTCCAGCCTCAAATCAAGGAATATATAATAAGTTAAAATCCCTATTTTGCCATGACAAAAGGATTCTAAGTGTTATAAGGAAGCATCTTTATTTCCGTGATAAAGAAACAGTCAGGCAAACTGATTCGTCAGCCCGTGTATTTTCCCCGGCGAGGAAAATCCACTTATTCCTCAGCTCGCTCTCCTCTTTGAGGAACCATGCCCGCTCGCCTCCGGATGGCTTCCTAATCAGATTGCCTGACTTCTAAAGAGATTGTCACGGAAATAAGGATGCTTAAGTGTTATTAAATAAATTTGAAATCAAGTTAAATTTTAAATATTATAACCGCAAAGGAATAAATATGGCAGAACGATTAAAAGATATCTTTTTTACTAAAAAGTCAGTTAAAACATTCGCAGATATCATCCAGCGATATTACACGGATTTTGACAAAAAGAGGTTTATAAATCTTGTATTCGATGAAACCTTTGAGACCAAAGAAATAAAAGAGAAAATGTCACATGCAACGCAGTGCTTGTATAAAACATTGCCAAAATCTTACAAAAAAGCCTTAAGCATTCTTAAAAAAGCCGCCCCATATGTTAAAGGTTTTGAAGCTTTATCATTGCCTGATTATGTTGCTCTATATGGAAAAAATGACTGGGAATTGTCGCTGCCTGCCCTGGCCCATTTTACACAATATGTAACTTCGGAACTTGCTATACGTCCGTTTCTGGACAAAGATCCGGAAAAAGTTTTGGCCTATATATCGGTTTGGGCTGAGGATGATAATCCAAAAATTCGGCGTCTGGCAAGTGAAGGCTGCCGTCCGAGGCTTCCATGGGCTATGGCTTTGCCAAAATTTAAAAAAGATCCAAGCCCTATTCTACCGATTCTGGAGAAACTAAAAAATGATGAATCTGAGAACATCAGAAGAAGCGTGGCCAACAACTTGAACGATATATCAAAGGACAATCCCGGAGTAGTGCTGGATGTCTGTGAGAGATGGTATGGGCAGTCGAGCAATACGGATAAAATCGTCAAGCACGCCTGCCGGAGTATGTTAAAAGCAGGTGATGAACGCGCGCTCGCGATTTTTGGGTATAGTGATCTGTCTTCGATAAAAGTGGATAATTTGAAACTTCATGAAAAAATAATTAATATCGGTGACAAGTTATTCTTCTCCTTTGACTTGACCATAAAAGAGAAAAGCAAAGTGAGATTGGAATATGCCGTCTTTTTTGTCAAAGCAAAAGGTCAATTATCAAAAAAAGCCTTTAAAATCACAGAAAACAACTATAATCCCGGAAAATATCCAATTTCCAGAGGACATTCTTTTGAAGACATGTCGACCCGTAAACACTTTGCGGGAAAACATCACATTTCTATCATTGTGAACGGAATAGAGATGGCAAAAACCTCTTTTGAATTAAAAGAGAAAAATGATTGATACATGCCTTAAAGATAAAATTGTTTTAATTACTGGCGCTAATTATGGCATTGATGCTGTAGCTGCAGTAGCTTTTGCTAAGGAAAAAGCCAAAGTTTTTATAAATTATCTTCGTCTATCACCTGAAGAATATGGAGGAGTGACCCAATTTGACTCCAATTATTTCCTGGAAATAAATCCCGGATACTCTATAAAATTCGAGGAGTCAGATAAAAAGGAATGGACGTTAATTTATAAATTTTTCCGCCTATTTTAACTTTTTCTTTTTTTAGATAACCACTGTATATTCGTAGCAGCTGATGATTTTTTACTCCATCAGCAAAACTATAAAGAGATCTTAATCTTCCAGTCCCGCCTGATTTGACTTCAACTCCTAATATTGTTCCTTTGACTTGCAAACAGAAATCAACCTCTGCAGAACCTTCTCGCTTTCCCTTGGCCCAATACAAAATGACAGGGATATGATTTGTAAACTGCGCGAGTATATTTTGTCCTACAACTTGCTCTGCGATCCTCCCTCGATAAAAATCATTCAGATCTTTAAGATTTATAAATTCTTCCTGAACACCCATTCGATAATTGACAAGCCCAACATCAAGATAAAGTAGCTTTTTAGGTCTTTTACTCTGCCCAATTAAAGGTATTTCTGTCGATTTTGTTGCCTGGACCTGATAGGCCAGCATAACTTTCTCCAGAGTATCAAAAGCTAAACTTATTTCTCTACTTCTAAAATTCGAGCCACCAAATTTCTCATAAGTGAATGTTGTTCCTGCAAATAATGGAGCTTGTTCAATCACATAGCTAAGATACTTCGCATTAGCCAAAGATGAGTATTTATACACGTCCTCTGAATAGCTCGTAAAAAGCGAAGAATAAATAGACATAAGCTTGTTGGTGTTCCTATCTTCGATATATAATTTTACAACTTCTGGCATTCCCCCAATCATAGTGTATTCATAAAAATGCCTCAAAGCTTCCTGATGAATGGCTTCAGGTATTATGTCTTTAAAAGAAATATTTCTTAAATAATTCAATAGTTCGTTTTCTTCTTGTGCCTCCAAATATTCAAAGAAATCAAGTGGATAAACATAAGCATACTCTATTCTTCCTACGGGAAGCGAAAATCCCTCTCTTTCAATCTTAGCCTGGAATAGTGAGCCGGCAGCGATGACGTGGATATTAGGCTTTTCCTCATAAAAAAATCTTAATAGTTTCATTAAAGATGGAGAGTTCTGAATTTCATCAATAAAAACTAATGTATCATCGGGAACAATTTTTTGGTGAAATTTAATCTGAATAATTTTTTCAAAATCATCTAGCGAGATTTCCTCTCTGAATAACCTTAAGTGTTCGATATTCTCTAAATTTAGATATATTAAATTTTTAAAACTTTTTTTCCCGAACATCAAAACTGCTGTAGTTTTACCTACTTGCCGGGCTCCTCTTAATACTAAGGGTTTTCTCCCTTTTTTATTTTTCCATTCGATCAAATAATGAATGATTTTTCTCGAAAACATCCTTGCACCTTCGTTTGATTCATTTTTTTCAAAATATTGCTACTTTTTCTCAATTAATGCTTAAAAGTAGTGCTACTTTATTACATTTAATGTATAAAGTCAATGCATATTTAACAGAATTTCTACATTTCTTTCAGATTGGGACACTCCTCAGGGAGCCATGCTTGTATTTGAATCAATCTCTTTGATAGGGATATATAACCTAAGAAACAACAATAAAACCTCTGCCAGGAATGTTGTTAGCCACCCTGGCGATACACTCTAACCACCTCCCTGGGATTGATTGAGAGCTTATTGAGATATTTTCTTTTTCTCTAATCATGTACAAACTAAAATCTTTTGTAAATAAACTTTTTAAGTAATATCATTTCTTTTCAGTAAGCTGAATGCTGGAAAGGATATTTTCCATAGTGGTTTTATATTTTTCATAATTCTTTTTTTTACACCATATCTGAACGATGAAAAGACAATTCTCTTTCGGGTATATCTGTGATTTTCCATGAGAAATAACAGCCAAAAGCGTTCGAATTGGAATTTTTTGCTCATAACCCGGGACATTTAGTACCCAAACATCGTTGTTATTAATTTGTCTTAATGATGGTTTATCATTAACAATTAGATCTTTCATGCTGGCCATTTTTTCAAGATAAGATCGACCACTTTGCTCAGTCGTGGTATACCACAGAATTACATGGATGATAGAGTCGGGACTTTTAACTTCATATATAAGTTTATCTTCTGGACGGGGGATCTGTATCCAATTTTTTGATGCTTCAAACTGGATGTTAAGAGTAGGATGCTTATAAATCTGCGTATTCTGGGAAACTGATTTTGAAGGAATAATTAACAGTAAACAAAGTAAGCTCATAATTTTTAATCCTGTTCTCATTTTACCTCCTTAGATATTGATGAAGTACTTAATAAGGAGCAACAAAATAACAAAATTATCATTTTTAATCTCAATCTAAATGTCATCTGTATTCTCCTTTTTATTTCTATTGGGTATAAGTTTTTTTTAAAGCTCCACAAACTTATTGTAAAGCCTTGCATACTGACATACAACTTAAACATTCTGAAAAAACCGTAAGAATCCTAATGATACAACGGAAGGTTTTTTTGGTGATATACTGACATAAAAAGAATCAATTGTGAGATTGCCGCGTCGATTCTCTAATGTGTCATTAATGTTTCTGAACGAGAACAATAGTAAAGCATAAAGGGGGTCAAATCTTTAGTTTTGACAAGATTAGCGAATCATAAGGTAGAGATGAACGTTAAGCGGTTTGCCAAAACTAAAGATTTGACCTCCTTTACTGTCCGGTTGGTTTAGCGGATTTTGCAGGGGATAAACGTTTGAGAGCGGGCTTGACTTGAGGTGTCTTCCGCAGATATTACGAGGACGTACTCACCAGGTATAATGTCCGGTAATTTCAATTTGGCAAGGATCGTCCCCATCTCACCTTCTTTTTTACCGGAAAGAACGGACACGGCCAGAGGGATGGACTCTCCTGAGGATTTTTCAACCAGGTGGGCTGTAAACCGCACACGCGGATTTGTGAGGTTTCTAACGGAACAGTGGATCACGGCCAGGATGCTTTGCATATCTTCAGGAATTGCCCCCAGGATAGGAAAATACTGAGCCGGGTTAAAGGGGAAACAATCCAGCAAAGGAAAATCAGTGCTCATTGTCTCCGGGACATACCCTCTCACAAAGAGGCCGGCTTTTCCAGGAGCCAGCAGAAGAGGCGGGAAAAGCAGAAGGCCTTTCTCAGGAATCTCCGGAATTTCCACCGAATACCGCCCGACCGCTCCATTCCCTTTATCCATATCCCGCATGACTATACGGCATTTGTATGACCCGGGAGAGAGGCGCATAATGGAATAATAATAGGCTTCTTTTCCCTTTAATGCTGAAAGCTTTACCGCCTTCCGCTTCAACTCAATGATGTTCTCTTTTTCATCAAACACTAAAAAATAAATCTCTGCTTTTTCCCCGATGGATTCCTTTATCTCTTCCGCATTGACTTGTACCAGCAAACAGATGCCTGATTCGCTTCCAATAGAACATGGAAGGACTGTCATCGGGAGATCGACCGGATTCTGCAAAAGAGGCCTATCCGATAGCGCAAGGTCAATAAGATGCAGTTCCTTCTCCATCTCAGAGTACTTGGAGAATTGCTTTTGATTAAAATATCCTTTCTGGGCGAAAACTTTGCAGTTGGGGCGTGTTACTTTAACCTTTATGGAGTGGTAGCTGCCATCCCATGATTTATCTACATAGTATCCGAGAACATAATAGGAGCCTGTGAAAGTCTGGACCGTCTCAAGAATTTCCGCATAGTTTTGGACATTGCCGAGGAATTTACCTCCGGTATGCATTGAAATACTCCGGAGCGTGGGTTCTCCCTTCTGATGAGAAGGGAGATTCATATTTGTGGCAAGACTCTCAGTATTCAAACTGAACACAGTAGTGTTAGAATTACTCAGCTCCTTGAGCATTTTCTCGTATCTGTCCCGCAGCATAGCATCCATGCCGAGACTGGTGAATGTGGTCGGACTTGTGGTTTCCAACCCGTGGATCATCGAGTAAGGAACGCCTGAGGAGAATAATACAATATGCTTGTGCCCTGAAATGTAGCGGAGCGCCTTGGACAGGCCGGACAGTCTTTCAAACATATTGTTTATTAGATTCTTATATTGCTCCCGGTCGAACCGGGCGCTAGAAATAGCACCCTCCTCCAGAAGTGAATCAGGTAATTCCCCCACATTCCTCAGGTGAGCGGGAATCCCTTCCTTGACGGGCTGGCTCCACTTACTGGCATCCACGGTCTGCTCGCCCGTATACTCCCGCCAGAGCAGTGCTTCAAAATTTTCCGCCCGTCCCACCCTGCCTGGTCCCCCCATTTGTACCACGACATTGCGAATCATCTGGTGGTCTTTTGTTAGATATTCATGGAGGGTCAGTTGTTTTAAAACCGAGTAGGAAAGAATACCGACTTCGTCCGAAGGCTGCACCTGGTTGTCGATAAAGTGCAGGGCCGCTTCCTGGGCTTTTTGAAAGCCTTTTGAATTATTATTTACAAGATCGAAAAAGAGGAAAAACTTCCGGTTCATGACTTCATCCGGTTTATTTTCCTGTGCAAAATCTTTTTTCTCCGGAGGAGATACAACTTCAGGTTCAGAGGGAGAAAGAATATGTCTTTCGAACTCCGTTATATTCTGGCGCTTTCTGTTGTCATATACTATAAATTCATCGGATTTAAGGTCGGTGATCGGATTTCCGGCGTCGTCTGTAACATAGACCTGGATAAGCTTCACGATGACCGTGACCTCATGCCTGAGTTCCTGGGCTGTCAGTAACATTACCCCAAAAAACATACAGAATAGTAAAGCTGCATGTTTCCGCATAGACTATACTCCCTCCTCTCGTGTTATATTTTCGTAGAGCATATTCCAACCAGCCGCTAAATTTATTGAACTTTTAGTAAGCTCATTCATTTTTTCAATTTAAACTCAACATCGGTTTCAACAATAAAAAATTTATAATCTTTGTAGACAACTTGTGTTTCTGAATGAACGATTTTTTTCCTTTTTTTCTTGACTCCATCCTCTTCCAGCAATATTCTTTTTTCGATTTTTCGACCGTCTTTGCGGATAAACTGATAATCATAGAGATATTTATGTTTACGTACAACCCCCTTTTCTTGGAACCTGCTTCCCCTCCCAAACCTAACAGCGACCTGATTAACGTCAATATATTTCTCTGAAACTTCCTCCATACAGACAAAATCCAAGGCTACCTGGCTTAATCTCCGGCAATATTCTCTTGACCTTTTCAAAATTTGCATCATCTTTACCTGATCAGTTTGCGCTGACACATTCTGAGCAAAAATCGACGGAGAGAAGGAAATCAAGGCAAATGCCGAAAATATTATGAGACATGACAAAGGAAAAAACATCCTTAAGAAAAATATTGTTTTTTTATTTCTCCTCTTCATGGTTTTACGCCCCTCTATGAATCGCTGACCACAATGTGAGGGATAAGAAATTCCTTTTTGCGATTGATGCTTAAATCTGAATCTTTGCCTCGATTTCCCATCCGACTACCATAAAGAATTATAAATCTCGACGTAAAAAGATGTCAAGGAGGGATTGAGGACGCGGGGATGTGATGGAAGCAGCCCTCCTTTTCCTCGTTTGCTCGACAGATCATCCCTTGAAGATGAGATAGGACTATTTCCTTCTCGAAGAAGAGTCGGAACATCTTAAGAATGACGGAGTTCCATTTATTTCACCTTCCGTATTCCAATTAGCATCATAGGTATTTCGTAGGATTCTATATCGATGGTTCCTTTGGCGCTCAATTCGATATTTGCTGCTTTGTAAAATTTTCCTGTTACTTTCCAGTTATTGTCTATTTCCAATTCTACAGCCATAAAAAAATACTTCCCTGATATCCTTATTCTACTCCCCACGTCCCAGCTTTGTCTTTCGGCAAAAACTAAGATTTTTCTCCCGTTTTCAGTTTTCCTGGATTGAGCGGCATTGATGTACACGTTCAGACCGCGGGCGCCTTTAATACGGATGACTCCCTTGTTTGCTTTGTGGAAATCTTTTAAAAACGCAGCAGTACCGCTTTTACGGAGGATCTGCTGAAACTGTCTGACTTCATCTACAGTTGTGTAATCTTCAATAGAGATAGCTATATTAATCATCTTTTCCTGGGTCGGGCCGCCTACGGTGAGGAGCCTTGCCCGGAATTCCTCTTCAGCTGAGAGCGGAATTGTCAAAGCCAGGAAGATTCCTATCATTAAACAGAGAAAAAAGGCTCTTACAACAGGTTTTTTCATGACTCTCTCTTTTTCAATCTTTTTTGCTATTAAATTTTATTCCTTTTTATTAATAGGTGTCAATTTAAACCATCACTTTTAAGCATCCTTTTTTTTGGAGTTTATCCCAAAGTGACGGGATTAATGTGCCTAGAATAAATAAGATTCTTAAGATGTCATTGCGAGCTCCCGGAGGGAGCGTGGCAATCTTTTAGAAAAATGGTTGATTTCATTTATGAGAGATCGCCATGTCGTTTCACTCCTTGCGATGACATGGGATCCCGTCATTCTGGGACAAAACTTTTTTTTGAATAAGTCCAAAATTTTGGATATTATCCAAATTTATGGATCACAATCTCCTCAGCCCAATAAGGTTATACTTGTATAATATTGATAATAAATGAATTAATCTTTAGCTGGTTAGCATAAAAATTGGCACAGTTTTTGCACTAAAAAAGTTGGAAGATTTTATATAAGAATCCTCTTGACTTTCTTATGCCTCGATGGAAAAATTAACTCACTATCAACATCCTGAAAAAGTTAATAAGCGTCACGTTTTATAGAAGGGTTATTCATTACTACAAATTCTTTACAAAGGAGGTGGGAATAAGAGAAGAATAAAATTTTAAAGGATATTGTATGGAGTGGAAGGAATAATCTTTTACTTCATGGGCAAAGATTTTTTTTCGCTCAGTTTTGGAGTTAATTTAGCACCACAAAACTTGAACGAGAAAAACATCTAATCACTTTCATCCCCCTAACGTTGATAAAGGGGGAAAAAGGGGAAAAAAGGAAAAAATGAGTAAATTAAGAGTTTTTATTTTTACTTTACTTGCTGTTTTACTGATTTGGGGATCGGCGATAGCTCAGGCACCCACCGGAAAAATCATTGGCAAAGTAACAGATGACGAACAAACTCCTCTTCCTGGAGTAACAGTAGAAGCTACCAGCCCGAAGCTGGTCGGTAAGGCGTCTACTATAACCGATGAAAACGGAGTATTTCGTTTGTTTTCACTTCCATCCGGAACATACACCCTCACCTTTACACTTCAGGGATTCCAGACTTTTATCAGGAAGGATATTTACATTCAAATCGAGCAAACAATAACAATAAATATTGACATGCAGCTAGGCGTAGTGCAGGAAGAAATCACAGTGGTTGGAGAGAGTCCTATTATCGACGTTAAAAGCACCGTCAAAGGCAGAACTATTACAAGAGACCTCTTCCAGAGCCTTCCCAGAGGCAGAGACTTTACCGGCCTGATCAGCATCATTCCCGGCACCCATTACGAAAGCAACACCGGCGGACTTTCGGTTGACGGTGCTACCGGAACTGAAAACATGTGGTACGTAGACGGCACGGACACCACCAACATGCACATCGGGACGCAGGCGCAGGATGCCGTGTTTGAGCTGGTTGATGAAGTCCAGGTCAAATCCTCCGGTTATCCGGCTGAGTACGGCGGTTCGATGGGCGGTGTTATCAACGTCGTAACCCGTTCGGGCGGAAACGCATTCCACGGCGACATCTTAGGCTTTTATAACGACCACAGCAGATTGATGTACGGGAAATCCCGGGACTATCTGCGCGTCGATCCCTACGACGACAACCTGGCAGAATTAGTCAACAATGATGACCTGTACTTCGACGGCGGTAAGAACCGGGATCCCTATTACCGAGCGGAAGGCATCTTCCAACTCGGCGGCTACATCTTGAAGGACAGGCTGTGGTTCTTCGGGTCGTTCAATCCCGTCTTACAGCGAACCAAGAGAACTGTGTTCTTCCTGGATGCAACCGATCCCGATGCTCTCGAAGATTTCTATCTCAAGGAGTGGAACTGGAACGGCCAGTTGAAGTTGACAGCACAGCCCTTGGCAGGGATGCGGGTTTCGGCCAGCTTCGTCAACAACTTCTACAAATACCGGGGCACACTTCCCGACCGAGACGGTACGGACACCTTCGACTATCCTTACGCTGACTACGGATACGATTATCCCAACGTTAGCGGCAACCTCAACATAGACTACACTATAGGCAACAACATGCTGATCAACCTCCGCGGCGGTTATTTCCGCACAAATGAGACCAACCAGCAGATCCTCCCGTCTGACACGACCCAGTACCGTTTCAATCGCTCCAACGACATTTACACTGATGACTATACTGCACAAGGTTTGCCCGCCAGCTTGATCCATTTCAGAGGCTGGCGTAACTATGCCGGTACCGACTTTGTCTACGAGAAGTTAATCAGGGACCGCATCAACGTCAACTTCGACTTAACTTATTACACATATCTTGCCGGCGAGCACTCTTTTAAGTTCGGTGTCCAGTACATCCGCCTGCACGAGGATACAAGCGCCGGCAACAAGCATCCCCGGGTTTCCCTGAACTGGGGACGCGCGTACACCGGCCTGGCCTCCGGAGAGAGAGTCGAAGGTACATACGGCTACTACGATATCCGCGGTGGCTTCACCTCTGAATACGGAGACCTGTGGAACATCCACAGCAACAACTGGGCCGTATACCTCCAGGACAGCTGGACGATCAGCGACAAACTGACTATCCAGGCCGGCGCCCGAGCCGAAAGCGAGTACATCCCCTCCTTCAATGATGCCCCTGAATACGCGGATGTAAAGCCCATCAATTTTAACTTCGGCGAAAAACTCGCTCCCCGCCTCGGCGTCATCTACGATGTCTTCGGCGATTCCAGCCTGAAGGTGTTCGGAAACTTCGCCATCTATTACGACGTCATGAAGCTGTACATGGCGGAGGGCGCTTACGGCGGCTTCAAGTGGAAAACCGACTACTATGAACTAAACGATTTGGACTTTACCAAGATCGCGTCCAACGGCGACCTCACCGACGCGGCCAACCAGGAGGGCAACGGCGCAAACAGATATGTTGGCACAATGAACTGGCGTATTCCCTCCTTTGACAGCACCAATCCCGACATGAAACCGGTGGCTCAGAGGGAAATCACTTTTGGATTAGAGCAGAAACTTCTGGAAGAACTTTCTCTCTCTTTCCGCGTTGTCAATAAGCACCTGATCCGCACCATTGAAGACATAGGTGTTCTGACAGCGGAGGGTGAAAAATATTACAACGACAACCCGGGTTACGGCTGGTCTCTGCCCATTTCTCAGGGTGGAAGATTTTCTGATGATGTCTGGCCCACTCCCAAAGCGAAGAGAGAGTACTGGGGTGTTAACATTGCGCTCGACAAACGGTTCGCCAACAACTGGCAAGGCGGCATCAACTACACATGGAGCCGAGTGGCAGGCAACTACTCCGGCCTGTCAAGTTCCGACGAAGAAGGGAGAAACTCTCCTAACGTGGAACGTAATTATGACCTCTGGTTCATGCCATATGACTGGAATGGAAACCCGCTTGATGGACCTTTACAGCACGATAGAACCCACTATGTTAAGGCTTATGGCTCCTATGCGTTCCCGTTCGGATTGACTGTAGGTGTTGTGGGCTACGGCCGCAGCGGCCTGCCGTTGACTACCCGCCTTTACATGAACAACGTCACTGTTTACCCCAATAACCGTGCTGACCTGGGACGCCTGCCTTTCACCTTCTGGGCCGACCTCTATGTGGAATACAACCTGAGAATAGCCGACAAATACAATGTTCAGGTAAACCTCAACGTTTACAATGCTACCAACACCTCGACGTGGCAATACAAGGATACATCCCAGAACAGAACCGCCATAAGTTTGACAGATGCTGAAATTATGTCTACGAATTACGACTGGGAGGCAGCACTGGCCACAGGTAACTACGACGACGATCCCAGATTTAACCAGTTCACCGATAAATACGGAAGATGGTCAGCCCGATTCGGTATAAGATTCTCCTTCTGATGTGATTGCTGAAGCAGGATAAGTTACACCAGAGCCAGACATAAAGACCCGCTCCCTGAGACAGGGGAGCGGGTCTTTTTTATTTATCTTTTCCCTTTTGTTACTGAAATCCTAAAACCATAAACATTTTTTAAAAGCACTCTCCTAGCAATCGTCTGCTAAACAGGAACACAATGAGGAAGAGACCCTTTATCTCTCTGGCATAAAATTTGCGTTATCAGAATTGAACGATTAAAATTATTTGTAAAAGGTAAAGGATTCCAGGAAAAAGCTGAATGGGGTAACGTAAGCTAATAAAAGAATGAAAAAAGCAGGATTTTTATTTATTGTTACTTGCACTATCATCTTTTTTAAATTGGGAATGTCTCTTCAACACCAGAGACAAGTTAATCAACAGACAGAAGTCGAAAGCATCCTTAAGGCCTCTGTCGACTACTGCCATAAATTAGAAAATGCGGCTTTATATTTTGTCTGTATGGAGGAAATAACAGAAAAAATTAATTTTTCTAAAGATATCGCATGCGACAGCCTTACTATTCCGCGTGAAGTTTGGATTCGAAGGAAACGAACTGTAGCAAAAAGAAAAAATACATAACTCTATTTCTTAAGAGCTTTTTTCAAAGTGAGAAGTTCCATCCGGGCACTTTTTATCTTGCTTTTTTCCTCTCCTCTCGGGTCTTCCAGGTATAACTCGAGATAGCGGATCGCCTCAGCAATTTCCCCTGTTGCTTTTAAGACTACAGCAAGGTTTAAATAGGCAGTGGGTGTGGGGTGAAAGCTTATTGCCCGTTTAAGATTTTTTACGGCTTCGATGTAGTTTCCGGCAACACCGTAAGCAATCCCGAGGTACTGGTACAAACTGTATTCCCCGGGATATTCCTGAATGAGACGGCTGTAGATTTTAATTGCCTCCGGGATTTTTCCGCCTGTTGCCAGGTTGAAGGCATAACTCATACGCAAGAATTTATTTTCAGGCTCGATGGCAAGAGCCTTTTCGTAATATCCCTGAGCTCCTTCTTTATTTCCCTGCGTGTCCAGGATAACGGCAGAAACTGTCAGGGCATCAAAATATTTGGGATTGATCTCGAGCACCTGCTTCATGGCAGCAAATGCCTCGTTCAGCCGTCCTGTGACAAAATAAGTGTGACCCAGTCTCGCCAGAAGGATCTCGGAATCAGGGATTATTTCTATTCCATGTTTTAAGGTTTGAATGGCTTCGTCAAATTTTTTCATCCTTGCATGGGCCAGGGCCAGGCGTACATAACTCGAGGATGCCTCGGGACGTAAATAGATCATTTTTTCATGAAGAGCCGCTGCTGCCCTGTAGTCTCCACGAAATTCATACATTTCGGCCTGCTGAATCATCCGCAGCTCATCGATTTTATCTTTTGGATCAGGGTACTGCCCTTTGACCTTGCTGTCCGAATAACTGATATATCCCAGTGAGCGAAGTCTCTCCAGCTCTTCTGAAGCCGGAACCCGGTTCCCCGCTCCCGGAACTGCCATGCTGTTCTTTATCAATATTTCCAGATTGCGGTTCATTTCCAACGCGATTTTCTTTTTGGACTGAAGAAGATTTTTTTCCTCATTCGGATCGGACTTCAAATTATACAATTCTGCCTTGGGAGCCCGAATGTATTTCCAATCCCCGGCGATCAGGCCGGTCAGTTCAGACCAACCGTAATTTTCCCTGGGGTAATAGGTTTCGATATAGGAATCGAGGTCTTCTTTTTTTCTTCCTTCGATATAAGGAATCAAGCTTATTCCCTGATTTTTATCTGCTTCTTGCAGGTTGAGCATATCCAGGACAGAAGGCATAATGTCAATCAACCGGACACGTGATGTGATGACCCTTCCTCCGGGAATATTATTTGGAGCACAAAAGATAAGCGGCACTTTTATAGCCATATCATACAGGAAAATGCCGTGGCCAATTTCGACCTTTTCTCCAAGGCCCTCTCCATGGTCACCGGCAAGGATAATCAGTGTATTGCTAAGGAGATCTTTATTCTTTAATTTTTCAACAACTTCCCCGACATAGAAATCCATATAGGCGATCTCGCCGTCGTAAGGCTTGTCGGAGAAATCTTCTCTATAGGGGGACGGGGGGGCGTAGGGCAGATGCGGATCGAAGAAATGAACCCAACAAAAGAACTGCCCTGTATGATGGTTGTCAAGCCATGCCGAAAAGGAGGCAAACACCTGTTCCGCTTTCTTTTCGGAATTCAGAGCTTTGAACGGTGAGCCTTGCTGGAAACTGTCATCGTAGAAATCAAAGCCCTGGTCCAGGCCAAAGCGTGAGTCGACGGTGAAGGATGCCACAAATGCCGCTGTTTTAAAGCCTTTCGTTTTTAAGATTTCAGCCAATGTTAGCTCGCCGGAATTAAGATAGTATGTACCATTGTTGTGAACATTGTGGGAAACCGGGTATGTTCCGGTCATGATGGAACAGTGGGAGGGCAAAGTCAGCGGCACCTGGCAATAGGCACTGGCAAACCGGATACCCTTTTGAGCCAGGGAATCCAGATTAGGCGTTTTGGCTCCAGGATAACCGTAGCAGCCTAGCCGGTCAGCACGAGTAGTATCCAGCGTGATAAGCAGGACGTTCAGCCCGCCATTTCTCTCGATTGGGGTTCTGGAGGGAGAAACAAGAAGGAGCATTGCAGCGGCGAAAATAAAAACTGCGAGTGCCGCAAGGATAATCCAGGATTTCCTGATAAACAACTTGGGGGATGTTTTCGCTGTATTTTGCTTTTTGTCCTGGGCTGTGGTGCTGGAAGCGGGCTCTGGCGGCGCTGAGATTTTATGGCGCTTTTTCTTCCTGCGGCGTGAACGTTTCTTTTTCGCCATCTAGTTATTTTATTTAAATTTACTTTTTTATTTTTTTAACTGATCAAGAATATTCCTGACATTTGCTGATCTTTCCGTATCTGGCTCAAGAGTTAAAAATTTCTCGAAATTTTCTTTCGCCTTATAAAAATCAGCTTTATTCAAATAAACAAGTCCCAATTTGTAATAAGGATCACTCCAGTCAGACTTGATCTGGCTAGCCATACCGAAATACTGGATAGCTTCATCAAGTTTTTGATTGGAAAAATAGATTTCTCCTACATTGTAAGCAAGGAGCTCATTGTCAGGATAAGCTTCAATAGACTGCTTGAAATAATTCTGGGCATTCTCAAAATCCTGCATTTTCAGGTAACAATCGCCTATTCCTGCCAGTGCTCTGCCAGCGATTTCCTTACCCTTGTGTTCGTCTTTGGAGGTTTTTCCCAGGACAATATTATATTCTTCGATGGCCTTATTATACTCTCCCATTTCCCGGTAGCAGTCGCTTATGTTGAGACGGACTTGATAGGCTTTAGGATTTTTCTCGAGAAATTCCTGGAATGCAAGAAGAGCTTCATCGTATTTTTTCTCACTATAAAGTTGATTGCCCTTGTCCAAGATTTCGAAAGTTAACTCATCTTCAACTATTGGTAAACCAGCCGATTGAATCTTAGCTAAAGTCAAAGTTAGTTTTGGATTCTTCGCGAGCTGTTGGACATAAATTTCGATCGAAAAAGGAATATATCCATCTGCGGTGGCAGTCACCTTCCACTTCCCTGTACCAAGGCCCAAGAAACTCCATCCCCTTTTTTTGGAGGTAGTCTCAAGTTTGGCTGTATCAGCTCCTAAAAATTCGATGGTGACCTTCGCCGATATAATAGGGTCTCCCTTTTCATCAACAACAACTCCAGTGACTCTTCCTTTTCCTCTTGCCGACTGTCCAACGGCATAAGCAACGAATAAGAAAAAAAATAAAAGTAATAGAGAAAATTTTGCGTATGTTTTGGCTTTCATTCTTATTGCCCTCCTTCTAATCTATTTTTTCCCCCGGTGTCTTAATCAAATTGAAAACTTAGCCCTTTTTCTTACGCGGTTTCCCCCCGTTTTATTTTCAATTTCTACAATGAAAATATAATTTCCCGGCTTGAATTCTGCCGGAACTTCAATCAAATAATATTTGCCGATTATTTCCTGGATATTCTTTTCGGATAAAGATATTGTGTAACTTTTTTGGTGTTGCCAGATTTTTTTCTCAACCAGATCAAAAGCTTCCATGGATACTTCTAAAGTTGTTTGCAATATATTTTCTTTTTCTTCAAACCAGATATTTTTGTAAGGAATTTCAATCTGGAAAATCGCTTCTCCCTCTTTCACTTTATTTATATTGAGATTGAAGTCGAATACAATCTTTTCATGATCAACCTTCGGTCTATAATCCACTTGCGTTTTATTAATCTCACTAATATGCTGGGCACTGAAAGGTTTCAGTGTATAGTTGCCGGTCCAGTTGTCATCAATAAAAACAATCGGGAAAAAGCCATAATACCATATCTCCGTGGGTTTTCCGTAGAACGTAACACCTCTCGGATACGTTCTTCTGGTATCAGGGGGTCCGAGGGTGATGTAAACTCTGCCTCTCTCCTGAAGCCAACCAGGTGTACTTCCCTCTTTAAAAAGAGTATTGGCTTCTTCAATACGAATGAAATATTCCTCCTTAAACTCATTTTTTTCCGTATCAGGATCAGGATCTCTCTTTTTCCAGAATTCTTCTATGAAACTCTTTCTCTCTGAAGGAGGAAGATTAAGGAAGAATTTGCGCTCTTGTCTTGTTATTATGTATCTCACTTCGGAAATGAATTCCTTGCTTTCAGGGTCTAATTTTCTTTCCAGCCTGTAGGAAGCGCAAGAAAGAAGAAGGAAACAGCAGACAGAAATAAGGATAAAAAACGCTTTTTTCATTTCTTCTCCTTTATGGAGTTTACCAGCGCTTTTAGTTTATCCTGATTGGGATCGATCTCTAAGGACTTCTCCCACGCAATTAGAGCTTCTTCTGTGTTCCCCAATTGATGGTAACATTCTCCTATGGAATTAAGAATAATTATATTTGTGCCGAAATAAGAAAGATAGTCCTTATAGTAAGAAATAGCCTCGTTGAATTCTCGCAGCGCCTGGCAAGACTGCCCCAGAATTTGAAAAAACGCATATTTTCTCTGGTCCTTTAAGAAGGGAAGAGCTATCTGTTTCACCCTTTGATATTCTTTATTCATAAAGAGGACCCGGCTCAAATCCAGGGCGAAATTCTGGGAATTTGGATCTTTATAATAAGCTTCTTCTAACAAAGATTTTGCCATCTGAATATCCTTCTTGTTTAAGAATTGATTCCCAAGGGTGTTTGTTAAGGCAGGACTTCCGGAAGAAGGCAGGGGCAGAGAGAGAAGCCAGGGCCGGGGCAGATCTGGCATAAACGATACATAAAATTGGCTTTTCTCAAAGAGGACTTCCTCCTGGTTTTTATTAAAGAGAGAAACTTTCATTATATAATAAGCGGCAGATAAATTTGACAGGGAGAACTCCTCAAAAAAGTTTTTTTGATCCGGGTAGCCTTTTATGTTTTTAACCAAAGAATGGATTTTTTCGTTTTCTTTTAAAATAGAATACTCCAGGAAACCATTCTCTTTCAGCTCTTCGGTCAATCCCTGAATTTGGAAGTAAAGATACAATGTTTCTTGCAAAGCAAAATCATTTCGAGGTGAAGGGACAAGCTGAATATTTCCGATCAGGAAAGGTTTGTTCCCTCCTTTATATTTCGACTTTTTGTCGAGTTTATTTGCCAGGATGAGAGAACTCATCCGAAGAGAGGAAGCTTCCGGGATCGTAATATCCGATTCGACTGAGGTAAATTCTTTTGAAATGGAATTTTTCAACAGCAAATTGAATTTATAATATCCTCCGACCAAAGGAAACATATCTTGGAAGCTGAACAACTTATTTTTGATATTAGTTATTTGCTCTTCATTAAATTCGATAGGAATCGTTCTTTCGAACTGGTAAATTGTATTTCCCTGGTGATCAGAAATTATACCGTTAATTTCTAAGTTAGAATGAAATTTGTCCTGGTATCGTTCAAAAGACAGCTTTTTCGGCTCAACGAGATAATGCACGAAAAAAATTCCTGATCTATCTTGAATAACCTTGACCATGGAGTCGTTTTCTATGTAATTGGCTGTGTAATAAACCTCAACAATATCTTTATACAAGAGAAGTTTTTCTGCGTAGGTATCTTTGACTTTTTCATGGGGCGCAGAAGGGATCTTTTGCGAGATAAGAACCTCTGAAGCAAGAGAAGGCGTGATACTCGCCGATGATTCTCCCGCTATCAAAGTCAGAGAAATTTTTGCTATAGTGGGATCGATACCAAAAAGTTTGTTGTAAGCATCCAAATAACTTGTAGCATCTCCCATATAATGGATCAAGAGACTTTGGGGGCCATATTTGACTGGAGAATAGAGTTCGTATTCGCCCATCCCATGTTTTTTAAAGAATACAACACTAAATGCATTTGGAAGTCCATATTCTAACATGCCCTCATAAAACCAGATAATAAGAGGAAAAACCTGAGAGAGATTTTCGTGTTTATCGACTGATTTTGGCGGTCCCAGCGTAATGTGGATTCTCCCCATATCTGACCGCCAACCTGGTCCGGGTGAATCTTTCCCAAACCAATTATTGGCATACTGAATCCGGCTGTAATGTTCTTCTCTAAATTCATTCTTCGGAGTATTCGGGGTGGGGTCCCTTTGTTTCCAGAAGGCGTCGATGAATATGTTTCTTTCTCTATCCGTTTCAAGCTTAAGAAAAACTTCTTTTTCCTTAGGAGTAATGATGTATACCACTTCCTCTTCCAGCCATTTTTTATACGTTGCATCAAGATCCTTTGACGATTTTTCAACCTGGCTAAAAAGGGAAATAATTGAGATGAAGTATAAAGGGAGAAACAAAAAAAAGATAAACCTTTTTTCCACTTTCATAATATATTACAAGCTGTAGTAATTTTCAAGCCTCCTTCATTACCCAGAATTCCGGATAGAGTTAACGATTACGTTTTTTTACTCTTTTTACATCTTTTTATAAATGGGCATTGTCCCAAGGTTGCTTGGTATTAGAGGGTACATTTATTGTTCCATTTGTTATTATTAGGATCAGATAAGATCCTTCTATTGTCATTGCGGGCGACCAGAGGGAGCGTGGTAATCTTTTTCATTCCTCGCAATTACATGAAATCAAGTAACTTTGGTACAAAGCCTATAAATGATTATTGTTTTTCAACGGTAGTTCAGCGCGACTTTGACAATTTTGCTTCCCTGTGCTATCAATGTAATATTATGAAAAAATTAATATCACAAAGCAAGTCTTTCCCTGGGGAAAAAGTCAACTTCCTGAGTATAGGAACTCTAGTCCTTGCCCTTTTGATTTTAGATGCTTGTAGTATAAATTTACTTCCATCCAAAGACAAATGGTATATGCAGCACTACATCATCATGCAGGATTTTGAACGAGCGGCATACAAAAAGCTTTCCCCTGAAGCAAAGGAAAAATTCCAAATTCTCTTCTGGGAAGACAGATGGCCTGAAGCAAGAATGGAATTCTTGAGAAGAATGGACCATGTGATGAAAATCTTCAAAAAAGAAAATCCCGCCCAGCCCTGGAATACTGACCGGGCAAGAATTCTTCTGTTGAACGGCAGTCCAGCATCGATTGAATACAAGCAAACGGATAACTGGGGAATGAAGATCGTGGAAGGCGGAAAAGGAGTAACCGGAATTACATCGGAAAGAGATAAAGAAAATATTCAGGCAAGAACAGCAGAAGTCTGGGCTTATCAATGCGATGAACAATTCGTTTATTACGCTTTCACTTTTTCCGCTCCCAAAAAATGGAAACTGGCGCAAGGAGCCTTCTCAGGAAACAGATTTCTGGGCAAGCTTGAAATACGGAGCAGAGAGCAGACTTACGCCATCAAAGATATCGATCAATACACCAAAAAACTCGAGAATCTCAAAAAAGCCAAATAATAATTATTGCTGACATATCCAGGAGAGCTGTCCATCAATAATACAAAATTTTAAGAATTCCGGGGCGTCCACATCAACTACCCGGATAAAGCCTTTATTTTTATCTTTAATTCTTAGCAAAAAAACACGTTTTAAGAGTGAAAATCGGCGCTGCCATGTAAGGCTAAAGCCTGCAAACGCCAGCCCAGTATTTTTTGAACTTATTTCCTATTCACCCAATACAAATCTTCAGGATGAACTTAATGAGCTTATTCTGCGTCTTCACTTAACTTGTCTTGAGCTAACTGGACATCCACCCAGAAGGAATATTTTTTTGCGGCTCGACTCGACCTTGGAACCGTGCCTTTCGTACCTTCGCTATACCATGAGTCAGCAGCCCCTGAAGCTCCTTTTTCCGAGCCGACTTGCTTTTGAAGCATTCTCTTTCTCATTTCTTCTGTCATTCCTCCCCATTCAAAACCTATCTTTATGATTTTTCCTGGCTCAATTCCAATCCCGGGAGCGCTTTCTGTCGGCCTCTTTAAAGGAATCACGAATTCATACACAACCATCTTGTTTTGATTCTTCGATCTGAATAAAACAGGTGTTTTCTCTTTGCTATCAGAGGGCTGAGATGGAGATTCACTCTTTTTGTTCATGACTACAGCGTCGTAGAAAGTATAAAAACGGTGTTCAAGTATTTTCTTCTTCTCATCTTCAGAAAGTGATCCCTTCTGCTTTTCCAGATAAGAAATGTAAAAATCAGCCGAGATTCTATTTTTCAGGAAGGTTATACCATAATTCTTTTTCTTTTTTCCTTCGGTGTTGAACCAGAGTGTCAGCCCCGTAGCATTTATCGAGCTTAAGTATTTGGGGTCCTTGAAAATGAAAAGGACGAAGAGATTTTCTCCATCATTCTTAAAGGCGTAATCAACACGTACTTTTTTCTCAAAGTTTAAAGCAACCTCTCCCCAGTCGTCAGGGGAGCCGTCGATGTTTAATGGAGAACTAAGCCTGGTGCTGTTAATTATTTTCACTCTGGAAAAACCTGTAAGAGAGAGTACCAATATTATGAAAACTGATAAAGAAATTTTTACAATTGTTGTTTTTTTCATGGAAGTTGCCTCCTACTCAATTTTTATATTTTATCATATTATCGTACATTTCAAAATAGAATGTAGTGTATTCATAAAAAATACCTCAAATCTTCCTAATGATATACCGGAAGGTTTTTTTCGAAGTATCCCGACATAAAAGGAATCAATTGTGAGATTGCATAGCCTGTTGCGAGCCCAGCGTGGCAATCTTCTTCGCTCCTCGTAATTACAATATTCACATAAACTAAACTTAATTTTCTATCTTTTTGACCAATTCATTAAACAGATTTAATAAGCCTTCCCCCAGCGAATCATCAAATTCTTTCAGCCATTTTTGTATATACTCTTTATCATAGTCAGGATTTTTAAGAAGAACAGACCTCACATCTTCAATATCTCTCGGCCTTTTAGCCACAATCTTATGAATTATGACATCTTCAAGCGAAGCGAATCTGATAGCAGTTTTACCTAACTTTATTTCATTGGCTCTTTGGATGGCCTGCCTTTCATAGGGAGAGAATGAGAATAAAAAATCCACCCTTATCCCGCTTTGCTTTTCACTTACAGGCAGCACCATAGTCTCACGCACAAAATCCTCGACATTATCAATCACATATATTAGACCCAGAGCAATCACAACACTCTTTATTCTCTGGAGTCCATCAATCCCGATACCTAATGTCACATCTATATCCTTTGTCAGTCTCGGTTCTCCATAAAGAAGGACTGCCTGTCCACCGATGATCATATAGGGGATATCACGCTTGTGCAGCTCTGAAGCGATCTTTTTAAGAAGAGTCTGAAACACTGTTCACGACCTTTGCGATTTGAATATCGACTTCAATTCCTGACAGCGGATCCTTCATGGGAAAAGCACCCACTGCAACGGCTTCCTCATACATGGCTTCAACGAGACGAAAATTTTTTATAACGTCTGCTTTTTCTTGCCGTATTAGTTCATCTTCTAACTTTTGGAGTTTTTCTTTATTTTTAACCATCTGGCAACTTCTATTAATTTTGAGGCGCTTTTCTCACCTAGAATCATTGCTGGGAGGAAACAATTTTTTTCTTTATAGATTATATCATAAACAACAGGTTTGAGGAATTAAAGCATGGCTTCAAAAAGAAAAAAATGGGCCGGCAAAAAGGCAAGTGTTAAGCTGGCGGCAGCCGGACAATCCTTCAGCTGGTGGAAGGCTCATCCAGAGGCAAGTTCAGGTGAACATTAAGGGGAAGGCCGAGCGCCGGACTCAAACCGGCACGGAGGTACAACCTGCGAGGGATTTTAAGTCCCTTGTTTCAAGCTCGTTTTCAATTATAAAAGGAAAATGTTAGGAAAAATCCCTGACGACATGGTAAATTACCTATTTTCTGTGCTTTTTTTATGCTGCTTGACATTTATAAATAGCTAATTCACAATTCATTCTAAAATAAAATTTAAGGGAGGACATTCAATGTTAAAAAAATACTTTGTTCCAACAATTTTAATGGCAGCACTGGCAATAGCCTTTAGCGGATGTGGAAGCAAAGATAAAGGATTGGAATCCGCGCTGGAAAGCATCAGTGCAGAAGAGCTTGCCAAAAATGTGGAAATTATCTCTTCGGACGAGTTTGAAGGGCGGGCACCTGCCTCAAAGGGTGAGGAAAAAACAGTCAAGTTCCTGAAAGAAGAATTTCAAAAGCTGGGACTGAAGCCTGCAAATGGAGAGAGTTACTTCCAGGAAGTGCCTCTGGTGGAAATAACTGGTGATCCGCATATTAAACTTAAAATCACGGGAGGCAAAAAAGTACACTCTTTTTCCTGCGGCGATGAATTTGTGGGTGTGACACAGAGAGTTGTGGAGGAAGTTGCGGTCTCAGATTCAGAAATGGTCTTTTTGGGCTACGGAATAGTAGCGCCTGAATATAACTGGAACGACTATGATGGCATAAATGTAAGAGGAAAAACTGTTGTGGTACTGGTTAATGACCCCGGATTTGCTACCGAGAATCCTGAACTTTTTAACGGGAGAGCAATGACGTACTACGGCCGCTGGACATATAAATATGAGGAAGCTGCCAGGCAGGGAGCTGCCGGAATATTTATCATTCACGAGACCGAGCCCGCAGCTTATGGGTGGGGGGTCGTTAAGAAGGGCTGGACCGGTCCTCAGTTTAACCTAGTGAGCGAGGATAACAATTTATCCCGCTGTGCTGTTGAGGGCTGGGTGCAGCTTGATGTTGCAGATAAAATCTTTAAAGAAGCCGGTAAGAATCTGGATGAGTTAAAATCCGCTGCCACAAAACAGGGATTTAAAGCTGTTTCTCTTGGATTAAAGGCATCCATAAGCCTTAAAAACAGCATCAGGTATTCAAAATCCAGAAATGTTATTGCGCTGTTACCCGGTTCTAAACGAGCTGACGAGTATATAATATACACTGCGCACTGGGACCATTTTGGAATCGACCCGACACTCGAAGGAGATCAAATTTTTAACGGGGCACTGGACAATGCAACAGGTACATGCGCTCTTATAGAGCTTGCAGAAGCCTTTACAAAGCTCAAGTCGCCACCTCTGCGTTCCATCCTTTTTATGGCTGTTACCGCCGAAGAACAGGGGCTTCTCGGCTCATTGTATTACGCCACTTATCCTGTTTATCCTACAAATAAAACTGTTGCTGTTATTAATATGGACGCTTTGAACATATACGGAAAAATGAAAGACATCACAATTATAGGCTATGGAAATTCAGAGCTTGATGATTATGTTGAAGCTGCTGCTGCAGAGCAAGGGAGGAGAGTCCGTCCGGACCCGAAGCCAGAGAGGGGCTCTTTTTACCGCTCAGACCATTTTTCCTTTGCTAAACAGGGAGTTCCTGCGCTTTATACAAGTTCTGGAATTGACCATGTTGAATACGGCGAAGAATGGACCCGCCAGAAAAGGGACAAATATATTGCAGAAAACTACCATAAGCCCTCCGATGAATATGACCCGAACTGGGACCTCTCCGGAACCATAGATGATTTACAGCTGCTTTTTAAGGTTGCTTACAGACTCGGGATGGAATCCACTTTTCCGAACTGGAAAGAAGGGACCGAATTTAAAGCAAAAAGAGATGCGGATATGAAGTCAGCCAGGAAACAGCTTTAAGGCTGGGACTTCATCACAAATTTAATCTTGGATTGGAATCCCGTATTGATGGCACATTAGAGGTCACAACGGAAAAAGGAACGGGATCATCCCCCAATTGTAGAAAATTGAAAATTCCCAATTAAAAATTAAAACCGACACCTATGCCAACTACCCAGCGATCCGCATCGTAGGAAAATTCAAACCCGGGCAAAGATGATGTCTGTTCTTTTGAAATCATGTATTGAAAAAACGCATCAAAGGAAAGGCCCCCCGTCCTTTCATAATCCCATATCGAAAAAAGAGGCCCCTCATACCCTAAACCGAAAGAGATAATGTGATGGTTCAATTCGGGATGGATAGCAGTCGGGGATTGGTCTTTTAACGCGCTGGGGGAATAAGCATATCCCGTCCGGAGCGCAATTACTTTGCTTACACAAAACTCAAGCCCGAATTTGATGCTCCAGGTGTCCTTCCAGTTCAGTTCGATACCTTGTCTGTCATATTTTGGATATTCACCAAAAAAATCATTGTATTTTTGTATAAAATCCCAATTCACATCTTCACCCCAATCTCTGGGTCGGAATTCCCAGTTGCCGAATTCGCTCCAACCGGTCCACTGAAAATCGAGTTGGATGACACATCTATTGATAGGCGTAATCATTATCCCTAAAACCAATTCCGCAGGTAGGGTAACATGGGAAGTCACGTCTTGAGGTACATAGAATTCTCTCAAGAGCCTGGCAAGGTTTAGAGGATAGCTCTCCAGGTTTGGAATATCAATGATATCTTCTGTTCCCCAGTTTCCCCGGTAGAAGTAACGATTCTCCCCTTCCAAATCTATCCTCACTTTATGCTTGTAACGGGCTCCGATTTGAAATCCTTTATCCGTTTTCCAGAGGAGGCCCGCCACAAATCCCAAGCCAGTCCCTTTGGTTTCATAACGACTGTCTACTACCCGGCCGTAATTCCAGTTGGATTCCAGGGGAAATATCTGCGCATGCCGCCAATCCAAACGGGCAAACACGAGATCTACGCCGAGAGCGACCGAAAAGCTCTCCACAACTTTCACCGCAAGGGTGGAGCGGAAATGGGAGGTACTCAGTTTTGACTCAATACAGAGGGAATTCCCTGGCCAGTTCGACGGCCATTCCATATCGTTGAGATAGGGATTAAAGTACCCAATGCCAAAGGTTAAGCGATCTAATAATTGCAATGTAAGGTAAAAAGTTCCCTGAATCTGCATGGGATCGCTTTTATAGGTCCTATCTGTTTTTAGGTCGTAAACATCGGTCTTCATAAGATTGAATAGCACGTTGGTTTTGAATCTTATACCCTCCATAAAAGCCATTCCCGCCGGATTGTAATACACAGCGGATACATCGTCCGCCCGGGCAACAAAAGCTCCTCCTAATGTTGCTGCTCTCGCGCCAAGCTCAAAGGGTACAAAACCGTTTGCTCTGAGATGCCGTATGTTCACTAATGTGACTATAATCAAAATCAAGACCGACGTTTTTTTCGACATTTAAACAATTCCTTAAGAGGACAATATATTACTCCATTTTCTCAAAATATTACAAGCGTATCATCAGAGAGTCAATTCCTTCTTTCTCCACAACGTTAGTGAGCCGGATGTAAACGCAAAAAAATATTTACATGGAAAGAATAAGAGAATACATATTTTACTTCAGGATATTTCCCGAATCAAAAT
>Ga0114922_10000246_pt1 | contig 52302 bp, 53 predicted proteins | sample AartaG_FD_100975 | JGI IMG/M metagenome (GOLD analysis project Ga0114922, IMG submission 100975) | Deep subsurface microbial communities from Aarhus Bay to uncover new lineages of life (NeLLi) - Aarhus_00045 metaG | ecosystem: Environmental > Aquatic > Marine > Oceanic > Sediment | place... | reverse complement strand
AGTCTATTATTCGGGGAATGACGATACCGATACCGATGGCGATCCCGATACCGATAAAAAGCCAGACAAATATATATTTAGCAAAAGGAGGAGGAAAACTTAATATTATACAACTGAATAAAATTAAAGAAGTTAAACAAATAAAATCAAAAACTTTTAACACTACGAACCTGAAGGGAGGGAGTACAATATGAAAAAACGTAATATATTTCTAACCGGTTTTCTCATCATTTACCTATCTCTTTTATCTACCCAGGTATTGTTAAGCGATTCAAAAGGAATTAAGAACGGCCAGCGCTATGACAGGTTAATAATAAGAAATGTTATCGTCATAGACGGCAAGGGCACCCCTACCAGAGGCCCCTCCGATGTCGTCGTCGAAGGAAATACAATCCAATCCGTACAGAGTGCAAGAAGAAACACGAATGCCTATCAAGACGAGGAACATATCCTTGATGGGACGGGCATGTATCTCCTGCCCGGACTCATCAATATCCACGCTCACATTCATGAAAGTCGGGCCGGGCAACCTTTCCCCACAGAATATATCTATAAGCTCTGGCTGGCTTGTGGCATCACAACGGTACGAGATGTCGGGAGCAACACCCAAACAACCATTGAAGAACGGCGCAAGAGCCAGGAGGGTCAGATCCCTGCCCCGCGGATTTTTCTCTACATGCGGGCCGGAGGAAGGACTCCCCAAGAGGCAAGGGAAAGAGTGCGAGAGATTAAGAAAATGGGAGGTGATGGTGTCAAGATCTTCGGCATGGACAGGGATATCATGAAAGCGATTCTGGATGAAGCCCATAAGCTGGGATTTCGGGTAGCACATCATGTCGGTGTCGAAGAAACCGATGCCTGGGATGATGCTGAATTTGGTACGACAACGATCGAGCACTGGTACGGCGTTCCGGATGCGGCACTGAAAGGCTCTCAGAATTTTCCATATCGGTACAACTACAGCAATGAGAGTGACCGTTTTCGTTATGCAGGCCATCTCTGGCGGGAGGCCGATCCGAAAAAATTAAAAAAGGTACTGAATACGCTTGTGGAAAAAGAAGTGGCCTGGTGCCCAACCTTTGTGATCTATGAAGCCAACAGGGATTTATTACGGGCCATGAATCAGCCCTGGTTTGAGGATTATCTCCATCCGGCCGTAGAAACATATTTTGAACCGAATCCAGCCTATCATGGATCCTACCAGTGGAATTGGACCACAACTGATGAAATTTTCTGGAAGGAGAACTATAAAATCTGGATGAAAGCCGTTCGGGAATTCGCCAATATGGGAGGAGTCGTCGGTGCCGGCGAGGACGCGGGTTACATTTACATGCTCTACGGTTTCAGCCTCATACGGGAGCTGGAACTGCATCAGGAGGCCGGCTTCCACCCCATCGACGTCATTCAGAATGCCACAGGGAATAATGCCAAAATATTGGGCATGGAGGACAAGCTGGGAAGAATCCGGATGGGGTACTTAGCCGACCTCATTCTCGTAGACGAAAACCCTCTTGAAAATTTCAAGTTCCTCTATCCCACCGGTGTCATGGATTTAAAAGATGGAAAAATCATCCAACGAGGCGGCGTCAAATGGACGATAAAAGACGGGATTACCTACCATGCACCCACCATGCTCGACGATGTGAAGAAAATCGTGGATCAGGCGAAGAAGGACATGGAATAGGATTAGGAGTGATCTAAAGTGCCTAAGGTTTGAAGTGACTAAAGTTAAAAAAGGTTGCTCATTCTTGGGCACTTTGGAGACTATTAGGAATAGCAAATCTTCCGTATTCATATTTTTTTGTACTAACCAAACCTTCATTGATAGTATAATAATTCCCCATTTTCCAAAGGGGGTTAGGGGTATTCAGGAGGTACAACCATGAAAAAGACACTCTTCATCATAATATCATGCATACTATCCGGACTCTTCGGAATACCGGCAACGGACGCCTCAACGGTATCCATAGAAACCGATTCCCTCACTATAAAAGTGGACCAGTTATTCACCCAATGGGATAGATGGGACTCACCTGGAGCTGCACTGGCAGTCGTCCGGGAGGGTAAGGTTATATATAAGCGTGGCTATGGCTGTGCCCAACTGGAATACAATAGTCCCATCACACCATCCACCATCTTTCATGTGGCTTCCGTATCCAAACAGTTTACGGCCTTTTCCATCGCCATGCTGGCGAATCAGGGGAAACTCTCCCTGGATGACGATATTCACAAATACCTGTCCGAAGTTCCCGATTTTGGCAAGACCATTACCATTCGGCATCTGATCCATCATATCAGCGGACTTCGGGACCAATGGGAATTACTCGCCCAGGCAGGCTGGCGGCTGGACGACATCATTACCAAAGAGCACATCCTTAAAATGGTCCGCCACCAGAAAGACCTGAACTTCGATCCTGGCGAAGAATACCTCTACTGCAACACGGGTTACACGCTTTTAGCCGAAATCGTCTCCCGAGTCACAGGGCAATCCTTTCGGGAATGGACAGAGGCAAATATATTCAAACCATTGGGAATGTCCAACACCCATTTTCACGACGATCACGAAATGATTGTGAAAAACAGGGCATATTCCTACAGACCCCTGGAGGGCGGAGGATTCAAGAAAAGTGTGCTCAGTTATGCCAACGTGGGGGCCACCAGTCTCTTTACGACCGTGGAAGACCTGGCCCGGTGGACACAGAATTTCGAGGATGCCCGTGTGGGAGGGAAAAAAGTCGTCGATCAGATGGTATCTCAGGGCGTTCTTAATAGTGGCCGTGAGATCAGTTATGCCTTCGCTCTGAGCGTTGGCAAGCATAAAGGACTAAGAATGATAGGCCACAGCGGAGGAGACGCAGGATTCCGCAGTTATCTTATGATTTTCCCGGAGCATAAACTGGGTATTGCCATATTGAGTAATTTGAGCTCCTTCAACACATCCCGCATGGCAAGACAGGTTGCCGATATCTACCTTGCTAAACACCTCAAACCCGAGGAGAAAGAGGGCGAGTCGGAAAAAGACAAACGTGTGTCCGTAGATCCCTCCATTCTAAAGAAGTATGTCGGTACCTACCAACTCAGGCCGGGATGGTTATTGACAATTACCCTGGAGAATGACACGCTGATGACCCAGGCAACACGGGAATCCGAATTTAAAACGACGCCCCGGTCCGAGACCTCTTTTTTCGTAGAAGCGTATGGTACCGCAATTGATTTTATCAAGGGGGAAAATGGAGCGGTGAACCAATTAAAATACCGGGGAATCCTCGCAAATCGGGTCGAGTTATTCTTTCCGAGTTCCGATCAACTCAAAGAATTCACCGGCGATTTTTACAGCGAGGAACTCGGCACGACGTACACCATCGTGTTTCAGGACAGCCAACTCGTAGCCCAGCACAGGAGGCATGATGATTTCCCCCTGTATCCTCTAGTCGTAGACCAGTTTGGAAGCCGGAGGTGGTGGTTCAGGACCGTCGATTTTCAGCGAGATAACAAAGGACAGATAACCGGATTTAAACTCACAGGCGGACGCGTCAGAAATCTCTGTTTTGAAAAATCCGACAGCGACTAAAAAATCTGTATTGTTGACACTGAAATTACTTTTCAAAGCGATAAAAGAGGCATCGTAACAGAGATGATCACGATCGTCAACGGGGAAGAGATGAAAGGTATAAAAATAGAATAACGGAAATATTCAGGGAGGAGGTAGCAAATGGTTAAAAAAGTGATTAAGGGGACAGTCATTTTGCTCATCGTCTTGTGCGTGGGAAGCCTGTCCTTGGCACAATCAGGGAAGCAACCAATCATTTTACAAGAAATGAGCTGGGTCGATGTAAAAGACTATTTAGAAACCAACGACATGGTCATTATTCCATTGGGTTCAACAGAACAGCATGGACCTCACATGCCTCTGGGAACCGATTATTATGAGGCCATGGGCACATCAAAGATAATTTCCGAAAAGACCGGTGTTGTTATGGCACCGATTCTCTGGGTGGGTTACAGCCTTTATCACTCCGGATTTCCAGGCACCCTCAGTCTGAAACCGGAAACCATGGAGCAGGTTCTGTTCGAGAGTGTCGAGATGCTGATGAAATACGGATTTCGCCGATTCATGTTCTTCAATTACCATGGGGGAAACAACGTGGTTCAGCAGAAGGTGATTCACAGGATTAATCACACCACAGAGGCCGTTGCCATAGCCATTGGTCATGGGAGTACCATTCAGACAGGTGGAGAAGGAGAATTTTTTGATTGGCATGCGGGAAAGGGCGAAACCTCCATCATGCTCCATTTAAAACCCGAACTGGTGAGGATGGAACGGGCCGAAAAGCCGGAGATCCATTTTACACCCAGGATGAAAGAATTAGCAGAATTGGCAGAGAAGCATCCTGAGCTCACGAATGTGTGGAGTTCTCTATTCGGCGTCCCGGTTGAAACAAAAAAGGGAGGGGCCAGTCATGAGCTCTCCAGCAATGGGGTCTGGTCATTCAGTCATCCCAATACGGCCACAAAGGAAATCGGGGAAGCAACCGTAAACAGGATGGTCAACAATGCCGTCAAGTTCATCGAAGCCTGGAAAAAAGCAAAAAAATAATACGATGGAAAAATAATGAAGAAAATAAAAATATTCACTTCCATTACTCCAATACTCCAATACTCCAACACTCCAACACTCCACTACTCCATTACTCCATTACTCCATTACTCCTCAAAAAATCAATCCACAGGAGCAGTAAAATGAAAAACCGTTTACTCATCTTCATATGCTCTCTCCAAATCCTTAGCCTCAGAGCTCAGCCATTTCAACAACTACTGGATTCTAAGACTCGGGACCTCTTGCACGAGGCTCTCAGCGGCGAACTCGCCAAAGAGTATGTGATTCATATCAGCAGATTCCATCGGATTCAAGGATCCCGGGGTTACCGTAAGTCTGCCCGTTATGTGTTGGACATGCTTCGGGAATTTGGCTTCAATGAAAAAGACGCCTACATCGAGTCTTTCAAATCCGACGGAATCATCCGGTACCAGACCTGGCAGTCACCCTCTGGATGGGACATGGATGCAGCAGAACTCAGAATGATCGAGCCGTATGAGGAGCGCATCGTCGGTTATCCGGAAATTCCCATGAGCCTCATCACCTATTCCAATCCCGGGGATGTGACCGCAGAGCTCGTATGGGTCGAATCCGGGACGCGCGATAACGATTATGAAGGGAAAGACGTCCGAGGCAAGTTTGTACTGGCCACTGGGTACGGCGGTTCAGTGCACCGTCTCGCCGTACTCAAATACGGTGCCAGGGCCGTGGTCTGCTATCTCGATGACGACCGTGCAAAGGAGTATCCCGACATGCTCGCTTACACCGGGATGTGGCCCCGCACTGAAGAGCTTGATCGGGTCACATTTGGATTCAACCTGACGAACCGTCAGGGAGAAAAGCTGAAAAACATTCTAAAATCCGGTAATAAAGTGATCCTCCGCGGTTGGGCGAAAGGCATCGGTCTGGAGCCATATTGGATGGACGTTCCCGTTGCCCATATTCGGGGTTCCGAAAAACCCGAAGAAGAGTTCATCATTTGCGGGCATTTGGACCATCCAAAGGAATCGGCCAATGACAATGCCAGTGGTTCGGGTGCCATGCTCGATCTGTGCCGGGCCCTGAAAGAACTCATCGACCAGGGACGATTGCCGCATCCCAAGCGTTCCATCCGATTTCTATGGGTGCCGGAATTCTATGGATCCATGGCCTATATCGATGCCCATCCGGAAATGACAGGTCCCGAACTGGGAGGCAAATTCCTGGCCAATATTAATCTTGATATGGTAGGGGAACACCTCGAATTGATACACACCAACATGAATCTAACTCGAACGCCCGCCTCACTGCCGTCGGTCTTCAATGATGTCATGGCCAACATGGCCGCCATGGTGGATCGTATGAATGTACGGACGCCAAGGGGCAGTCTGACTAGATTCAACTACCGCGTGACACCCTACAGCGGAGGCAGCGATCATAATATCTTCATTGATCGAAAGATCCCTGCCTCTATGATAGGACATGGTGACTACACCCATCACACATCGGAGGATACCCCCGACAAAGTTGATCCGGTGGAAATCGAGCGGGCCGAGATCATCACCGCATCGGCCATCCTCTACCTCGACAATTTAGAGAAGAGCCAGGCCGTAGATTTGGTGTCCTTTACGGCAGCCAATTCTGCAATGCGCCTCGGTTCCGCAGGTCTGAAGGCACAAAGGTACATTGCCCATGCTGCTGATGAAGACCTTCCCTCGGCCTGGGCTGAAGCCCAGAATATTCTCCATCATGCATTGGACATCGAGAAGCATACAATAAATTCTATCGGATATTATTATGAGGATGCATCAACCAAGAAATGGATCACACAATTCCGGAATCAACTGGACACCCAAGCCCAATCCTTGCAGATTGGATTGAAAAATATCGCCCAAGAGCGGGGAGTCAAATCTAAAAATCCACCGCCTCTGGAAAACCGCCCGGACAAGAGAGTGGTTGTCCGATTAACACGAGGTCCCCTGAGTTCGGACGTCCTCACATCGAAACTATCAAAGGAGGAAACCGAGTGGTATCAAAAAGAGGGACGACTTCTCGGCCGGAGCCTCCCCTTCGAAATCGTGAACTTTATTGATGGTAACCGGACGGTGTCTGAAATAAGAAATGCTGTAAGTGCCGAATATGATCCGGTGCCCACGCACATTGTCGCTCACTATTTGGAAGATCTCGTAAAAGCCAGAGTGGCAAAATGGAAATAGATGACTCGTTTTATATTTTGCTGCATAAGACAGAATGACAAATAAAGTCATGATACTTCAACAATTGCATTTTAAGGAGGTAATCCCATGAAATCCAAGAGAGTCCAAATTGCACTTTGTTTACTTGCACTGATGTTTGTTCTCCAGACTGTTGAAGCTTCACACCCATCCATCTTACCCTTGAGAGAACGGGCAAAGGTGATCAATCACTGGCTGACAGTACGTCTCGAGGAAGTCCTGCCCGAGATCATGCGGAGAGAAAAGTTTGACATGTGGATCATCATCTGCCGGGAGTACAACGAGGATCCGGTCTTTCCTACCCTGGTGCCGGCGACCTCTTTTGCTGCCAGACGCTTGACCATGCTCGTTTTTTACGACCGAGGAAAGGAAGGCGTGGAAAGGATTGCAGTCAGCCGATACGGAATCAGAAATTTTTACAAGGGTGTATGGAATCCTGAGGAGATGGATCAATGGAGCTGTCTTGCCAAAGTCGTGGCTGAACGTAATCCCAAACGGATCGGTATCAATGAATCAGACACATTTGCTTTCGGTGATGGCCTCTCCGCCTCCTTAAAGGCGAAGCTGGTAAAGACGATGGGGCAAAAATACGTTTCCCGCCTCTACCCGGCCGAAAGATTGGCCGTGGGATGGCTGGAGTATCGTCATCCATTGGAAATCGAAGTCTATCATCACATCGTTTCCATCGCCCATACCATTATCGGCGAAGCTTTTTCCAACAAAGTGATTACTCCGGGTGTGACGACCACTCAGGATGTCGTCTGGTGGATGAGAGAGAAATATAGAGCCCTCGGCTTACAATTCTGGTTTCAACCCTCCGTTTCGATACAACGACAAAAAGGTGAAGGAGAAAACCAAACGGAGAGAAATGTCATAAGAAGAGGCGACCTCCTTCACTGCGATATCGGTATCACCTACCTCCGGTTAAATACCGATACGCAAGAGCATGCCTATGTATTAAGGGAAGGTGAAAAAGACGCCCCCGAAGGTCTGAAAGAAGCCCTCCGCATCGGTAATCGCCTTCAGGATATCTTTACCAATGAATTTCAAGAGGGCAGGACCGGTAACGAAATACTCCTCGCATCCCTTTCTAAGATGAAAGCAGAAGGCATCAATGGCAGTATTTACACTCACCCCCTGGGTTTTCACGGCCATGCTGCCGGACCCACCATCGGCCTCTGGGACCAACAACGCGCCATTCCGGGCAGAGGGGATTATCCCCTATTCTCCAATACATGCTATGCCATCGAATTGAATGTGAGGGTCGCCATTCCCGAATGGGATGGTCAGGAGGTTCGCATTGGACTGGAACAGGATGCTGTTTATCGAAAGGAGACCGGAGTCTGCTACATCGATGGACGCCAAACGAGATTACATTTAATAAAATAGGTAGCTTTTTCCCGGTCTAACGGGGATTTTTTACCTGTTCACACTTTAAAAAAATAGCTGAGGTTTATCATGATAACTCACTATTTTTTCTGGCAGGGGTAACGATTCCATCGGAATTGTCCAGATCATTATTAGACTCTTTTAAAAAATGCCCTTTTTTCATCCATCACAACTCGGGGAATATGCCTCAAACATACTATTTTCCCATGAGTTAGCAAAATATTTTCACACCCATTTTTCCAACATAACACTCATATAGGCGGATCAGTTCACTATCGCCTTGTCGCAACACTTTAAAAATATCCTCTAAAAATGAATTCATGTGCTCTGGCTTAAAATTACCCGTAATATTAGCACAATATTTGCTTTTTTTATGTTAGTTGAAACGCAACAAAATAATATTAATAACAAATACTTAAAATGGAGCTCAAGATATGGGTAAGAAAGTGAAATGCTGGGAGAACTTTCACTGTCAGGAAATAGAATGTCCGGTATACAAGTCAAGAGAATTGAATTGCTGGATAATCTCCGGAACCCATTGTCGGGAAGAGATCCAGGGGAAGTTCCTGGAAAAAATGGAGATGTGTCTCGATTGCAAACCCTTCAAGAAAAATATGGACAAAAGGGGAATGGAGGAAACCTTCAGAATCATAAATGAGCAATTCAAGCAATCTCGGGAAATGGAGATCACCAGCATGGAATTGGCCCTGGGCCTATCGGAAAATTTTGAAGTGTTGCGAAAGGTAGCAAATGGTGATTTAACAATCAGGGCACCCGAGAAGTCGGAGAATGAGCTTCTCGCGAAATTGGGAGTCGTGGTAAATCAGACGATAGGACAGATTAAAAACTCCTGGGATAAATTAGAGAAGAGTGAAAAAAAATATCGAACCCTCACAGAAAATATCAATATAGGAATTTATAGAAACACACCCGGACCAAAGGGTAGATTTATTGAGGCAAATCCAGCCATTGTTCGTATGTTTGGCTACAACGACAAAAAAGCATTTCTAAAAATTAACGTTTCTGATCTCTACAAAGATCCGAGAGGAAGAGAAGAAATAAATAAGAAAATTCTCAAAAATGGTTTTTTAAAAGACGAAGAAATACAGTTGCAAAAAAAAGATGGGACACCTTTCTGGGGATCGGTGACTGCTACGGTTGTCTTTGATGAGGAAGGAGAGGTTGCCTATTATGACGGAGTGGTTATAGATATCACCATGCAAAAGCAGGCAGAGTTTAAAATCCGGGCATCGCTTCAAGAGAAGGAAGTGCTCTTCAAAGAAATTCATCATCGTGTTAAGAACAATCTACAAATAATCAACAGTCTGCTCAGTCTCCACTCCCGACACACTCAGGACAGCAATACTCTGCAGATGTTTCAGGAATGCCGGAATCGTGTTCGTTCGATGGCTCTCGTACACGAAAAACTATACCAGTCGAAAAACTTTTCAAATATTGATTTCTCGGATTATATCAAGAGTCTGGCTCAGAGTCTTTTCCGAGCATATAAGACAGATCCTGGTAAAGTTACATTGAATATCGAGGTTGAAAATATTGCCTTATCCGTGGATCGGGCCGTACCATGTGGACTGATTATCAACGAACTGATCTCCAACACTCTGAAATATGCTTTCCCACTGCCATTTGAGGAGAAGGGACAAATTACGATAGCGCTCCATCCAGCAAGAGACAGTGAGGTGGAACTGATCGTAAAAGATAATGGCGTGGGTATTCCGCCTGATCTGGATACCCGTAATACGAATTCGTTAGGATTACAACTGGTTCATGTTCTGGCAGAGGGCCAGCTCGATGGTACAGTTGCTTTAGATAGAAGCAAAGGGACAATGTTTCAGATAAAATTTAAAGCGTGTTAGAAAAAAACTCATTCAAATAATTTTAAAAATTGATTTTTTTAAATAATTTTCCGATATTTAACCATACCAATTTACCGACCTCTCGAAGAATCGATAACAACGCAACTCAACTGAAACGGTGCAAAAGCACAAATACGAAAGATGGCTGTGAAGTCTTGACAAGGGATATCCCCAGCGAAATTGACGCAATCGAAAAATTAAAAAGGCGGGTTTATGAGATGGTGGTTTAAACAGCAATTATATATTCAAATCATTGTATGTATCGTTATCGGGATTGGTCTCGGTTTCATTTTAGGAGATCGTGTTACAACGATCAAGCCCATCGGGGACATTTTCATCCGCTTGCTCAAGATGTTAATCGTCCCATTGACCTTTTTTACTTTGGTCAGCGGAATGACCAAGATGGAAGACATGCGCTCTCTGCGTTCTGTTGGAGGCTTGACGATATTATATTACGCCCTGACATCTCTTCTCGCAGCTACTGTAGGTATGATCGTGGCAATCGTGATACGACCGGGGAAAGAGGCAATCGGCCTTCTGGATGAAGGAGTCAAGGTTGAAGTTGCAGACTTCAACTTTATTGAAAATCTGGTCACCTGGATCCCCACGAATCCCTTTCAGGCTATGGCAACCATGAATATGTTACAGGTCATTATCTTTTCGCTTATAGTCGGCATCAGTCTGTTGGCCTTAGGACAAAAGGTGACAGGGCTTGTCAAACTTGCCAAAGAAGGCGCTGATCTCATGATCAAGATTACGGAATTCGTTATGAAGCTGGCCCCTTATGGCATCCTGGCCCTCATTGCGAATATGGTAGGGACTTTGGGCACGAAAATGTTATCCGAGGTCGGCAGATTCATCCTGGCCGACACTTTGGCTGTGGCAATTATTTTAATCTTTGTTTACCCCCTGCTGATGAGACTCTTTGGTAAACTGAATCCAATTCGGTTCTATCGGAACGTTGCCCCGGCAATGCTCGTTGCTGCAAGTACGACGTCCAGCAGTGCGACTCTGCCCGTTTCTATGGGAGTCGCTGCGAAGAATCTGGGTATACCAGAAAAAATTTATGGCTTTACCCTCCCTCTGGGTGCAACGGTGAACATGGATGGCATGGCCGCAGCCCTCGGCGTTATTGCCGTGTTCGCTTCGAACCTGTATGGTATGGCCATTACGCCTGCACTTATTTTCCAATTTGTTTTTCTCGGTCTGGTACTCTCCATCGGCACCGCCGGTATTAAAAGTGCCGGAGTGGTCATGTCAACAATACTGCTTCAGACACTGAACATGCCCTTAACATTGATACCGATCCTGGCCGCAATATGGCCAATTATTGACATTGCTCATACGACATGCAATATCACCGGTGATTTGAATGGGTCTTGTATCATAAGTTCACGACTTCAAGAAATGGACAGAGAGCTATTTAATAACTGACGAAGATTTGTTTTAATCCTGAGCAATGAAGCAGTGTCAAAAGTTTTATGAAAAAAGAAAGACATGAAACCACACCTGCCTGCCGCAGGCAGGGAGGTCACAGAGGGAAGATAGGATTTTATTGTGTAAAATAAATAATATTAATAATTTCTCTGTGTGCTCTGTGGTTAATTTTTAACACTACGAATCATGAACAAAGGAGGCAATCATGATAAAACATACAAAAATGATATTATTTTGCTACCTGGTTTTCATAATCCTTTCGATTCCACTGTCTACCTGCCAACCAACGAATCAAGGGGAAGAAAGACACCTGCGTTTTGGAATATCCTTCACCGAGAAAACATGTAAAGATCGTCTCGATGGTCGGTTGTTATTGATGATCTCAACAGACGACAGTAGAGAACCAAGGTTTCAAATTAATGACGGTCAGGATACCCAACTCATTTTCGGTATCGATGTGGACGGTCTTCAACCCGGTGAAGAGGCCGTCATCGATGAAAGGATTTTTGGATATCCCCTGAAAAGCATATTAAAAATTCGGGCGGGAGAATACTGGATCCAGGCTCTTTTACATCGATACGAAATATTTCATCGTTCAGACGGACACACAGTGAAACTGCCCATGGATAGAGGTGAAGGACAGCACTGGAACCGAGCTCCGGGTAACCTCTACAGTGCGCCCAAAAAAGTACGGATCGATCCCCTAAAGGATAAAAGGATCAATATGACTCTCGATCAGGAAATTCCTCCGATTCCCCCTCCCAAAGACACAAAATACATTAAGCATGTCAAAATTCAGAGCAAACGACTCACGGAATTCTGGGGTCGACCCATGCATCTGGGGGCATGTGTACTGCTTCCTGAAGGATTTGATGACCATCCCGAAGTCCGATATCCCCTGGTCGTTAACCATGGACATTTCCCTTACACGTTTGGCGGATTCCGTGAGACCCCACCGGATCCGGATCTCAAACCGACTTACAGTGCCCGATTCGATCTGGATGGATATAATATCACACAGCAGGAATATGCCTATAAACTCTATAAAGAATGGACGGGACCGGACTTTCCGAGAATGATCATCATAGAGGTTCAACATGCCAACCCCTATTACGACGATTCCTATGCCGTGAATTCCCACAACCTGGGCCCCTATGGCGACGCCATTAATTATGAACTGATTCCCTATGTCGAAGAAAAATTCAGGGGTATTGGAGAAGGATGGGCCCGATTCACCTACGGCGGCTCGACAGGGGGATGGGAAGCCCTTGCCGTTCAGATTTTCTATCCCGATTTTTTCAACGGCTGTTTTGCAGCCTGCCCCGATCCCATCGACTTCCGTGCCTACACCCTGACCAATATCTATGAGGACGAAAATGCATATTACTTGAAGAGTCAGTGGAAAAAGACACCCGTTCCGGGACGTCGGAACTATCTTGGTGAAATCAGCTGTACCCTCGAAGAATCCAATCATCGCGAACTCGTGTTGGGGACTCACTCCCGCTCCGGCGACCAGTGGGATATTTGGGAAGCCGTGTACAGCCCTGTAGGTGATGACGGCTACCCAAAACGGATCTGGGATAAAATGACGGGTGAGATCGATCACAAAGTCGCCGAATACTGGAAAGAGAATTACGATCTTCGTTACATTCTTCAAAGGGATTGGAAAACGCTCGGTCCCAAACTTAAGGGGAAGATCCATATTTATTGCGGTGATATGGATAATTACTATCTCAACAACGCCGTCTACTTGATGGAAGAATTCCTCGAAAGTACAACAGATCCTTATTATGACGGTGTGGTCGATTACGGTGATCGTGCCGAACACTGCTGGAATGGCGACCAAAAAAGACCCAATGCTATTTCACGCTTGAGATACCATCAAATGTATGTGCCCCTCATGATGGAACGCATCCGAAAAACAGCACCCGCGGGGGCAGATTTAACGAGTTGGCGTTATTGACCGTGGATTACACAGAAAATAATATGATTGTCATTTGTAACTATATATGGTATTGCTAATAATATATTAATCTATATATAGTATTAAAATTCGAAATATTTCTTGACATTCTTTTTGATATTGTATATATTGGATTCAATGATAGGTGTTCCGCTTTAATAAAATCCAACAATCGAATTGAAGCGGAAAGAATAGGGAATCCCGTCCAAATCGGGAGCTGCCCCGCAACTGTGATTCCGTCCCTTCTTTTGAGGGATAGGTCTAAATGACACAAAGCCACTGTCCCGAAGCTTCGGGATGGGAAGGCCATTAAGACAGGATAAGCCAGGAGACCTGCCTATCATAGAAGTCCTTCGAGGGAAGGTAAAAACGTGGTTTAACGAATTCACCGACCCTTTGGGTCGGTTTTTTTATTTAATGGCATGGATTCCATCGTAAAAAAAATATCCCTTCTGGGCGTGTTTGTCTCCCTCGGTGTTACATTAGGATATGGATTCAGTTACATCCCCAATATAGAACTGGTCACAGCGACCGTTTTTATTTCCGGATTTCTTCTGGGAATTAAAGCCGGTTTTTTTGTGGGTCTGGTCACCGAGAGTATCTACTCATTATTCAACCCGTACGGTGCCGCAGCTCCTCCCCTGTTCATCGCTCAAGTCGTATCCATGTCCATTACGGGTATGATGGGGGGCATCATTGGAAAAGGGAATATGGGATTCAAAAAAAGAGATCTTATAATCTTTGGTTTGGCAGGTCTGGTTTCGACACTGATATTCGCGTCTCTAACAACACTGTCATTCCTCATCTTAACAGGATTATCACTGAAAAAATTACTGGGCAGCTTTATTTATGGCCTCGGATTCTATATCACACATATCGTTTCAAATACAGTCATATTCATTTTAATTGTACCTCTCATTTTAAATGTCCTACGAAAACGAATATCACCATTCTACCCAACAACTGCCGGAGAAACGTCATGAACCGTTGGAGTCTGAAATCTTTCTATATTTTTCTCATTTTATTTTGTTTTTTTTCAGATGTTTACGCGGTTTCAGACTCCCTTCTCTTTGCGACCAGATTGGAAATTCATGCGGCTCAGAAGAAAAACTACAGAACCCTCGGCGACATCCTCTTCTCCTTGCCAGGGCTCTGGGTAAGGGACATTGGATCTGTAGGTCAGTGGGCCTCTCCTCGAATTTGGGGAAGTCATCAAAACCAAACGCTTCTTTTATTAGATGGACGACCAATAGGAGATCCCTGGTCTGGAATCTCCGACCTGAATCTGGTCCCTGTCGAGATGATCGATCACATTGAAGTCTATCCATCCCTCAATCCGTTCGGATTTACACCCATAGGCGGCGTTGTGAATTTAGTGTCGGAGGAGACGCCATCAAATCGTCCCTATACAAAAATCGTTTACCGAACCGGGACTCATAAGCTCAGCGATCTGGATGTGACATTTGGACAAAAACTCACACCGAAATTTGAAATCTTGTCCGGCGTCCTCATGAAAAAATACGGAGAAACCCTTCCCAACGAAAAATATAAGAGTCAACAGATTCGTTCAAAGATACGCTACATTCTCTCCTCCGATTTGGAATTCGGATATTCCATCCTTAGCAACAAATCCGATCTATACCTCCCCTTTCCTTTTCCAATACCGGGCGATTCCCTCATTCTCACCTCACCCCACAGAGACCAACTGCGTCATGACCATACTCTGGAAACGAATTTGAATCTCATGGGAACCTCCAATCAAATCCGTTTTGAATACACCTCCATTTCTCATGAGATAAGAGAAAATAATGCAGATTCGACTCAATCCTTCCCGGTCAATTCAGCGACACTCTCTTTCAAACAAAATCTTGAAAAGAGGGGCATCCCTCTTTCCTGGGGTCTTCACACGATGAGACGCCAGGTGAAAGACCTCAATGGCCACCCATTCAGCGACACCCGCACCCATGGCTTTCTCCAGGGTGCATTCTCACTGAACAATCGCTTTCATAACCATTTCCAAATACATGGCCATGTATCCACCAATGGAAAACTTAAATTCCTTCTGTCGAATCAACTTTCATGGACGCCCAGACCATCCATGCAAATTTGGTCAGGATATTCGGAATCCATCCGGGACCCCTCCCTGGGAGAGCGGTTTGGATTTCCTTTTTATCCATTCCCCCCGGTGGATACGCATCAACTCATGGCAATCAATTATTTGGATAATCTCATGCCCAATCCTAACTTAAAACCCGAGTTGGGGAGAACATTCGAAACAGGCATCCGGTGGCAATGGGGGAAAATCAGAACACATCTCCGTGGTTTTTTAAGGTCAACCAGGGATCTCATTGAGGCCATGGTCACACAGGAAGGGATTCAATTCAGAAATCAGGTCAAAGCGACATTCCAGGGCTTCGAATCCCAATTCTATCTCGGCCCATGGTTTGGTTTAAATGGATCAATCACCTTGAACTTTCTCAATGCAACGGATGGCGAAGGGGAAAATCTCCTGGAAAGGCCAAATTCCTGGGGAAACGGGACATTAGCCTGGGAGCACGGATTTTTCCAAAATGACCTGCAAGTGCATCTTGGTGTGACCGGCCGGTATTGGACAGGATTCTGGAAACTGTCGGGAGAGAATCCGGATTTACCGGTCATGGAATTTCAAGACGCCGGATATTGTCTTGACTTTAAAATCCATTTAACGATTATCCAAAACGCAACCTTTTCCTTCGCTATCGACAATGTCCTGGGAACAGAGTTGAGTTATGTCTCCACATTCTTCATGCCGCAAAAAATAACTCGAATCGGATTCTCATGGGAATTGCTGGATTGAACGATCAGGTCATTGAAGGAGGTGATAAGAACTTACATAATAATTGGCAGATGAATAGTTAAGTTTTTGTTCACTATTCATCTGTGTGGGCACCAGACCAATTATCAATTGACAATGGACAATTGCCAATTGATAATTGATTGGAGCCAACCATTGAAACAGAGTATTGGGATTTTTTCCGGGAAGGCGGTGTAAATCCGCCACAGCCCCGCTACTGTAAGCGGTTACGAAAACCAGAAGATGCCACTGCCCCGAAGCTTCGGGATGGGAAGGCCTGGTGAGTAGGTCTGAGCCGTGAGCCAGGAGACCGAAAAATCTCTGAACCTTTAAACCACTTTCGAGGGAAAGTGAAGGAGGTCAAATTGAAAACGAAATTATTCCCAACCTTCCTGACCATTATTTTCTCAATCACAATGCTTCATCCAACTCATCTCGTATACAGTATTTATCCCGTTTCAAACCCGGGAAAAATCTCAGGATTTATTACCGATAAAGAGACAGGCCAACCCATTCCCGATGCCAATATTTTTTTCCTGGATACCCATATCGGAACGGCGTCCCAGGATGGGGGTTATTATTTTATCGACAAAATTCATGAAGGAACCTATGATATCACAGTCCGGGTGATGGGATATCAGGAGATCACAAAGGAAAGGATTGTCATCGGCAAGAATACGATTCTGAACTTCTCTTTAACGCCGGAGGCCATTCAGTTCGATCCGATCATGGTCACAGCGACGCGGTCGGATCATTTGCAATCAATGGTCACGGTTGCATCCGAGGTCCTCACGCCCCAAAGAATAAAGGAGCAGACAGGAAACACAGTGGGTGAAGTGACCGAATCTCTGGGAGGCCTTTACACGAGAAATTACGACGGTCTCGCCGGGCCTCAGACACCCTCGATCCGGGGCTCTAATACCGATCAGGTTCTCATCCTCCTCGATGATCAAAGGTTGAATACCGCTCAGGGAGGAGGTGTAGATTTGAATGTTTTCCCGGTCGAGGTCATCGAACGAATAGAAGTCGTCAAGGGAGGACATTCTGCCCTCCTGGGTACCGATGCCATCGGCGGTGTCATCCATCTCGTCTCGAAAGAGTCACTATCTCCCAAGGGGTTTTCCTATGGCATCCATTCTACGATGGGATCTTTTGGCACCCGGATGGTGACCTTATATGGGTCCCATCAAATGGGCCCGCTATCCTATTTTTTAAGTTACAATAAAACAAACAGCGATGGCGATTTCACCTATAAACGACCATCAGATACCGGTGAGGAAGAGAAACGTGAAAATAACGATTATGCGGGACATAACCTCTTTTTAAAAACGAAACTCGACATGACCACCGGACATCAACTTCGTCTCTTTCTCCATTCGCTTCAGACCAAACGAGGTGTCGTTGGCAGTGTGGAGTGGCCGTCCCATGAGGCCCGTCGCAATGAAAATCGAAAACTGTTCAGCCTCCACTCGGAAAACCAATTGTCAAGCAGGTGGCGTCTCAGAGAGCAGATCTATTACAACACCTATGATAATCATTATATGAATCCCGGCGGTTGGATTCCGGAAGACGACCTCCACGAGAACAAGGCCTTTGGAATCGATGTCCAGGCTCAGTGGAACACCGGCCAAATCCTGACTCTGATCACGGGTGGAGAATTAAGGCAGGATAAACTGTTCAGCACCAAATTCGATGAAAAAATGCGAAATACGATGAGTGCGTTTATTCAGGGAGAAATTAACCATTCGCTCTCTGTTCCGGGTTTCACAACCCAATGGAAATGGGTGCCCGCCCTTCGATGGAGCAGGTATTCCGATGTGGACACACGAACCTGTCCCAAATTGGGCTTGCTCATCACGACCGGGGATCTCACCAGTTTCGCGTTGAAAGGAAATATCGGCCAATCTTATCGCGTGCCGACCTTTAACGATCTCTACTGGCCAGAAGACGACTTCACAAAGGGCAATCCCGACCTGTTACCCGAAACGAGTACCAATGTCGATATCGGATTGGTCTTCCGGTCGAACCGGTCCTCCCATCTCCGGATCGAGACGACCTACTTCCAAAATCATTTTGATGATCTCATCCTCTGGGAACCCGGCGCTGATTGGAAATGGACGCCCAGAAATTTAGGGAAAGCCCTTATCAAAGGCGTGGAAAACCATTTCACCCTCCGTCTTCCCGGCAACAAAACATACATCAAGATCGGTCATACCTTCATGAAGGCCACCGACGAAGCGGTCGATTCCCCGAACCAGGGCAACCGTTTGATATACAGGCCCGACAGCAAACTCGATATCTCCACAGGACTCAACACAGGTCCGATTTCGATAAACCTCAATTACAGAATAGTTGGAAAACGCTTCACCAACCCTGACAATTCAGGGAAACTCCCCGAATATCAAATTTTCAACGGCAATATCGGTAGTTCTTTTTCAATCGGGAAGATTCGATTGAACGTAAAATTTCAAGCATTGAACCTCCTCAACAAATCAGTATATCTTTTAGACGGATATCCTCTGCCTGGAAGAGAATACCGAGTTTCAGCAGGTTTTGAATATTAATCCGAAAATCCAAATAATCAACTTGGGATTTGGTATTTTCAAAAAAAGGGAGAGTGCATTATATAAAATTTTCGCAATCTATTTAGGTATTCTGTTTTTCTCTTGATTTTCCTGAAATATTTATTTATGTTATTAACAATTAACGCCGCACAATTAGAGTAACCTGTTTCTCTCGCGGGGAGAGGTGAACATGTACTTTAGTGAGAACCGTTTTGTCATTAATTTCTAAAATTATGTAGCCGAATTCAGGAGGGGCACTGTATTTTCCGAAGGTCGGCTTTTTTATTCAATGCCATACTTGGAAAAAAAGGAGTCATATTGAGAACTCTTAAAGTTATTTTAGCAGTTAGCTTTTCTTTAATTGTTATGATAATTCAAGGATGTGAAAGAAAAAATCGTAATGCTAGAAATAATCCCCAAGAATTGACTTTTAACGTTGACCATTCTTTATTAGAAGATAAATTGTCAGATAAATATCTTGGTTTCACCTTCTCTCCCCCAAAAAGTTGTTTACAATTACCTGAAGAAATGGTTCAAAAAGTTAAAGGACAACTAAAAGATGAATATACTGTATCAAATTCTTTTGTAATTGAACCATATAAGTTCTTTTTAAATGAGAAGGATCAGTTCGCATGCCTTATTTCCATTTTGCCAACTCTCTCACCTGCCGATAGTTCCATAGATGAATATCAACAAGCAATTTGCAATTTCTCGAGAAATAGCCAGGTCACACAAGACATGTTCTTACATAACGGATTTAGAATTTACCAGAGTTTAATTATAAGAAAAGACATGATACTGTTTAAATTAGTCATTCTACAACCATTGGAAAAATCATTTCAAATAGATTATGTTATACCAAAGTCGATTTATAGGGATAATTTAGAGGCCATCGAATCATCCATCGGCTCACTCTCAAAATTATAGTTTTTTAATAGGAGGTGATTATGATGATGAAAACTGTTTCATTGATTATGGTCATTGTATTTCTGACTATGATAATTGGATGTGCGGCTCACGTTCACACTGTCGGGGATGGCGCCCGGGGAGGTGATATGACTGAGGCTCGACAGTGGTATATTCTTTTTGGATTAATACCTTTAAATGAAGTAGACACTAAAGAGTTGTCGGGAGGTGCAGAAAATTACGAAATAAAGACGGAGCAGTCGGCTCTTGATATTGTGATGAATATTTTCACAGGCATGATTTCTGTGTATTCCAGAACGGTTACAGTGACTAAATGAAAGACACTATTTAGATTTGGATTTCGATGGCCTCTTCATCTATGATATTTTACTTGCATTTTTCAAAAAGATGTTTAATTTAAAAAATAATTAAACAGGAGATCGTATGATAGTATCCAATATTAACATAAATGGCTATAAATCTATTAACAAAATGAACTTTCCCCTTGATCCAAAAATCACTGTTTTCATTGGCCCCAATGAATCCGGAAAGACAAATATACTCAAATCCATTGAACATTTTAAACCCGAAATGTCATTGAACATGGATCTGACTTGTCAATACTCCGAACTGTTCCAGGATGGAAAACCTCCACAAATTGCTTTTGAGTTCAACAACTTCAGCCGGGAGGACAGGGCCAAACTCATAAAAATATATGAAGGTTTCCGTTCGATAGACTCTTTCATCCTAAAAAGAGAAGGCCCTCGTATCACCGATTATAAAATTCAAACCAATGATAAAGTACTTGCCATAGGGAACGTTAAACCCCTGTTCGAATTTTTACCCAAGATACACTATTTTGATACGATCTCCGTGATCAAAGACCGAATAGATATGGATAGCCTGATTGGGGAGAGCGTTGATTCACAAACCGAAAGAAACCTTCTGAAAATAGGCGGTGTTGAAGATCCTGCCATCATTTTCGAAGATTCTACTCGAGGACGTCGCGCCACGGAGGAGACGAGTCGAGAAATAACAAGAAGAATTCAAAACGCCTGGAGCCAGGAACCCAGCCTGGAAATTATTCTAAGGGTCAATGGGAAACTCCTCTACATCGACTTCAGCGATGCAACAACGGTTTACGACACGCCCAAGACGCGTTCACCTGGTTTTCTGTGGTATTTGTCTTTCTATATCAACTTTATAGCAACGACTCAGGAAGCGAAAGCGAATGAATATCTTTTTCTTCTGGATGAACCCGGACTCCATCTCCATCCATCCGGGCAAAAGGATCTTACCCACCTTCTGGAAGATCTCTCTCAAAAAAATCAACTCATCTACACGACACATTCTCCTTTCATGATCGATCGAAATCATCCGCAACGCGTTCGCGTCGTTGTAAAAAATGAAAACGGAACCCAGGTGGACAATGAAGCATATCGGGAAAATTGGCGGCCCCTGCGGCAATCCATCGGGCTCACCGTGGGAGATTTATTTTTCTTTAGTAACAAAGGGATCGTCTTGGAAATCCCCTCGAAAAAGGGGAATCTTTTCACAAAACCCAAAAAATAAAGGCAACCATCGAAAGAGTTGCCTTTCATAAATATCTATCAAAATAAAAACGTCATCTACTTTTTCTTTTTCTCTTCCACCTCTACTGCGTCGGTCTCTTCTTCAACGATTTCTTCTTTTGCTCGCTTTTTCTTCTTGGTATCGGACTTTGCCTCTTTCTCTTTATCTTTCTGCTTCTTCTTCTTGCTCGCCGTCTCAAAACCTACCAATTCGATGATGGCCATACGCGCACCGTCCCCGGGCCTCTGTCCCAATTTAATGACGCGAGTATATCCTCCGGGTCTATCGGTATACATCGGCGCAATATCTTCGAAGAGAATCTTTACAATCCTCTTATGCTTAAGCTGCCGGAGAGCCAATCGCCTTGCATGAAGACTTTCTTTTTTTGCCAGCGTGATCAGTCTTTCCGATACACGTCTCGTTGCTTTCGCCTTTGCTTCTGTCGTTTTGATGTGTTTTCGTTCGAATAGCGCCGCAGAGAGATTCGCTAAAGTCGCTTTGCGATGTGCGGCTGTTCGTCCCAATTTATCTACCGATTTACGGTGTCTCATTAATCGACTTCTCCTAGACTTCTTTAGCAATTAATGTCATGTGTTCGTTTCGCTAATCGATAAGAGATTACAAAAAAATCTCACTAGTGAAAATGCCTTTGAACTATCCGATCACGAAGATTCGCCTTTTAGAAAACTGTCCACATCCATTCCGAATTGCAAACTTTTCTCTTCCAATATTTTTGAAAGCTCCTGAAGAGACTTGCGACCGAAGTTTCGAAATTTTAGCATTTCCTGATCATCTCTACGGACCAGATCTCCAATGGTCTGAATGTCTGCCGCTTTAAGACAATTATGGGATCGGACCGAAAGCTCCAACTCCTCAACACTCATTTTGAGGAGCTTTCGAATTCGAAGAGCATCCTCATCAATCTGAGTGACTTCTTCCTCCTCTTCGGGTTCCACATCAAAACTGATAAAGAGTTCGATGTGGTCCTTAAGAATCTTACCCGCAAAAGTAAGTGCATCATCGGGTGTGACGCTTCCGTCTGTCTCCACTTCCAGGATTAACTTTTCATAATCGGTCCGGTGACCCACTCGTGTATTCTCAACCAAGTAGTTCACTTTCCGAATGGGATTAAAGATTGAATCCAGGGGGACAGTACCAATGGGTTGATCAGGAAGTACATTTTCTTCCGCAGGGACATAACCCCGACCCCTTCCAATCTTCAACTCCATCTTGAGATCAGCATCCTTATTCAATGTAGCAATATGATGCTCTGGATTTAATATTTCGAAATCGGTATTGTCCTTCTGGATATCTCCCGATTTAAAGGCACCTGGACCTTTTAGCTCGATCATAATACGATCGGGACGTTTGTTCAACAGTTTCATGCGAACTTGCTTCAGATTAAGAATGATCTCTGAAACATCCTCCACGACTCCGGGTATCGTAGAAAATTCGTGTAACACTCCGTCAAATCTAACCTGAGTAATGGCAGCTCCCTGAAGCGAAGAAAGGAGAACTCGACGAAGTGTATTTCCGAGGGTGACGCCAAAACCACGTTCGAGAGGCTGCATAATGAACTTACCATGTGTCGTGGAGTATGTTGCCTCATCTCTTTCGATACCCTCTGGCATCTGTAATGTTAATCGATTCATTCAAATAATCCTTTAAATTCGATGCTTAACTATTTTGAAAAAAGTTCGACTACCAAATTTGCATTGAATGTGACAGGGATATCTGCCATATTCGGTACTTCTAAGTATGTTCCCCTAAGATTCGCCTTATCCAGACTGAGCCAGGGGAGTTGTTTCCCTTCTTTGATCCTCCGCATGGAAGTATGGACAGCATCCAGCTTCCGGCTCTTCTCTCTCACCTGCACGATATCATTCGGCTTCAGCTGATAAGAGGGTATATCAACCAACCGATCGTTTACTATAAAATGGCGATGTCTGACCAGTTGCCTCGCCGTAGCCCTGGAAGAAGCAAATCCCAGACGGAAGACCACATTGTCCAAACGACTCTCCAACATCTTTAAAAGATTCTCACTGGCAATTCCCTTTTTTCTATTGGCCTTTTCGAAAGTTCCACGAAATTGGGATTCCAATAGACTGTAGTAACGCTTAATTTTTTGCTTTTCTCTTAACTGCAACCCATAATCAGACAATTTTTTTATCCGACGCGATTTCCCATGTTGCCCCGGTGGATATCCTCTTTTTTCTATGGCACACTTTGCCGTCTGGCATCTCGAACCTTTTAGAAAAAGCTTTTCTCCTTCGCGCCGACATAATTTACATACTGCTGCTCGATATCTTGCCATGAATAATTCCTCTTTTTGAACCAGCTATACTCTTCTTCGCTTTGGTGGTCGACACCCATTGTGAGGGATGGGTGTAACGTCTCTTATGGCTGTTACCTCTAATCCTGCCGCTTGGAGAGACCGAATAGCCGCCTCCCTACCAGAACCCGGCCCCTTCACCAGGACGCTGATTTTCCTAAGACCCAAATCCATGGCCTCTTTTGCGGCCGTTTGTGCAGCCAACTGAGCTGCAAAAGGTGTGTTCTTCCTGGCACCTTTGAAGCCGATCCGACCGGCCGTAGCCCAGGAAATGACATTGCCATAGTTATCTGTCAATGTGATGATCGTATTATTGAAGGTCGCTTTGATATGGGCCTGACCTTCTGTTTCAACCCTTTCTTTTTTCTTCTTCCGACCTTTTCTAGGCGATGCCAATTATTTCCTCCTTTGTTCCCAATCCATACGATCTGAATTCATATTTTTTTCACTGGATTATTTAATATTATCTTTATCTGCGCCGTTTTCCAGCTACAGTCTTTTTCCGTCCCTTGCGCGTGCGAGCATTCGTTCTAGTTCTTTGCCCCCGAACGGATAATCCTCTCCGATGACGAAACCCACGATAGCATCCAATGTCCATGAGACGCTTGATATTCATCGTCACTTCCGTACGGAGGGCGCCCTCCACCTTACAATTTGCATCGATAACCGACCTAATCTTGGCGACATCACTGTCGGAAATTGCGTTTACCCGAAGATCCGGATTCACATCTGCTTCCTTTAATATTTTCCGTGATGTCGTAAATCCGATTCCATAGATGTAGGTCAATGCCGCCTCAATGCGCTTTTCCCTGGGAAGATCTACTCCTGCAATACGAGCCACTTTATCTCCTCTTTTGCTTCGATTCCATTAAAGATTTAGCCCTGTCTCTGCTTATGGCGAGGATTCGTGCAGATGACTCGGAGCACACCTCGTCGACGTACAATTTTACATTTATCGCACATTTTCTTCACAGAAGATCTAACCTTCATTCTTAACCTCGTCCTACTTGTAGCGATATACTATTCTTCCCCGCGTCAAATCATACGGAGAAAGTTCTATTGTTACTTTATCTCCCGGTAAGATTTTGATAAAATGCATCCGCATCTTGCCGGACACATGAGCTAAAACTTTATGCCCACTCTCCAACTCTACCGTGAAAGTAGCATTGGGTAGAGTATCTAAAATTGTCCCATCGACTTTAATAGGTGGTTCTTTTGCCATCTTCTCTCCCTAAATCACCTTTCGATTCCTATGGTTAATATTTCAGGTTTCCCTGCCGTCACGAGAACAGTATGCTCGAAATGTGCCGATGGTTTCCCATCTGAAGTCTCCACCGTCCAACCATCATCTAAAAATCTAACCTCCGAAGTCCCCATATTAATCATAGGCTCAATGGCCAGGACCATTCCTGGAACGAGTTTAGGCCCTCTGTGAGGAGGACCAAAATTAGGAATTTGGGGCTCTTCATGAAGCGATGTCCCAATTCCGTGGCCAACCAATGCCCGAACGATAGAAAATTTCTTCGATTCCACACAAGTCTGAATTGCATGGGAAACATCAGACAAGCGATTCCCCTGCCGACACTTTCGAATACCCCGATGAAGCGCCGTCCTGGTCGTATCCATTAGAAGAATCCTATCCCGTGTCAATTCTCCGATTCCATATGTTTTGGCCGCATCCGTGTAAAATCCATCCATCTTTACACCCATATCCAAACTGACGAGTTCTCCTTCTCTCAGTCTTCTGGATCCAGGAATCCCATGAACCACTTCCTTCTCGATAGATACACAGACAGATGATGGAAATCCTTTATATCCTTTAAAAGCCGGCTTTCCACCACCGGAATGAATCACTTCTTCTGCAACTTCATCTAATTTCCGTGTAACAACACCTGGAGCCAGTTCACTCTCAACTGCATGAAAAGCCTTGATCAGAAGTTTTGCACACTTCCGAAGTTTATTGACCTCCTCCTCAGTTTTGATAGGAATCATGACCTCACCGGAGTAAGTCCCAACGAAGAGAGTATTATCGCATAGACTTCATCCATCGATCCAAACCCATCCACAACTCTCAAAAGGCTCTTCTCTTGGTAATATCGAATCAGAGAACGTGTTTCTTTTTCATATACTTCAAGACGACGCCTTACTGTATCGGGTTCATCATCCTTTCGACGGTTTAACCGGCCTTTACACAAGGGACACTCGTTGCCCTCTTGCACATGATCCGCCGTAGTTACAACATGCCCGCACTCATCACAAACGAGTCTTTGGGAAAGACGCCGAACGATCTCATCAAAGGACACATCGATGTTAACCACATCATCCAAGTCCATATTCAACTCACCCAATAAATCATCCAGTTTTTCAGCTTGATGAACCGTTCTGGGAAACCCATCCAATATAAATCCTTTCTGGCAATCTCTATTTTTAAAACGATCTCCCACCAATCCTATCATGAGTTCATCAGGTACCAATTCTCCCTTCTCCATGTAAGTCTTGGCCCGACACCCCAATTGTGTTTCTTCCCGAACGGCATCTCTCAACATATCACCAGTCGAAATATGCGCCCAGCCATAGTCAGCTCCCAATCTACTCGCCTGAGTTCCTTTGCCGACACCAGGTGCCCCTAAAATAATCAGTCGTTTTTTCATAATCATGGTGCGTTTCACAAATTTTAGCCTACACCTCTGCGGCCCCTGATGCGACCGGTCTTCATGAATCCATCGTAATGCCGCATTAATAGATGGGATTCAATCTGCTGGAGGGTATCCAGGGCAACGCCCACCATGATTAAAAGACTCGTTCCTCCAAAGAATTGTGAAAAAGACGCCGATACATTCATGTACTTCGAAACAAAATAGGGCATAATAGCAATGAACGCAAAAAATGCTGCCGCCGGAAGCATGATTCTCGACAACACATGGTCGATGTATTCGGCCGTTTTCTTACCTGGCCTTACACCTGGCACAAACCCTCCATACTTTTGCATATTCTCTGCTACATCCACGGGATTGAACGCTATGGCCGCATAAAAATAAGTAAAGAAAAGAATTAAAATGCCAAAGAAAAACCAGTAGACAGGTGACTGCAAGTCAAAATAACTGAGAATATTGATTATAAATTCATTATTGGGAAAAAACTGACGAATCGTCTGGGGTACAAACATTAATGATTGGGCAAAGATAATGGCCATGACACCAAAACCGGAAACCCGAATCGGAATATAGGTGGCCTGTCCTCCATAAACTTTTCGGCCGATGACCCTCTTGGCATATTGGACAGGAATCTTCCTCGTCCCCTCAGTCACCATAATCACGGCCGAAATAATGAGGAGTAAAACAGCAAAAATGAAGAGTTCCATTACAATGGCTCTGTTACCTCCAATGAGCTGCTGTACCTCATCAAGTATAGCAGTGGGGAAACGACTGACAATACCGATAAAGATAATCAAAGAAATACCGTTCCCGATTCCCCTCTCTGTGATCTGCTCACCCATCCACATGATAAGAATCGTGCCCGCACAAAGCGTGATCATAACCACGAGCCTGAATCCCATTCCCGGATCCGGTACGGCAAGAATGCCCGATCTTGTGGCCGGTAAATTTTCAAGAAATACACTGGCACCTAAAGCCTGCATACTGGCAATGAAAACCGTACCGTACCGTGTCAACTGATTGATTTTTTTTCTCCCCTCCTCACCTTCCTTTTGCAACCTCTGGAAATAGGGAATGACGGCACCCATGAGTTGTATGATAATGGAAGCAGAAATATAGGGCATGATGCCGAGGCCAAAAACTGCAGCTCGACTGAAAGCACCTCCAGCAAAGACATCGTATAATCCAAATAATGTGTTCCGGCTCTGAGAAAACCATTCCGTAAGTGCCACCGCATTAATTCCCGGCATGGGAAGGTGGCACCCAATCCGATAAAGCACCAAGATGCCCAGAGTAAAAAGGATACGGTTTTTCAAGTCAGGAATTTTGAAAATACTTTGAAAGCTCTTGATCATAACACAATTGCCTTTCCACCAGCTGCTTCAAGTTTTTCTCTGGCACTTTTACTAAAAGCATGTGCCGTCACTTCGAGAGGTCTTTTCACGGTACCATCGCCTAATATCTTACACTGTTCATTCCGTTTTCGAATCAAACGGGCCCCAAAAAGAACCTCTGGTGTGACTTTCTTATCTTTCAAGCGATCCAAATCTCCAACATTCACCGTTTGGTAATTATTCCGAAATATATTGGTAAATCCCCGTTTAGGAACACGCCTCTGCAGAGGCATTTGTCCACCCTCAAACCACGATCTTGTCTTGGCGCCACTCCGTGACTTCTGACCCTTCGTGCCCCGACAAGCCGTCTTGCCATGACCCGAGCCCGTTCCTCGACCCACACGCTTTCGTTTCTTTTTCGAGCCTTCGACATACTTTAAGTGACCTAAATCCATGTTATCCTCATCGATCAATCTGTATAAATCACCTGATCTCTTCTACTTGAACGAGATGCGCTACCTTATCGATCATACCTCTTATTTGGGGTACATCCGGATGCACGACTGTGTGATGAAGCCTTCGCAATCCCAAAGCTTTTATCGTCTTCTTCTGTTTCTCGTTCCTCTTAATTGTGCTTCGCACTTGGGTGATTCTGAGTTTACCCATCCATGACTCCCGTTGGTTTCGACAATTCCACCTCTCTACTCGAATATCTCCTGAAGCGATTTACTCCTCTCCCGAGCAACCATCAAACCATCCCGGAGTTGAAGCAGCCCCATCATTGTTGCCTTCACAGTATTGTGAGGATTCGCAGAGCCTAATGACTTCGTAAGTATATCATGGATACCGGCAGACTCCATAACGGCCCGAACCGCCCCACCCGCAATTACACCCGTCCCAGGGGAGGCCGGTTTCAGCAAAACCCTTCCCGCACCGAATTTCCCGATCACCATATGAGGAATTGTACCCTTAAGAATCGGAATTTTGACCAGGCTCTTCTTCGCATTTTCCGATCCTTTGGCAATGGCATCTGTTAATTCTCGCGCTTTTCCCATTCCAACACCAACGCACCCATTTCCATCACCCACGACGACAATGGCATTGAAGCTGAACCTTCTTCCACCTTTCACCACCTTTGCCACACGGTTAATGTGAACGACGCGTTCTTTTAATTCCAACTCACCGGGATTGATTTTTTCCAAAACCCACTCCACTCCTTTAATAAACAATATCCAAAGTTTAATTAACTGATGTTTCGATTTTTATTTAATCGTCAAATGGCAATCAATCGAGTGCTTTCCACACAACATTTTATCAAGAATCCGTACCTAGAACTTTAACCCGGCCTCTCTGGCACCTTCTGCAACCGCCTTGACCCTACCGTGAAAAAGGTAACCATTACGATCAAAAACCACCTTATCGATTTTTCGCTCTTTTGCCTCCTCTCCAGCCGCACGTCCAACGATTTTAGCTACCTCAACCTTACCCTTGCTCTTCTTAATTTCATTGCTCAATGATTTTGAGAGACTGGATACTGTAAAGAGAGTCGTCTGAGAAGTATCATCAATCAATTGAGCATAGATGGATCGAAGACTACGAAAAACGGATAGACGGGGACATTCTGGTGTCCCTTTGATTTGTTTTCGTATATGTTTCTTAATACGCTCACGCCTAAGGCGTCTCGGTGAAGTCTTCGTTTTCATAAGTTCTAATTCCCGAAATTTTATTCATCTCTTAAAAATTCATTTTCACCCATTTATACAGCGGCCTTGCCTGCCTTTCTCCTGACGTATTCGCCTTCATATCGAATCCCCTTTCCTTTGTAAGGTTCAGGGGGTCTGAAAGAACGAATCTTGGCTGCCACTTGACCCACGACCTGTTTATTAATGCCTTTAACAACCACCGAGTTTGGAGAAGGAATTTCAACGGTGATTTCCTCGGGCGGGTCAAAATAAATGGGATGGGAATAACCCAATTGAAACACAAGCATATGACCTTTGAGTTCCGCCCGATAACCCACACCGATAATTTCTAATCTTTTTTCGAATCCCTGTGTCAGACCGAGAATCATGTTTTGGATAAGCGTTCGCGTAAGCCCATGAAGCGACCTGTGGAAACGATTATCACTCGGCCTTTCAACACTGACACTATTCTCCCCTATAACCACACTCATATCGGGATGGACTCTCTCTTTCAGAACGCCGTTCTGTCCTTTTACAATGACTGTATTACCCTCTTTTTTGACTTCCACCCCCTGAGGTATTGAAATAGGCATTTTACCAACTCTTGACAATCGACACTCCTTTTAAATCAAACTTCTTCTTACCAGATGTGACATAGAATTTCTCCTCCAACTCTTTCTCTTCGAGCATGTCTATCCGTTAGGATACCTTTGGGTGTAGAGAGAATGGCGATCCCAAGACCATTCAGAACTCGTGGAATATTGTCTACCTTTGTGTATTGCCTGTATCCGGGACGACTCACCCTCTTTATTCCGGTTATGGCACTCTTTCGGTCTCCATTATATTTCAGATAAACACGGACAATTCCCTGTTTATATTTTATATCATCGACATTCGTAAAATTTCGAATATAGCCCTCTTCCATAAGTATGCGTGTCATCTCTTTAATGATGTTTGAAGCCGGAATATCTACCTTACTGTGTCGAATCCTCGTTGCATTTCGAATTCGAGTGAGGTAATCAGCAATCGGATCGGTCATTGACATAAACATCTCCTAATAAAATCTTTAAATAAAAAATCTACCAGCTTGCCTTCCTCACTCCGGGAATTTCCCCTGAAAGGGCCAATTCCCTGAAGCATATTCGGCAGAGGTTAAACTTTCGCAGGTATGCTCTTGACCTTCCACATCGACTGCACCTGCTATACTGCCTGACTTTAAACTTTGGCGTCTTCTTCGACTTTGCAATGAGTGCCTTTTTTGCCAATAGGTTCTCCTTGATTTTTAAATACTCACGATTCCTCTCGTGCAGATGATGCTTCCCTTCTCCGGAAGGGCATACCAAACCCATTTAAAAGTTCGAACGCTTCCTCATCTGTGGCCGCCGAGGTGATCATCGTTACATTCAATCCTCGAATCTTCACGACCTTATCATAGTTGATTTCCGGAAATATGATCTGTTCCTTGATCCCCAAGGTGAAGTTGCCCTTACCATCAAAACTGTTATTGTCAACACCCCTGAAATCCCGAACACGGGGTATCGCTACATTCAATAACCTGTCGAGAAACTCGTACATACGCCATCTTCTCAACGTGACTCGGCAACCAATGGGCATTCCCTCACGTAGTTTAAAATTTGATATCGATCTCTTTGCCTTAGTCGGAACTGGCATCTGCCCACTGATAACTCTCAGATCTTCGACAGCACCATCGAGAAACTTCGCGTCCTGGGTCGCTTCGCCAACCCCTATATTTAAAGAAATTTTTTCGAGTCTAGGTACCTGCATCGAATTCTTGTAACTAAACCTTTTCATTAAATACGGAACGATCTCTTCCCTGTAACGAATGAATAGTCTTGGGGCATCCTTTTTTTTCACACTCTCCATCTATTCCAGATCTCCTCTATAATCATCTTATGCGGAGGTAACTAACATTTCTCCACAACTCCGACAGACCCGAACCTTTTTACCATTCTCTAAAACTTTACGTCCAAGCCTCGTTGGCATATCACATTTTGGACAGACGACCATAAGGTTCGATACGTGTATCGGTGCTTCCTTCTCAAGAATCCCTCCCTGAGGACTTTTCTGTGTGGGTCGGGTATGTCTTTTAATGAAATTCACACCCTCCACGATAACCCGGGATCCCTTGGGATAAACCTTAAGCACTTTACCTTTCTTCCCTCGGTAATTACCTGAAACCACTAAAACCGAATCGTTTTTTACGACTTTCATTATGAGCACTCCACTCGATTTAGAGCACCTCCGGAGCCAGAGAAACAATCTTCATAAACTGTTTCTCACGCAACTCCCGGGCCACGGGACCAAAAATGCGTGTTCCTTTGGGTTCGTTCTGTTCATCAACAAGCACGACAGCATTATCATCGAAACGCACGTATGATCCATCATGTCGACCTTCTTCTTTTTTCGTTCGAACCACAACCGCCTTACTCACCTCACCTTTTTTAACACTTCCTCCCGGAACTGCACTTTTAACCGACACAACAATGATATCCCCAACATACCCATATCTTCTGCGTGTTCCACCCAAAACCTTGATACACTGTACTTTCTTGGCTCCCGTATTATCTGCTACATTGAGTTTTGTATATTGTTGAATCATTTGTTTCTAATCCCTACAATACCATTATTGAGCTTTTTCAACAATTTTAACCAACCGCCAGTTTTTATGCTTGCTAAGAGGTCTTGTTTCCATGATACGGACGATATCCCCCTTATGACAAGCATTTTCCTGATCATGAGCCATGAGTTTGGAAGATTTTGTTACATATTTACCATAGAGAGGGTGGCGAAACCTGCGTTCCACCAACACAGTAATGGTTTTTTCCATCTCGTTACTCACAACACGACCCACAAATATTTTTCTTTTCAACCTTTGAGCCACATTCAACTCCTCAAGTCCGAGGTTTCTTCTCGTGTCTTAACTCCAATTCATATTCTCGAATAACCGTCTTGAGACGTGCAACATCCTTTCGGATATGCCGTACTTTTAACGGATTATCCAATTGACGAAGGGCGAGTTGAAACTGTAAGTTGGCCAACTCTTCCTCCACATCCTGTAAACGAATTTTCAATTCTTCCAAAGGCAACTGTTTGATTTCTTCCATCTTAATCATGCACTTCCCCCTCCCACATGGTGGCAACAAACTTTGCCTTCATCGGCAGCTTGTGAGATGCCAGACGCATCGCCTCTTTGGCAGTATCGCGAGGGATGCCCTCTAGTTCAAATAAAATCCTCCCGGGTTTTACAACAGCGACCCAGTATTCAGGACTCCCCTTTCCCTTGCCCATTCGGGTTTCCGCCGGTTTTATCGTTATCGGTTTATCGGGGAAAATCCGGATCCAGAGTTTTCCCCCTCGTTTAATATATCGTGTAATAGCAACACGAGCTGCCTCAATTTGACGGCTCGTCACCCATGCCGGTTCTATCGCCTTTAGGCCATAGGTACCAAAAGAAAGCTTTGAGCCCCTGTATGCCTTTCCTCTCATCCTCCCCCGTTGTTGCTTTCTCCATTTTACTTTTTTGGGCATTAACATGAAAAATACTCCCGATGATTCAAATTCTCAATAGTGACCTGTCCACAATCGACTTCTCTTTTAAAATCGTTATGAAAAAGTTTAAGCAGCTCCTATGATCTCCCCTTTACAAATCCAGACTTTGACTCCAATCGTCCCATATGTTGTATTTGCAACCGTTCTGGCATAATCAATATCCGCCCGCAACGTATGGAGAGGGATTCTTCCTTCTTTGTACTGTTCCCGCCGAGCCATTTCTGCCCCACCAAGGCGACCCGAGCAACTGATTCTGACCCCCTCAGCTCCCATTCGCATCGTAGAAGTAATAGCCCTCTTCATGGCACGTCTGAAGGAAACTTTCGACTCGAGTTGTCTCACCACATTTTCGGCTACGAGACAAGCATCCAGTTCCGGTCGCTTTATCTCATGAATATTGACCTGGATCTCCTGGGAAGTGAGTCTTTGAAGTTCTTCTTTTAACTTATCTACTTCGGCTCCTTTTTTACCGATGACAATTCCCGGACGAGCCGTATGAATCGTCAAAGTGATCCGCTTGGGCGTACGTTTCACTTCGATTTGTGAAACGCCTGCATTTGGCAAACGATTGCGAATATATCTCCGCAACATTAAGTCTTCTTCAAGCTTTTTAGCAAAATTCTTTTCATCGTACCATAAAGACTTCCAGGTTCGATTGATCCCCAACCTTATGCCAATTGGATTTGTCTTTTGTCCCAAGAGTTCCTCCCCTTTAATCCGTGACCAATTCGTCAGAAATGATGACCGAGATATGACAAGACCGCTTTCGGATGAGGCTCGCCCTCCCCATTGGTCCGGGATTATATCGGCGCATAGTCGGCCCCTGATCCACCCAGATTCTCTTGATAAAAAAGTCTTCCGGATCTAGTTTGGACCCTTCTTCCATATTCAAAGCATTTGCCACAGCGGAACGTAAAAGTTTTTCTACTGGCACAGAACCTCTCTTCGGAGTAAAATGAAGAAGGTTGATTGCTTCCTCCACCGATTTTCCTCGAACGAGATCGGCAACTAGCCGAATTTTCCGAGGAGACATTCGAATATATCGTGCATTCGCTCTTGCTTCCATCCTCTCAACTCACAGTTTACGACACTTTTGATACTCGATCTGCTTTTCTCCCCCCATGCCCACGAAACGTCCGTGTCAGGGCAAATTCTCCCAACTTGTGGCCTACCATATTCTCGGTAATAAATACCGGTATGAATTTCTTACCATTATGAACGGCAACGGTGTGTCCCACGAATTCTGGAGGAATAGTACTTCTACGAGCCCAGGTCTTTATGACTTTTTTTGTGTTTACTTTATTCAACGCCTCAATTTTAGTTAACAATTTGGCGTCAATATAGGGTCCTTTTTTTATGGAACGCCCCATTCTGTCTTCCTCTATTTTCTTCGCTTCACAATGTATGAATCGGATTTTTTCCTTTTCGAACGCGTCTTATAACCTTTCGTCGGCTTTCCCCAGGGAGTCGTGGGATGTCTTCCACCCGACGATTTCCCTTCGCCACCACCCATGGGATGATCCACAGGGTTCATGACCACGCCTCTCACTTTTGGGCGCCTTCCCAGCCAACGAGAACGCCCCGCTTTTCCCAATGAAATATTGACATGATCCAGATTGCCGACCTGTCCGATAGTAGCACGGCAATTGAAACGAACCATTCTAACCTCACCCGAAGGAAGCTTCAATTGAACATATCCGCCTTCCTTGGCCATCAATTGAGCAGAGGTTCCGGCACCACGAACCATTTGCCCACCCCGCCCTGGTTTTAGTTCAATATTGTGAACCTCCGTGCCCAGAGGTATTTTATCCAAAGGCAGCACGTTCCCGACACGGATCTCAGCCCCTTCTCCGGACATGACCTTATCGCCTACATTCAAACCATTAGGTGCCAATATGTATCTTTTCTCCCCGTCGGAATAATAGAGCAGGGCAATACGGGCCGAACGATTCGGATCGTACTCGATGGCCGCCACATTTGCCGGAACGCCATCCTTATTCCGCTTGAAATCGATAATACGATAACGACGTTTATGTCCTCCCCCCCGTCTTCTCATTGTAATCCTGCCAAAATTATTCCGCCCGGCTTTCTTACTTAAGGGCAGTAGGAGGGCTTTCTCCGGCTCGGTCCTTGTAATATCTTCGAAAGTCGAAACCGTCTTAAATCTCTGAGACGGTGTAGTGGGTCTAAAACTCTTTACTGGCATATAATCTACTTACCCTCGAAAAAATCGATTGTAAATCCTTCTTTTAATGTCACCACGGCTTTTTTCCAGTGAGATCTCCTACCTTCAAATCGACCCAATCGTTTCACCTTTCCCTTCACATTTATGGTAGCCACTTTTTTCACCTTGACGTCGAACTTTTCCTCTACCGCCTTCCGAATCTCTATTTTATTCGCACTCCGATCTACTACGAATGCCACCTTGTTTTCCACCTCTTGAAGATTTGAAATCTTCTCCGTGATGAGGGGGCGAATGATAATATTTCTATTTGCCTTCACTTCCCTAAAACCTCATTTATCTTCTCCAGTGCACTGGTCTGGATTAAGAGCATATCTGCATTGACCACATCATATGTAGAGAAACTTCCCGCTTCCCTGACTGACAGGGAAGGTATGTTTCTACAGGAAAGCCAAATGTTACGATCCGATTGCGGGACCAGAAAAAGCGTCTTTGATGTTTCTAATTGAAGCTGCTTTAGTATCTCGACCATCTGTTTGGTTTTAGGAGCATCAAAGGAAAAATCTTCTACCAACCGAACCTTATCTTCTTTGGCTCTGTATGAAAGCGCCGATTTCCTGGCCAGCCGGCTCATTTTCTTAGGAATCCGTTTCGAATAACTCCTGGGTGACGGTCCGAAAATACGTCCCCCTCCCCTCCAGAGAGGTGATCGAATGGTACCGGCACGGGCCGTTCCTCTTCCCTTTTGACGCCATGGTTTTCTTCCCCCACCATGTGCAGCCGATCTGTTCTTTGTGGATACCGTGCCCTGGTGTCGATTGGCCATCCCCGACGTCACCACCAGCCAGATGACATGATCATTCGGTTCGATTCCAAAAATATCCGGGACTAAATTGATACTCTTCCCCGTTTTCGAACCATCCTTTTTATAAACATCCAATTTCACTTCTTCACCCATTAACTACAACCTAACGCCTAATCTCCAAAATACTGTTCCTCGCACCGGGAACACCCCCCTCAATGAGGAGGAGATTGCGATCAGGAAATATTTTTAATACTTTAAGGTTTCTCACAGTCGTTTTGCTGTTTCCCATACGGCCAGCCATTCGTATACCTTTAAAAACACGTTTTGGATATGCCGATTGTCCGATCGATCCTGGAGCTCTAAGTCGATCCGATTGACCATGTGTCTTCGGTCCCCCCCGAAAACCGTGCCGTTTGACAACCCCGGCAAAACCCCTTCCCTTTGAGAAACCGACTATTTTTACCTGCTCGCCAGCCTCAAATATATCGACTCGGATCTGATCGCCTTCTTTGAGATCACCTTCGAGATCACGAAATTCTTTCAATATTTTATGTGGAGTCACATTGGCTCTCTTAAAGTGTCCCATCAGTGGTTTTGTGATTCGCTTTTCTTTCTGTTCCATGAAGCCCAGTTGGACGGACCTGTAACCATCTGTCTCACTGGTCTTCACTTGAACCACAACGCAAGGACCGGCTTCAATCAACGTGGCTGCAACCGAATTACCTGTCTCGTCAAAGAAACGTGTCATAGCGATCTTTTTTCCTATAATACCTTTATTCATCAAGTGACCCCTGTCCAATCTTGTTACACTTTAATTTCAACATCAACGCCAGCGGGCAGTTCCAACTTCATCAATGCATCCACCGTCTTTGTGGAAGCATTCAAGATATCAATAAGCCGCTTATGAATCCGCGTCTCAAACTGCTCCCGAGACTTTTTGTCAACATGGGGTGAACGTAATACTGTAATAACTGTTCTTTTCGTAGGCAACGGAATAGGACCTGAAATTGCAGCTCCTGTGGATTTTGCCGTTCTTACGATCCGCTCCGTAGATTTATCTATTAAGTTATGATCGTATGCCTTCAATTTGATCCGTATCGTCTGGCCAGCCACGATGGATTTACTCCTCAAATAGTTACTATTCTAAAATCTTTCCGACTACACCGGCACCTACGGTCCGTCCGCCTTCCCTGATTGCAAAACGCAACCCCTCCTCCATCGCAATCGGTTCAATCAACTCAACTTGCATGTTGACATTGTCTCCCGGCATCACCATCTCAACACCCTCCGGAAGCTGTACCGCTCCAGTCACATCTGTCGTCCGAAAGTAAAACTGGGGACGATATCCATTGAAAAACGGCGTGTGACGTCCACCTTCCTCTTTCTTCAACACATATACCGTACCCTCAAACTTCGTGTGGGGCGTGATACTACCAGGTGCCGCGATGACCATGCCGCGCTTCAACTCCTCCTTATCCACACCCCGAAGCAGTAACCCCACATTGTCTCCGGCCTGACCCTCATCCAATATCTTGCGAAACATCTCCACACCCGTGATCACTGTCTTACGCGTCGCTCCCAATCCAACCATCTCCATCTCCTGACCCGTCTTCACTATGCCTCGCTCAATACGACCAGTCCCCACCGTCCCCCTACCCGTTATACTAAATACATCCTCTACTGGCATTAAAAAGGGCTTGTCTGTATCTCGCGGCGGCGTCGGTATGTAACTGTCTACCGCATCCAATATCTCCTGTACCGGCTTCCATTCTTCACCTTCGAAATCACCCGCCAAACCCTTGTCCATCGCCTGAAGTGCACTACCCTTGATGATCGGTATCTCATCTCCAGGAAATTCATATACTGATAACAACTCCCGCAACTCCAACTCCACCAACTCCAATAGCTCCGGATCATCCACCTGATCAGTCTTATTTAAAAATACCACTATCGAAGGAACATTCACCTGACGGGCCAAAAGGATGTGCTCGCGAGTCTGGGGCATCGGACCATCTGCTGCCGATACCACCAGTATCGAACCATCCATCTGAGCCGCACCCGTGATCATGTTCTTGATATAATCCGCATGACCAGGACAGTCCACATGAGCGTAATGACGGGCATCCGTCTCGTATTCAACATGGGCTGTATTGATCGTGATCCCGCGAGCCTTCTCCTCAGGAGCATTGTCTATCTCTTCAAACTTCTTCACATCCGCTTGACCCTTCTGAGCTAAATACATCGTTATCGCTGCCGTTAACGTCGTCTTTCCATGATCCACATGACCAATGGTACCTATGTTTACATGCGGCTTAGTACGCTCAAATTTAGCCTTCGACATCGATCTAATCCTCCTTTACGAATTACTTATTTAGACAAAACCTCTTACTCTCTCTAATAATTTCTTGGATTCAACTGTTGGGACCTCTTGGTAGTGGGAAAACTGCATGGTATAAACAGCCCGCCCCTGGGTCTTCGATCGGAGATCCGTCGCATATCCGAACATTTCACTCAATGGAACCGTCCCTCCAACAACATGAGCCTCTTTTCTGGGATCTATCCCACCGATCTGGGTCCGGCGTGCATTAAGATCCCCGAGGACGTCTCCTAAATAATCCTCAGGTACGACGACTTCTATCCTCATCATTGGCTCCAAAAGGACTGGATCGGCTTTCCTTACACCGTCCTGAAGCGCCATAGAACCGGCTATCTTAAATGAAATTTCCGATGAATCCATCGGATGGTGTGACCCGTTAAGGAGTGTGGCCTTGATGTCTACCAGCGGGTATCCGGCGATAAATCCATTATTCATGGCCTGTCTGATTCCCACCGACACGGGAGTAATGAATTCTTTCGGAATTACCCCCCCAATAATCTTGTTCTCAAAAACGAATCCTTTCCCCCTGGGTGCCGGTTCCAATTGAATCACCACATGTCCGTATTGCCCGCGTCCGCCTGTCTGCCTCACAAACCGACCTTCAGCTTGAACCGATTTAGTGATGGTTTCTTTATAGGCCACCTGAGGTCTGCCAACGTTCGCTTTAACTTTAAATTCTCTCAATAACCGATCAATGATGATCTCGAGATGAAGTTCTCCCATACCTGAAATAATGGTTTGTCCTGTCTCTTCATTAGTTGTCATCTTGAACGTCGGATCCTCAGCCATCAGCTTCGAAAGAGATTCCGAAAGCTTGTCTTGATCTGCCCTCGTTTTTGGCTCAATGGCAACAGAGATGACGGGTTCCGGGAAACGCATCGATTCCAGAACGATAGGATGCTTCGTGGCACAGAGTGTATCACCTGTATTTGTATACCGAAACCCTACGGCAGCAGCGATATCACCACAGTAGACAGCATCCAGGTCCTCCTGTTTATTGGCATGCATCTGTAATATTCTACCAAGTCGCTCTTTTCGGTTCTCACGAGGATTTAACACATATGTGCCGACATGGGCAACACCCGAATAAACTCGAAAATAGGTCAATTTCCCTACATAGGGATCTGTCTTAATTTTAAATGCCAATGCAGAAAATGGCTCGTCGTCTCTCGTCTTTCTGGTCTCCACCTTTTCCCGCTTCGGTTCAATGCCCTCTACATCAGCCACATCCAGAGGTGAAGGAAGGAAATCGACTACCGAGTCCAATAATCGCTGAATCCCTTTGTTCTTGAACGCGGCCCCACAGAGGACCGGTGCAATGGATACATTCAGCGTTCCACATCGAATCGCTCTCTTCATTTCTTCGGCTGAGGGTTCGATTCCTTCTAAATACTTTTCCATAACGACATCATCATGTTCTGAAATCGCTTCCAGAAGATCATGATGATATTTTTCCGCCTTTTGCCGAAGATCTCTGGGTATATCTATCTCTTCCCATTCTGCGCCCAAGGAAGACTCGTTGTAAACAACCGCCTTCATTGTGATTAAATCAATCAGCCCCGTAAAAAGCTCCCCGGATCCCATTGGAATTTGGATAACCACGGGATGCGCTCCCAAACGATCCCGTATCATTTGAAGGACATTCTCAAAATCAGCACCTACTCGATCCATCTTATTCACAAACGCAAGTCGTGGAATACTGTATTTATCAGCCTGTCTCCAGACTGTCTCAGATTGGGGTTCGACGCCTCCAACCCCACAAAAGATGGCAACCGCCCCATCTAAAATCCGTAGAGACCGTTCCACTTCAACCGTAAAATCAACATGTCCCGGTGTATCAATTATATTGATCCGATGATTCTTCCAAAAACAGGTAGTAGCAGCCGAAGTAATCGTAATTCCTCTCTCCTTCTCTTGCTCCATCCAATCCATGGTGGCGGCGCCATCATGCACCTCCCCAATCCGGTGTACTTTCCCTGTATAGAAAAGAATCCTTTCCGTCGTTGTGGTCTTGCCCGCGTCGATGTGGGCCATGATCCCAATATTGCGAGTATGTTCTAGAGTATACTTCCTCGGCATACTATTTTACCATCTAAAATGTGCAAAGGCCTTATTCGCCTCTGCCATTCGATGTGTGTCATCCTTTTTCTTAATAGAGGCCCCATCATTGGCGGAAGCGGCAATAAGCTCAGTTGCCAATCTCTCTGCCATCGTCTTCTCGGCTCGTCCCTTGGCAAAACTAATGATCCAACGAAATGCCAGGGCCTGACGACGATCTGTCCTTATTTCCACAGGGACCTGATACGTCGCTCCGCCCACACGCCGGGACCTGACCTCCAATACAGGTTTTACATTTTCCAGGGCTTTCCCAAAAACGTCTATTCCCTTGTTTCCCGTCCTTGTTTCTATGATTTCCATTGCCGAATAAAAAATATTCTCGGCCAGGCTACGCTTTCCCTTCCGCATAAGTCCGTTAATAAACTTAGTCACCACATCGTTATGAAAGACTGGATCTGGTAATACTTTTCGTTTTGGCACTCTTCTTCGTCTTGGCATTTAACACACTCCGTTTACTGCTTTTTTCTTTTTACGCCATATTTTGATCTTCCCCACATTCGATCTTCAACTCCGCTGGTATCATAGGTCCCTCGAACTATATGATATCTCACGCCGGGCAGATCTTTGACTCGCCCTCCTCGAATGAGAACAATGGAGTGTTCCTGCAGATTGTGTCCTTCCCCCGGGATGTAAGCCGTCACCTCAAATCCATTCGTTAATCGAACTCGGGCCACTTTCCGTAGTGCCGAATTCGGCTTCTTGGGAGTCGTTGTATAAACACGTGTACAAACCCCTCTTTTTTGAGGACAATTTCGTAAGGCAGGCGCTTTGTTTTTTTTCATTATCTCTTTTCGCCCATAACGCACCAATTGATTTAATGTTGGCAAGAATACCTCCTCAAATCCATGCTGTTTTATTCTTCAACCTTCTCTTCCACAACTTCTTCAGTTTCTTCAGGTGTACCGGCTGGTTTGTCTTCATCCTCAATCCAAACTCTCAAATTATTGAAATGTTTTAAACCGGTCCCGGCCGGGATGAGGTGTCCCATGATGACATTCTCCTTCAATCCTTCCAGCCGATCCACACGTCCCTTGATAGCTGCATTCGTCAATACACGCGTCGTCTCTTGAAACGATGCAGCAGATATGAATGAATCGGTCCCAAGAGCCGCTTTTGTGATACCCAATAACAAGGGATGGAATGTCGCCGGTTTTGCTGGACGAAACGTAGCCAATTCTTTTCCATCCTGTTCCAATTTCTCGTGCACCATATTGACTTTGACTTTGTCAACAACATCATTTTCTTTAAAATGAGTATTGCCCGGAGTCTCTATAACGACCTTGTTCAGGATACCATCGTTCACTTTTAGGAAGGAAAGGCGATCCACTTCATCGTTCTCTAAAAATTCCGTATCTCCCGGATCTTCCACTCGGATCTTACGAAGCATCTGACGAACAATCACTTCGATATGTTTGTCATTAATCCGGACTCCCTGAAGCCGATATACTTCCTGAATCTCGTTTACCAAATACTCTTGAACTTTATTCGCACCCAGAATGGCCAATATGTCATGAGGAACAACCGAACCTTCAGACAGCTTCTCTCCCGCCTGAACGACATCCCCTTCATGAACCAAGAGATGTTTACCATACGGAATGAGATATGAACGTTTATCTCTTTCATCCATAGAGATCACGATGATTTTCCGGACACCTCGCTTCACGCTGCCAAATTTCACGATGCCGTCAATCTCACTCACAATGGCCGGACCTTTTGGCCTTCTGGCCTCAAACAATTCCGCCACCCGGGGCAGGCCCCCGGTAATATCTCGGGTTTTACTGATCTCCCGTGGAATCTTGACCAATACATCTCCGGCTTTCACTGCTTCATCATTCTTTACTCGAAGATGGGCTCGCGTCGGCACAATGTAGGAGCCCAATTTCTTCCCCGAATCATCCACGATCATGATATGAGGACTTAAATCTCTGTTCTTAGATTCAATGACAACCAATTGTCGCTGCCCGGTTGTTTCATCCACCTCTTCACGGTATGTCACATTTTCTTCAATATCAACGAACTGTACTTTTCCATCTGTGTTCGAGAGAATCGTATCCGAATATGGATCCCAACGGAAAAGGATTTGTCCCTTTTCCACTCGATCATTGTCCCTGACTAAAATATGAGCACCATAAGGAACAGTGAAGCGTGAAGTCACTCGATTGTCGTCATCGATAACCTTGAGTTGCCCATTTCTTCTCAAAGCAATGATATTTCCATCGGGCTGATCAACGATCTGAACATTCTCATATTGAACGGTCCCCTCTCCTTTTGAAATCACTTCCGATTCGGCAGCGATGCGACTGGCTGTACCTCCTATATGGAACGTTCTTAAAGTGAGTTGTGTGCCCGGTTCTCCAATGGACTGAGCAGCCATAACACCGACCGCTTCGCCCACATTGACATTTTGTCCCGTGGCAAGATTCCTGCCGTAGCACTTGATACAGACGCCTCGTTCGGCTTCACATGTGAGCACCGACCGTATACCTACAGTGTCGATCCCTTTTGATACGATAAGATCCGCGATTTCTTCATCAATGAGTTTCCCGGCCGCAACGAGAATATCACCCGATTCTGGATCATAAACATCCTCAGACGTTACACGACCCAGAACTCGATCCCGGAGAGGTTCTATGACCTCCTCCCCTTCCTTTAAATCTCCAACATGAAGACCCATGATGGTACCACAGTCCTCCATCGTCACAACCACATCTTGAGCGACATCTACGAGTCGTCTTGTCAAATACCCTGCATCTGCTGTCTTTAATGCCGTATCGGCTAAACCTTTTCGGGCGCCATGAGTAGAAATAAAGTATTCTAAGACAGAGAGACCTTCACGAAAATTCGCCGTAATGGGTGACTCGATAATTTCTCCCGTGCCCCCAGTTAATTTTTTCTGGGGCTTCGCCATCAATCCCCTCATACCGGCTAACTGACGTATCTGTTCCTTACTCCCCCGCGCTCCGGAATCGGCCATCATATAAACCGGATTGAAACCCTCCATTGATTGTCGAAGATGATCGAAAAGATGTTCCGCCACCTGGTTCGTCGTTCGTGTCCAAACATCGATGACTTTGTTGTATCTTTCTCCATCGGTAATAACACCCTTTTCATACAAATTCCTGATGTGATCTACTTCCCCGCCCGATTTTTTCACCAACACTTCTTTCTCCTCAGGAATAATAACATCATCCAATCCGATGGTAATTCCAGCTTTCATAGCATATGTAAAGCCCAGGTCTTTTAGATTATCCAAAAAATCCACGGTTTTTCGACTGCCAACACATTTATAGGAATCTGCGATAATACTCTCCATCCGTTTTCTAGTGAGCAACTCATTCAAAAAACCCAGTCCTTTCGGTACAACCTGGTTGAAAATAACCCTGCCGGTTGTCGTTTCGATGATCTCGTCATTCAACCGAACCTTTATCCTGGCATGAAGTCCGACTTTATCATTATGGTAAGCAATAAGGACTTCCTCCGTATCGGCAAAGAGTTTCCCTTCCCCCAGATCTCCGTTTTTCGCTTTGGTTAGGTAATAACACCCGAGCACAATATCCTGACTTGGAATTGCGAGAGGCTGTCCGTTGGCAGGAGATAGTATATTATGGCTGGAAAGCATTAGAATCTTCGCTTCCATTTGGGCTTCGGCAGATAGAGGCACGTGTACAGCCATTTGATCCCCATCAAAATCCGCATTGAATGCTGCACATACCAGGGGATGAATTGAAATTGCCTTTCCCTCTACGAGAATAGGTTGAAAAGCCTGTATCCCTAAACGGTGGAGAGTAGGCGCACGATTCAGCATCACAGGATGATCATTGATGATTTCCTCTAAAATATCCCATACTTCTTCATCCCGCCTTTCGACTAATTTTTTTGCTGACTTGACCGTTTTAACAATACTCCGTTCTACCAATTGTCTGATGATAAATGGCTTGAATAACTCGAGAGCCATCTCCTTAGGCAAACCGCATTGGTCCATCTTCAATTCGGGTCCCACCACAATCACAGAACGACCCGAGTAATCGATTCGTTTCCCCAACAGGTTCTGACGAAATCTGCCCTGTTTCCCTTTCAACATGTCCGACAGGGATTTTAAGGGACGATTTCCTTCACCTCGAACCGCTGCTCGACGCTTCCCATTGTTGAATAATGAATCCACTGCCTCCTGGAGCATGCGCTTTTCGTTCCGCAGAATAACTTCAGGAGCCTTAATCTCCAAAAGTTTCTTTAATCGATTGTTGCGGATGATAACTCTCCGGTAGAGATCATTGAGATCAGAAGTGGCAAACCGCCCCCCTTCTAAAGGAACCAGTGGACGTAATTCAGGGGGTATCACCGGTATCACCGACATAATCATCCACTCGGGTTTGTTAATTTTTTCACTATCTGTTTTTCTAAAAGACTCGACAACGCCCAGTCTCTTCAGGGCATCTTTTTTTGCCTGGGCAGAATTCTCTGCTATCACCTGTGCTCGAAGTTCCCCGGAGAGTTTTTCGATAGTGATCCTTCTTAGAAGTTCACGAATCGCCATTCCCCCCATTTTTGCGACAAATCGCTTCTTATCGTCTTCCTCTTCGTCTATTTCTTCTTCCGCGATCTCCCGTTGTTTCCGTTCATCGATTATTCGCAGGTACTCTTCCTCAGACAAAAGCTGATTTGGTTTTAGTTCCGTATCGCCGGGTTCAATCACAATATAAGACTCATAGTAAATCACTTTCTCCAGATCGGCAGTAGACATGCCCAAAATATAACCTATCTTCGACGGGATGGATCGAAAATACCAAATGTGCACAACGGGTACGGCCAGAGTGATGTGCCCCATACGCTCACGGCGAACCGATTTGGTCGTCACCTCAACACCACAACGATCACAGATAATTCCTTTGTACCGAATCCGCTTGTACTTGCCGCAATGACATTCGTAATCTTTTACCGGGCCAAATATCTTTTCACAGAAGAGCCCATCTTTCTCAGGCTTATAGGATCGGTAGTTCACAGTCTCGGGCTTTAAAACTTCACCATGACTCCAGCCGAGTATCGTATCAGGTGAAGCAAGATTCAATACAATGTTAGTAAAATACTTCTTTTCTATTTTGTCATAAGCCAATGAAAAACACCTCCTCAAGGGTGTTTAAGATTATCTTAACTCGACGTCGAGGCCGAGCCCCATTAACTCCTTTAATAAAACATGAAAAGATTCGGGTACTCCAGGTTCGGGTAGATTCTCTCCCTTCACAATGGCTTCGTAGGCTTTGGCCCTTCCCCTCACATCATCTGACTTCACTGTTAGTATCTCCTGTAGTGTATGCGCAGCCCCATAAGCCTCCAGTGCCCACACCTCCATTTCACCGAATCGTTGCCCACCAAATTGTGCCTTGCCCCCCAAGGGCTGTTGTGTGATAAGAGAATAGGGACCAATAGAGCGGGCGTGAATTTTATCCTCCACCAAATGGGAGAGTTTCATCATATAAATATACCCAACACTCACCCGTTGATCGAACCTTTCTCCTGTACGTCCGTCAAAAAGCCAACTCTTCCCATCAGCGGAAAGCCCTGCCTTTTCCATTTCCAGCTTGACTTCCTTTTCTGTAGCACCGTCAAAAACAGGGGAAGCATAAAAACATCCCATTATTTTAGCTGCCCATCCCAGATTGGTCTCTAAAATCTGCCCTAAATTCATACGCGAAGGAACACCCAGGGGGTTGAGCACAATATCCACGGGTGTGCCATCTGGTAAATAGGGCATATCCTCGATAGGAACGACCTTTGCCACGACTCCCTTATTCCCATGACGCCCCGCCATTTTATCCCCCACCTGGAGTTTTCGTTTTCTGGCTATGTATACACGGACCAGTTTAATGATTCCAGGGGGCAATTCATCTCCAACGGCAATCTTATCGCGCTCCAGTTTAGTCGTTTCTTCAATCTCAGTTAGTTTTTTTTCAAATCTATGTAGGATCTGTTCGATGATTCGGTGTTTATCAGAATCTTCCAACCATGGATTCGTCCAATCTAAACTATCAAAATCCAACTTCCCGATAATCTTTTCCGAGAATTTGACGCCTTTCCGGACCACTATTTTTTGAGATTCCATATCCCGAATTCCGGCAGAGATTTTATTCAACAAAAGGGCTCGTAACTTGTCATTTCGAAAGTCCCGGACCTTCTTTTTTTCTCGCTCTGCCGATAAATCTATTTCTTCGAAAAGCTTCTTATCCCGTTTCTTGGTTTTTGCATCCCGCCTTTTCAAAGAAAATACTTTTGTATCAATGACAATTCCATTCATTCCTGAGGGAGCTTTTAACGAAGCATCTTTAACATCACCTGCTTTTTCTCCAAAAATGGCTTTCAAGAGCTTCTCTTCGGGTGTGGGCTCGGTCTCTCCCTTTGGGGTCACCTTCCCAACGAGAATATCACCCGCCATTACCTCTGCGCCGACTCGAATAATGCCATTCTCATCTAAATCCTTGGTTGCCTCTTCTGAAACATTGGGGATTTCATGAGTTAATTCCTCTTCTCCTCTTTTAGTATCCCTAACCTGGAGTTCAAATTCCTCGATATGAACAGAAGTATAAATATCTTCTTGAACAACTCGTTCACTGATGACGATTGCGTCTTCGAAATTGTAACCCCGCCATGGAATGAAAGACACGAGTACATTCCGCCCAAGGGCCAACTCTCCCCTATCGGTAGCACACCCGTCGGCTAAAACAGTCCCCTTCTTTACCTTATCACCTACAGAGACCAGTGGTTTCTGGTTAATCATTGTATCCTGATTTGTCCGAAGAAATTTAATAAGCTGATAGGACACGGTTTCGCGGAAATCGAAATCAAGAATATCGTCTTCCTTCCGAGAATCGAGGCGGATAACAATTTCTTCAGCACTCACTTTCTCAACTGAACCCTCCACCTCGGAAACAATGAGTGCTCTGGAATCCCGTGCCACCTTTTTCTCTATCCCGGTACCTACCAGAGGGGCCACAGGTTGCAGGAGGGGAACCGCCTGTCTTTGCATGTTAGACCCCATGAGTGCCCGGTTGGCATCATCGTGTTCTAAGAAAGGAATAAGAGCCGCTGCAGCACTCACGATCTGGTTAGGTGAGACATCCATGTAATTCACATCCTCAGGCTTGACCACAGGAAACTCACCCTTAAAGCGCGCCTTGACCCTGTCTTTTAATAAACGACCTTTTTCATCGATTGGTGCATTCGCCTGTGCGATAATGAACTCTTCCTCATCATCGGCACTGAGGAACTCAATTTTATTCCCCGCTATTTTCTTTTCAACCTTCCGATAGGGAGTTTCTAAAAATCCGAATCCATTGATTCGTGCATAGGTGGCAATAGAAGAGATAAGTCCGATATTGGGCCCCTCTGGTGTTTCAATGGGACAGAGTCGCCCGTAATGCGTGTAATGTACGTCCCGAACTTCAAAACCTGCCCGTTCTCTGGTAAGACCTCCTGGTCCCAGAGCCGAAAGTCGCCTTTTATGGGTCATCTCCGCTAATGGATTTGTCTGATCCATGAACTGGGATAACTGACTCGTCCCAAAAAATGTATTGATGACCGATATAACTGTCCGTGCATTCAGCAAATCCTGAGGAGTCAACTTATCACTATCGCCAATATTCAGCCTTTCCTTAATCGTCCGGGCCATGCGGGACAAGCCAACACTCATTTGGGCTGAAAGTTGCTCTCCTATGGTCCGGACTCTACGATTTCCCAGGTGATCGATATCATCAGTCGTCTTGGTACCCGCCCGAAGAGCCAGTAAATACTTTATGATGGAAACAAAATCATCGTTGGATAGAACCGTCATCTCATCAGAAACATCCAATCCCAATTTTCGATTTAGACGGTATCGCCCGACCTTTCCTAAATCATAACGCTTTGGGTTAAAAAACAATCGATCTATCAAAGCTCGTGCCGTTTCTAAATCAGGCGGATCGCCGGAACGTAACTGGCGATATATGGCCTCGATAGCATCTTGCTCCGATTGCACGGTATCCTTCCTTAGCGTATTATTAATGACCTGAGAGCCCCCTAACCGGTCATCTGAAACGATAAATTTCAGACGTTTAACATTCAACTTCTTGAGTCGGGAGATATGGCTTTTCTCTAATTCACAGTCCCTCTCTAAAACGATCTCCCCCGTCTCCTTATCCACGATCCCTTCCTCTTCCTGACTGAAGAACACCTTCCGACCGATAAATTTGGTAATTACTGGATCGTCCAGCGAGACTTCCTCTATCATATTGAACAATCGCAAGACTTCTTCGTCGGTTGAGCACCCCAGTGCCCTTAAAAGTGTCGTAACAGGAAATTTCCGGCCCTGATCCACATAGACATAAAGAACATCATTGGTATCTGTAACAAATTCCAGCCAAGACCCTCGAAAAGGAATAATGCGAGCGGAATATGTTCGTGTCCCGTTGGGATGAACTTTCTCATCAAAAAAGACACCCGGTGAACGGTGAAGCTGATTGACAATGATCCGCTCGGCACCATTTATAACGAATGTTCCTTTGTCGGTCATATATGGGAAATTCCCCAGATAGACAACCTGTTCTAAAATGTCAATAAAGCTGTCCTTCTCACTGTAAGTGTCTCGAGTCGACAATCGAAGTTTCGCTTTCAGGGGGACCGAGTAAGTGACACCTCGCTCCCTGCATTCTTCCACACTGTACTTGGGCGAATCGACGTAATATTCCACAAATTCCAAAAGAAAATTTTCCCTCGAATCACTTATGGGAAATAGAGATTTAAAAACTTCCTGGAGACCTTGCATTTTCCTTTTGTGAGGGGAAACTTTGTCCTGAAGGAATGCCTGAAACGATTTTATCTGGACATCCAGTAAATCAGGGATCTCAACAGCAGATGCTATCTTAGAAAAAGTTTTTCGTTGAATGGGTTCTTTTCTCAAATAAACCACTCTCCTCTGATGGAAACGTCTATGGGTTATTACTTAAGTTCTACGGAACCACCGGCCTCTTCCAACTGACGCTTCACGTCTTCAGCTTCTTCCTTGGTGATTCCTTCTTTCACGACAGAATTGGGTGCAGATTCAACCAAATCTTTCGCCTCTCTCAAACCCAGACTAGTTAACGCGCGAACGACTTTGATCACTTGAATTTTATTTGTACCAAAGCTCGTAAGCATGACATTAAATTGGGTCTTTTCTTCTTCGACCGGAGCTGCCTGGACAACGGGACCGGCTCCTGGAGCAGCAGCAACGACAGGCGCAGCGGCCGTCACTCCGAACTCTTCTTCCAGAGCCTTTACCAACTCCGCAAGTTCCATCACTGTCATTTTTTTAACTGCATCGAGTATCTTTTCAACATTTTTACTTTGCGAAGCCTTCTCTTTTTTTTCAACAGTTTCCACAGCTTCGTCTGATTTTTTCTCCTCGGCCATCCTAATCCTCCAAATTAACTTTATGTCTCTGATTTTTCTTTTGTTTCCCTCACTGCATTTAGAGTCAGTACCAACTTTTGAACGAGGCCTGACAATCCTCCTACAAAGTTCTGTATAGGTGCATTGAAGCACCCTATCAACTTAGCGACAAGTACGTCCTTTGGAGGAAGACTGGCAATCTCTTTTACTTTCTCAGGCCCATAAAAAACACCCTCAAAAAGAGATATTTTGATTGTCGGTTTCTCTTCTTCCCTGGCAAATTCAGACAGAACACGAGCCGGGGCCGAAGGATCTTCAAAGCTATAGGCAACGGCGGAAGGACCCTCAAAACAGTCTATCATTTCCTCCTTGCCCACTTTTTTCACGGCCAGTCGTGCCAGAGTGTTTTTCACAACCCGGTAACCGACCGATGCTTCTCGACATTTCTGCCTCAACTTTCCCATTTTCTCAACGTCGAGACCTTGAAAATCGTTGATGAAGACCCCTCTCGCCTTTTCAAGGATCTCCGCAACCTCTTGTACAACTGCCTCTTTCTCTGGTCTTGCCATGAATCTATCCCTTAGGATTATAACAATAACATAATCAATGCAGCGTTTCCATCAATGCTGCTTTCTCCAATTTTATGCCCGGTCCCATCGTGGATGAAAGGCTTATATTCATTATATACTGGCCTTTTGAAGAAGCAGGACGCAGACGCAAAAGCTGATCCATGAGTACTTGAATATTTTCGGATAGGTTCTCCTGAGAGAAGGATACCTTGCCCACGGTAGCATGCACAATACCGTATCGATCGACCCTAAATTCGATTCTACCGGCCTTGAGCTGTTTTACAGTTTCGGCAACCTCAATTGTAACCGTTCCTGCCTTCGAATTTGGCATAAGCCCCTTTCGGCCCAAATATCGCCCTAATTTTCCAACATCCTTCATGACGTCCGGAGTCGCAACGATAGCATCAACATCACTCCACCCTTCCTCAATCTTTTTGATATATTCCTCCAATCCCACAAAATCGGCACCGGCATCCTTTGCTTCCTTATCCTTAGGGGCCTTACAAAGAACGAGGACTCTTACTTCTTTCCCGGTTCCATGGGGCAGAGCAACGGTCCCTCGAATCATCTGATCCGCTTTTTTTGGATCCACACCCAGACGCACCGCAACATCTACAGATTCATCAAACTTGACCGAGCCCATTTGCTTTAATAATTGAATTCCCTCTTCAAGCTCAAATGCTTTTTCACGATCTACTTTTTCAGCAGAGGATTTATATCGTTTGCTACGCTTCATAATGTCCATCCTCACCCTTCGACAACGAGGCCCATGCTTCGGGCCGTTCCTTCGATAATCCGCATGGCCATCTCAATACTGTTGGCGTTTAAATCCACCATTTTTAGCTCAGCAATTTCTCGTATCTGATCTTTCTTCACGTTCCCAACCTTCTCTCGATTGGGTTCACCCGAACCTTTCTCAATTTTGGCCGCTATTTTTAAAAGAACAGCAGCGGGTGGGGTTTTTGTGATAAATGAAAAAGATCGGTCTCCGTATACAGTAATAACGACAGGGATAATTAAACCTTGTTTGTCTTGGGTCTTTGAATTAAATGCCTTACAAAACTCCATAATATTCACGCCATGCTGACCTAAAGCAGGTCCTACCGGAGGGGAAGGATTCGCCTTACCTGCGGGTATTTGTAGTTTAATCATTCCGATAATTTTTTTTGCCATTACTATTCCTCGATCTTCATCATTATTTTTCTATCTCAACCTGGAGAAAATCGAGTTCCACTGGTGTCGATCGGCCAAAAATACTGACCATGACTTTCAATTTCTTCTTCTCCCGATTTATCTCCTCAACAACACCTGCAAAATCAGTAAAGGGTCCATCGATAACCTTAACAGGATCTCCCACCATGTATGGAATATCGATAATCTCCTTATCCCGTCGCTCCTCAACCCTTCCCAGGATGCGACTCACTTCCTCTTCCTGTAAAGGGACGGGTTGATTTTTGGGACCAACAAAGTTCGTTACACCTGGTGCGTTCAGAATGAGATGTTGAGTCACCTTATCCAACTCCATCTCAACCAACATGTATCCAGGGAAAAAGATTCGATTCTTAACCCTCTTCTTTCCATTCCTCATCTCAACCACATCTTCCGACGGAATGAGAATCCGAGGAATTTTTGTCTGTATGTTGGCCATCTCGATCTCATTCTCTAAATATTTCTGTATCTTCTTCTCGTGGCCAGAAAAAACGTGTATGGCAAACCATTGCAACAAAATTAATCGACCCCCATTTAAAAAACGACTTCAAGCAACCGATTCAAAATGTGATCCACGCCAAAAATAAACAAGGACAGGATAAGGCACAATACCAAAACGACACCAACAGATCCGTAGAGCTCCTCCCGACCCGGCCAACTTACCTTTGAGAGTTCCTGGCCAACCTCACTGAAATACTTTGATATCTTTTGAATCATTGCTCTCCT
>Ga0114922_10000245_pt1 | contig 52314 bp, 44 predicted proteins | sample AartaG_FD_100975 | JGI IMG/M metagenome (GOLD analysis project Ga0114922, IMG submission 100975) | Deep subsurface microbial communities from Aarhus Bay to uncover new lineages of life (NeLLi) - Aarhus_00045 metaG | ecosystem: Environmental > Aquatic > Marine > Oceanic > Sediment | place... | reverse complement strand
GGCGAGACTGCTGGCGCTCGCCAACGCCTATGTGGGAATGACCCACTCCTCCGCCCACCCTCTGCTCAGCCCCCAACACGCCCTCTCCCGGCTCCACCAAGCCGCCGGCTCCCGCTTCGACCCCGCCTTGCTCAAGGTGCTGGATGCTGTGCTAGTGAGCTCTGCGGAGATAGAGCCGGCGCCGGCTGGCGCTGTGGAGTTCGCTCGCGACTGATTCCGCGGACTCCCTCGCCGCGCTACAGGGCCCCATCAGTTGAGCGCAGGCCCGCAGTTGCCGGGAGGTCGCTCTCCCCGTTCACCGAATATCAACACCATCTGTCGGCGCGAAGGTGCTGAAGACCTGCTGTCCCTGTACCGCGTCCGATCGTGACGAGAGGATTAAGTCATGGCAGCCTGCGTGCTGGTGGTGGGTAGCATCAACATGGATCTCATTGTGCGCTGCGAGCGTCTCCCGGCGCGGGGTGAAACGATACACGGAGACGCGCTCCGGACCGCGCCCGGCGGCAAGGGGGCCAATCAGGCCGTTTCCTGCAGCCGCCTGGGAGCCCGAACCCTGATGGTGGGCCGGGTAGGGGAGGACGAGTTTGGAGCGAAGCTCCGCGCCGGCCTCGCGACCGAGGGCGTAAACGTTGACTCCGTGCGGGTGGACCAGGAAGTGCCCAGTGGCACCGCGCTCATCCTCCTTGAGCAAGATGGACAGAACCGCATCATAGTCATGAAGGGTGCCAACGCCAGCATCGGCGAGGAGGAGGTGGCCGTCGCGCAGGAGCTTCTGGCAGGGGTCGATGTTGTGCTGATGCCCCTGGAAGTGCCAGTTGACACTGTGAAGGCAGTGGCCGCCGCAGCTCGCGCTCAAGGCGTCTGCTCTGTCCTGGACGCGGGTCCCGCCACGGCGGAGGCAGTGGCGGCTGGCCTTCCGGCCGCGGTGGACGTCTTCTCTCCCAACCAGATTGAGGCGGAGGCGTTCACTGGCGTGCAAGTGCGCGACGCGACGGATGCGCGACAGGCCGCGCGCCGGCTGATCGAAATGGGAGCGCGGGATGTGGTGATCAAGCTCGGGGATCAGGGCGCGTACTGGCTCGGCGAAGAAGGAGAGCACCACGCGGCGGCCTTTGCCGTAGCCCCCGTAGACACCACTGCTGCGGGCGATGCCTTCACGGCATCTCTGGCCGTCAGCATTGCCCAGGGAACGGAGATGCCGGAGGCTCTTGGCCGGGCCAACGCGGCCGGCGCGCTGGCCTGCCTCAAGCTCGGCGCCCAGCCTTCCATGCCCATTGTCGAAGCGGTGGAAGGCTTCCTTCAGGAGCGAACCGGATAGCCGCTTCTCGGCGGTTCACGCTCGCGGGCGGCGCGCGCTCTTCGGCCGTACCTCGGGTGAGGGTGCCGGCGGCGGACGGCGCTTGTGAGCGCTGGCGCGTAGCAGCCGACGCACTCGCCGCACGTCCTCCTTCTCGTATCCGAGCGCGATAATCTCCTGCTGTCGCAGGCGCCGATCGACGATCAAGTGGAGCAGTGCGTCGGCCGTCTCGTAGCTCAACCCGAGTTCCCGCTCGTCGGTCTGTCCCGGCCAGAGATCGGCAGTCGGCGTCTTGTCGATTATCCGTTGGGGCAGGCCGAGGCCCGCCGCCAGTGCCCGGACTTCCGCCTTGTACAACCCCGCGAGTGGGGCCAGATCGCACGCCATGTCGCCCCAGAGCGTCGTGTATCCCAGCAGTCGTTCGGTGCGATTGCCCGTCCCCAACACCAGCCCACCCTTCGCTTTGGCTTGATCGTAGAGGATGCTCATCCGCTCCCGCGCGACCTTGTTGCCTACGCGGAGCATCGTAGCCTCTTCTGTCGCTTTGAAGTAGGCATCTATCTGGGGTGTGATATCGAGGACTGTCAGGGTCAGGCCCAGCTTACTCGCCACGAGCTGAGCGTCCTTGGTGCCCTCAGGATTGCTGGTGCGATAGGGGAGGGCCAACGGCCAGACGCGATCCGGCCCAAGCGCACTAGCCGCGAGAAATGCCACGGTTGCAGAGTCCAGCCCTCCCGATAGGCCCAGCACGCCGCCTTGCGCACCGGCTCGGCTCAGTCGATGGCTGATGAACTCCGCCAGCTTCTTGGCCGTCGTCTCCGCGTCGATCCGGAGGTCAACCTTCACAGCCGTCCCTCTTCGCAGTCACCAACTCCCTCTCCTTTTCCCAGACAGGCAGCAGGTCTGGCTCGGTCTGCACCTCTGACCGGTTACAGAATCGGCAGGTATTTATCCAGTTCGTACTCGGTCACCTGGGCGCGGTAGTCCTGCCGGGACCGCGGACCCGAGTGCCGCGTCACTGCTACGTTCCCCTCTTTCGTTCCAAGTCCGCGTCAGGTCGCCAGTACCCGGGCCAGCTCGTATAGGCTGTTATCCAACTCCTTCTTCTTCTCCCAGGTGTCCGGAAGGGGTGCTCTAACCAGACTGCTGGCTACCAGCCCCACCATCTCATCCGTATCTCCCGCCAGGAGCGCCTCCGTAGCCGCGCTCCCCAGCTTGCTCGCCAGCAGACGGTCGGCGGCCATCGGCCTGCCCCCCCGCTGGGTGTGTCCCAGTATGCACACCCGGCACTCTACTTCGCCCATCGCCGCCACTCTTCTGGCGAGCATGAGCGCCCCGCCCTCCTCGTCTCCTTCCGCCACAACCACGATGCTGCTGGCCTTGCCCCTGGCAATGCCCTGTGCTAGGGTTGCGTGGATTTCCTCCGCTGTCGTGCGTGATTCCGGCACCGCGATGATCTCCGCCCCTCCCGCCGCCCCCACCGACAGCGCGATGAATCCAGCCTGTCGTCCCATAACCTCCACGAAGAAGACGCGTTCGTGGCTGGTCGCCGTATCGCGGATCCGGTCGATCGCCTCCAGCGCAGTGTTGACTGCCGTGTCGTAGCCAATGGTGGCGTCCGTGCCGTACACATCGTTGTCAATCGTGGCCGGAACTCCGATGATCGGCACTCCATGTTCTCGCCACAGGGCATGAGCGCCGCGGAATGTCCCATCCCCGCCGATTGCGACCAGACCCTCGATCCCGGCCTGTCTGAGCGCCCGCGCAGCCATCGCGCGCCCCTCGGCATGGTAGAACTGCTCACATCGGCCGGTCTTCAGTATGGTGCCCCCGAGGTGGATGATGTTAGACACCGAACTCGGTCCCATTTCCTGGATCTCGCCGGCCAACATACCCTCATATCCCCGGCGGATGCCCACCATCCGGACTTGTGCGTGCACCCCACTCCGCACCACCGCACGCAGACATGCATTCATCCCTGGCGCGTCGCCGCCGCTTGTGAAAACTCCAATCGTCTCCATTGCTAGTCTCTTCTCAGTATCTTGTGAGCAGGTATATAGCCAGTCCAAACGGACCCAAAAACAGCACGAATGTCCCCCAGAAGAGCCCGCCCAGCCGCCGGCTTTCCGCGTCGTGATAGCACCATCCTGCTGCCAGGAAGCTGACCGCGAACCACACGTACCCGAGAAGTTCCCCTCGCAGCAACACCACTAGTGCCAAGAAGAGGCTGGCCAGTCCCAGCCCGATAAGCGCTGCGTAGAATGGGGTCGATCCGTACCACTTGCCTCCCCGCGGCGCCAGTGTGCCGAACAGAGCTGTCGGGCCCTCCACGGTAGGGCCACCCACCTCTCGCACGACATTGGCCTCGATCTGCGCGCGCTCCTCGCGTGCTCGCTCCGCCGCCCTCGAAGTAGCCTCTGTCCCTGCGTCCGCATCGGTCGCTCGCTGCGCTGCGGCCACCGCTCCCACCAGATCTCCCTTTGCCCGCAGTACCTCCGAAAGCAGGCTGAGCGCCGACACGTTCTGTGGACCACCCGCCAGAGCCGCACGCAGCAGGCGCTCTGACTCATCCAGCTCGCCCCTCTGTTGCGCCAGATGCGCGCGACGAATGCTCAGATCTATCTCCGGATCGGACTCTGTCGTCGCCTCGACGGGCCTGACTTCGGGCGACTCCGCGGCCGCGCCGATTCCAGTTCCGCACGACCAGCAGAACTGATCGCCCTCCTCCACGAAAGCCCCACATGCGTGGCAGCGCGATACTGAGGTCATTCTCCGCCTGTAGTTGGCTCGTTGGCTAACTTTTACAGAGGGCCCCAGGTTTCCTGCCTCTCTCCCGAGGATCCGCGACAGAGGAGCCAGCGCGTGTCCCGCAGAACACTCTGCCACACACCGAACCACTCACTCGAACCTCGGGAGAGCCCAATCAGATGTCTCATCGTCCCAAAGTGCTGGTGCTGGCCCACGGAGACCTGTTCGAGGCCATCTTCGCGGAGTCTGTGAGGGCCCGCCTCGAGAGCTTCTCACATGTGCGCTACAACGATCTGGGTCGCGATCTCAGCCCAGACGAGCTGCGCGGCCGCGTCTCCGACGTGGACGCTTGCCTCACCACGTGGGGTTCGCCCTGTTTCACCTCGGAGGTAGTGGCGGCCGCCCGCCGCCTGAAGATCATCGCCCACGCTGCAGGCACCGTCAAACCCTATGTGAGCGAGGCCGTCTTTGAGCGCGGGATAGTGGTGACTAACTCCGCCCCAGTGATCGCGCGGTATGTCGGGGAGATGGCGCTTCTCTTCGCTCTCGCCTGCCTCCGCAATCTCCCTCAGTACGATCGCGCACTCAAGCAGGATCGCCTCTGGGAGGTCGAGGTCCTCGGCCCCCCGAGGAGTCTGCATGGAGAACGAGTCGGCCTAATCGGGTTCGGCGCCACCGCCCGAGAGTTCGCCGCGCTTCTGCAGCCCTTCCGCGCCGAGCTTCTCTGCTTCGACCCACACGTCGACCCCGCCCTGCTATCGGCGCACGGCGCCCGCGCGGCGACTCTCGAGGAAATCTTGACCACCTGTCGGGTGATCTCCCTGCATGCTGCAAGCCTGCCTGCCACCTGCCACCTGCTGGATGGGAAACGCCTGCGCTTGATTCCCGACGGCGCCGTCCTTATCAACACAGCCCGCGGCGCACTCATCGATACCGAGGCGCTGGTGGCGGAACTCAAGACAAGACGCTTCAGTGCCGCGCTCGACGTCTTTGACCCGGACGAACCCCTGCCGCCCGAGCATCCGCTGCGAGACCTGCCCAACGTGATCCTGACGCCCCACATTGCTGGCCCGGTGCACAGCCGCTACTGGGAAATGGGCAGGCACTGTGTCGAGAACGTTGCTCTCGCTCTTTCGGGTGAGACTCCCAGTGGCGCCATCACCGCGGAGCAGCTCGACTGGATCGCGTGACCACCATCCACCAATCACAATCCAAGGTCGATCTGCTGCTGTGCAGAGGGCGCGCCTCCCGCCTCCTGCTTCTGTGCGCATTCGCCGGGATCTTCGCGCGCGTCGCTCCCGCTGCGGTCCTCGACCCGCGTACCATTCAGTCGGCCACTCTCCATAACGGCCTCCGGCTGGTTGTCTGCGAAGAAGTGGATGCCTCCGTCGTCTCGGTAGAGGTGATCGTCCGCGCCGGCGCCGCGCATGCCCCCCCCGGCCAGGAGGGAATCGCACATCTCCTGGAGCATGTTCTGTGGGCCTCCGGCGGCACAGATGACCCGCGGCGGCGCATTGAGGCGATAGGGGGAGTGGTCAACGGCGGCACTCTACGTGACTACACCCGCTTTTACGCCACGGTGCCTGCCGGCCACTTGCACTTGGCAGTGGGCGCTCTGGCCGATCTCGTCCTGGGGGACCCCTCGGACGGCGCCACCATCTTGCGCGAGTCTGCCGTCGTCCGACAGGAATCCCTGGCGCGCCGCGATCAGCTCCGCGCGATCCTTAGTCAGCTAGCGTTTGAGGAGGTCTACGGCAGCGACCATCCCTATCGCTACTCCATCGACGGGAGTGCCGAAGCGCTTGCCACTGTCGGTCCCACGAAGCTGTCTCTTTTCCATCAGACGTGGTACGTCCCCAACAACACTGCCGTCGTCGTTGTGGGCGATGTTGACTTCGACGAGGTCCACGCTGCCGTCGAAGGCGCGTTTGGCCATCTTGTTCCCTCCCCCCTGCCGACCTCGGTACACCAACCCCTACCGCGGCCGGCGAGAGGCCGCCAGCGCGTGGTGACCACCAAAGCGCGCGACGCGTACGTGATGGCCGCATTCGTCGGCCCCGCCGGCTTCGAGCGCAGAGAAGTCTGTGCCAGCGATCTCCTGGCGACACTGCTCGCACATGGCCCCACAGGCAGCCTGGTGGAGGAACTGGTCGAGAACCGCGGAATTGCGACGAGTGCGGGGATCGACTTCCTCACTCAGCGCCACCGGTCCCTCTTTGGCGTGTGGGCTGTTTGTAATGCTGATGACATCTCCGCGGTCAAAGAGAGCATCCGGAGCGAGCTGCGACGCCTTGCCGAGGATGCTATCCCGCCAGCTCGGTTCGCGGCTGCCAAACGCCTGCTTTCATCCGGGTACGCCTTCGCCAACGAGACCCCTGCCGATCGAGCCGCCACGCTCGCCTTCTACGAGGCCGTCGACACTTATCGCTCCGCTGGGCAGTACCTGCCGCGCGTCAGTCTTCTCGGCCGCTCCGACGTACAGGAGGTCGCCTCCTGGTACGCAGGCGATCCCGTGTGGGTAGTGCTGACCCCGAAGGTCGCCGGGCAATGAGGCGCCCCAGTCTACTTGCTGTAATCCCGCTGCTCCTTGCCTGCCGTTGTGCCTTCGCCGCGCCGGTCCACCGAGTGACGCTCCCCAACGACCTGCGAGTCATCGTCAGGTCTAACTGGTCCACCGAGGTTGTCGCCATCGAGTTGCTCCTCGACGTATCCTGTCTCGACGAGCCAGCCGACAAGAACGGCATCCGCTACTTGCTGCAGCAGCTCCTGCTCCGCGGCAGCGTGCGGCTGTCCGGCGACGCCGCCGCTCAGCAGCTGGCGGCGGTCGGGGGCGTCATGGACGCGACCGTCGGCATGGACTACGTCGAGATCTACGCTCTTGTTCCGGCTAAGGGCTTTGAGGTCGCGCTGGACTTGCTGGCCCAGGCGGTCCGACGTCCCGCCTTGCTGCCGGCGGAAGTTGCCAGCCGGAAGGCGGCAGCCCGGCAGGCGGCGCGCGCAGCGCGGGACGATCCGTTCCAGGAAACCTACCTCGCCTTTCGCGAGACATTGTACGGCGACCATCCCTACGCCAGGTCCACCTTCGGCGAACCGCAGACTCTAGCCGCCATCAGCCGCCGGGACCTCGTCGACTTCCACGCTCAGCACTACCGGCCCAACAGGGCCGTCCTTGCCATCTGCGGAGGAGTCGGCGAAACGCGCGCTACGCGGGCGACGCGCGCGGCCTTCGCCGACTGGGTCCCGAAGACCCCGCCCTCGCGATGCGAACCCCAGGTCGCTCCGCCTCCCTGTTCCCTGATCGCGGCCCGGGAACTGCCTGTCAGTCGGGCGCACTTGGTCCTGGGGTTCCTCGCTCCTGCCGCTGACGATCCCGGCTACTACGCAATGCAGGTTATTGACAGCCTGCTCAGCGGGGGCGCCGGCGGCCGTCTCCCCCAGCGCATCAGGGAAGAGCTCGGGCTGGTCTATCACGTCTCCTCCTTCTACCCAACACTCTCGACCGAAAGCCACTTCGCTGTCTACGCGGCGACCGGCCCCCGCTACCTGCCCGCGGTCAAGTCCGCCCTCGTGGAGGCGCTGGCAGAGCTCTCTGAGAAAATGGTCTCTCCAGGGGAACTCACCCACGCTAAGCGCTACCTCCTTGGAAGCTATGCCCTCAGCCATCAGCGTATGAAAGACCAGGCCTATGCCCTCGCCTGGTACGGGATCCTGGGGCTCGAGAGCGGTTTTGAGGACCGGTACAGGGAGGCCATTCAGGCCGTCACCGCGGCCGATGTGCAACGGGCCGCCCAAGCCGTGCTGGGTCGCTTTGTCCTCGCCGTGACCATGCCTACGGCCTAGGGACGACTTGTTCTGGCTGCAGTACATGGCCGGCCGCCCCCGCGAAAGGGTTTGCTCAGCCCCGCGTCGAACCCCTAATTGGTACGGGGAGCCGTAGTTCCGCACTCTCGCTGCCCACCGCGATCTCGCAGGGAAAGGAGAAGCGCCGTTGACCTCGTTTCGACCCAACAAAGCTCTTACTCCACCGCCCTCGGAAGAGCCTAGGGGGATGTTCAGCAGCCCCCGACTCACCCGCAGGGAGAAGGTCCTCAAACGGGAAATCGACACCTACCACGTGAGCGACGTGGATCAGACCGAGGTCATCTATGTAGGCAAGAAAGCGCTCTCTATATATCAGAGGCTCGACCTGCCCGACGCTGACTGCGATGGGTATACATTCAAGCAGCGCCTGGTTCAGACGAATGGGGGCGATTGCTTGCTCCTCGCCCGCTGGAAGCCCGACCGCCATATGCGTAGGACGGCCTCTGCTTGGTCGCAGAAGTGGTTTGTTGAGAAGGAGTTGTACCCCCCGGATACCGCCCGTCTCTTCTCTCGTGTGGAGAAGAAGTTTGAGGAAAGCGGCGAAGAGGACCAGGGGAGCTGAGTTTCGGGGAGGCCTCCGCCCCTCTTGCCGGCATGCCTTTCTGCTCGCACGTTCTCGCCAGCCGGCCTCATCGTTGCGGTACCGGCGCGAGGCCCTGGCCGCCAAGCCCTGCAGGCCGAGACGGTTGCTTGACAAGCCGTCACTGGGGTGTATGATTAGTGGCGCGGCACAGTTAAGATCTTGAAGATCGACTTGTCCGACATCGCAGGAACGCCGGGGGCGCGCGGCCGTTACTCCATCTCCGAGCGTCTGGACCCGACCGAGGGATTTGCCGGTGTCGGGCCCGTTACAGGCGAGATAACGGTGGAGAACACCGGTTCCCTCCTCCTGCTGAGGGGCTGGCTGCAGGCCACGCTTCGTTGCTCCTGCAAGCGGTGCCTCAGGGAGTTCGACCGGGGGCTGGCTGTCGAAGTAGAAGAAGAGTTCGCAACAGAGAGCACTGATCGGGACATCGAGACCGTCGATCGGGACGAGCCAGAGGCCGCGGCGATCTCGCACTACGTGCTGGACGTATCAGAGCTGGTCCGGCAGCAGATCGCGGTGAGCGCCCCGATGGCACCTATCTGCCAGTCCGACTGCCGGGGGCTTTGTCCGCAGTGTGGGCACAACTTGAACGAAGGGCCGTGTAACTGCGGACCGGAGCTATCGGACAGTCGTTGGAAGAAGCTTCGGGATCTGTTTGGCGACGTATCCGAAACTGAGCACTGAGGCCCGACCGCGGGCCCAGCAATTCGCGGAGGCACCTGCGGAGGTACCTGTTGTGGCACTGCCAAAGAGACGACATTCGCGAAGCCGACAGGCCAAACGGCGCGCGAACTGGCGACTGAAGGCGCCTAACCTTGTCCCGTGCCCGGATTGCCGGGCGCTCAGACTGCCTCACCACGCCTGCCCTGCCTGTGGCAACTACGCTGGTCAATCGGTAGTTGAGGTCAAGCAGCGAGTCCATCGTGGCCGCACTTAGTGCGCCGTCTGCCACGCCATTCACGCGGGAGGGCCGATCGTCTTGATGCCCATCGCCTTGGATGCTATGGGGGGTGATCACGCGCCCGCAGTCACCGTCGCCGGCGCCATCCGGGCGGCCGACAGACTCAGCGCTCGGGTTCTCCTGGTTGGCGACCGAGCCGCGCTGGAGGCCGAGCTCGGCCGAAGCTTGCGCCCTCCCCCGGGACTTGAGATCGTGCCCGCAGACAGCGTCATCCAGATGGATGAGAACCCCGGCCCCGCCCTCCTTCGCAAACGCACCTCATCCATCGTTGTGGCCACCGATCTGGTCAAAGAGGGCCGCGCCTGCGCTGTTGTGTCAGCGGGCAACTCAGGGGCCGCAATGGGCGCCGCCACCCTCCGACTTGGTCTCCTGCCTGGGGTCGACCGACCGGCAATCGCCATGCTGCTACCCAGCCGGAGCGGGGCTGTGATCGTTCTCGATGTTGGCGCCACCGTGGACTGCAGCCCGGAGAACCTAGGGGATTTCGCGCGCATGGGTTCCGTCTATGCCCAGTGCGTATTGCAGGTCGATCGCCCCCGCGTCGGGCTGCTCAGCATCGGCGAAGAACCGTCCAAGGGAAACGCCCTGACCAAGGAAGCGCATTCGGTGCTGAAGGAACAGCCTGTCAACTTCATCGGCAACGTCGAGGGCCGGCACGTTGCGGAGGGCAACGTCGATGTGGTCGTGTGTGACGGCTTCGTCGGCAACGCCATCCTGAAGTCCATTGAGGGTTACGCGGAGCTCATCTGGGCACTCCTGAGAGAACGCCTTGCCACGAGCTTGCGGAGCCGGCTCGGCGCTTGGATGCTCCGCCCAGCTCTTCGTCGCCTGGCGGAAGAGTTCGACTACGCCTCCTACGGCGGCGCGCTCCTCCTGGGCGTCAACGGCATCTGCGTAATCGGGCACGGACGTTCCACCCCGGCCGCCGTCGAGAATGCCATCCGCGTGGCGAAGGAGCTGGCCGACCAGCGCGTGCTGGAGCAGCTCGCCGCCTCCGCCGAACGAGTCGGCGCGCAGCCTCCTAGGGCGGCCGCCGGACGAGAATCAGATTCACAAAGGTGAACGCCAAGATTGACACGTGAGCTACGGCCTGTCGGCATCATCGGGACCGGGTCCTGCGCACCTCCTCGCGTACTCACCAACTTCGACCTCGAGAGAATGGTCGATACCTCGGACGAATGGATCCGCACCCGCACGGGCATCGAGGAGCGACGCATCGCGGACGCTGATGTCGCCACCTCCGACCTCGCCCTCGGCAGCGCTCGCTCGGCCCTCGAAAGCGCCGGGATCACCGGTGCCGACGTAGATCTCATGATTGTCGCCACCGTCACTCCGGACATGTTCTTCCCCTGCACCGCCTCTCTCCTCCAGCAGGCGCTTGGAGCGCACCGAGCCACGGCCTTCGACATCTTGGTCGGCTGCACGGGCTTCGTCTACGGGATGGCCTTGTGCCGGGATCTAGTCGGCTCAGGCGCTTATAAGCGAGCCCTCGTCGTGGGGGCCGAAACCCTCTCCAAGATCACTGACTGGGAGGACCGCAGCACATGTGTGCTCTTCGGAGATGCCGCCGGCGCGGCCATCCTCGCACCCGTTTCCGAAGGACGCGGCATCCTCGGCTACTCGCTCGGCAACGACGGCACCCATGCAGACGCCCTGAAGATACCGGGTGGGGGCTCCCGCATGCCGGCCAGCGAGCAGTCCGTGGCCGACCGTTGCCACTACCTCGCCATGAACGGCCCCGAGGTCTTCAAGTTCGCCGTCCGCGCCATGGCCGACTCCTCCGTGGAAGCGGTGAGTCAAGCCGGACTCACCATGAGCGACATCGACATTGTCATCCCGCACCAGGCCAACCTCCGCATCATCGACGCCGCCGCCAAGCGGCTCAACATCCCCTATGAGCGGTTCGTACGCAACCTGGATCGCTACGGAAACACCTCCGCCGCATCCATTCCCCTTGCCCTCGACGAGGCCGTGCGCGACGGCCGCATTCGGCCCGGCCACCACGTCCTCCTTTCCAGCTTCGGCGCCGGACTCAGCTGGGGCACCCTGGTGCTCCGATGGTGACCGGCGGGTCCGGCAGCATCGCTTTCCTCTTCCCCGGTCAGGCATCCCAACGCGCCGGCATGGCCACCGACCTCCTGGCCGAGGAGCCTGCCGCACAGTCCATCTTCCGGCAAGCAGGAGAGATCCTGGGGCTCAATCTGGCCGAGCTCTGCACGCGCGGCAGCGAGGCCGCTCTTATGCGCACCGATATCACCCAGCCCGCCCTCTTGACGACGTGCATCGGCTGGCTGTCTGCACTCCGCGCTCGTGGCCTGATCCCACACATGCTGGCCGGCCACAGCCTCGGTGAATTCAGCGCCTGGGTCGCCTCTGGGGCCCTCGATTTCGAGCCCGCGCTCCGTCTCGTGCGCCGACGCGGAGAAATCATGGAGGATGCCGCCAGGCGAAATCCCGGCGGTATGCTGGCTGTCATAGGGCTCCCGGACAGCAAGGTCGCTGATCTCTGCGAACAGGCCAAAGCCGCGGGGGTTGTTGTTCCGGCCAACTTCAACTCCCCTGGTCAGGTCGTCGTTTCCGGCCAACCGGCCGCGCTGGATGAATTGGCCGCGGCGGTCAAGACAGCCGGGGGCCGCACCATCCCTCTGCGAGTCTCCGGTGCCTTCCACTCACCTCTGATGGAAGATGCCGGGCACGTCTTCGCCGGTCTTGTCGCGGAAGCTCCCGTCAAGAGCCCGCAGACCCCGGTGATCGCAAACGCCAGCGCGGAGCCCGTCACCGATGAGGACGGCGCTCGCCGAGCAATGACAGACCAGATGACCAACCCTGTCCTCTGGTCGACCTCCGTGCGCCGCATGATAGCCGACGGCGCCGACCTCTTTGTGGAGGTCGGACCCGGCCGGGTCCTCACCAAGCTCATCCCCCGCATCGCCGCCGACACCCGAGTCCTGTCCGTGGGCACAGGTGCCGAGCTCCAAACCCTCCTCCAGGAGGTGAAACTGTGACTTCCATGTCGGAACGCGCGATCCAATCTGAATCTGTGACACTCATAACCGGGGCCCGCAGGGGTATCGGCCGGATCATCGCACTTCGGCTGGCGGGACAGGGGCCGGTTGCCATCAACGACATCGAGCAAGGGGAAGCGGAACTCGCCGAAGTCGCCGAGGAAATCCGCAGTTCGGGAGGCAAGGTTCTGGCAGTCCCCGCCGACGTAACGGATGGCGCCCAGGTGGAGGCGATGGTGAAGCAGACTCTCGACCAGTTCGGGCGCCTCGACGTATTGGTGAACAATGCAGGAATCACCCGCGACGGCCTTCTCGTTCGCATGACCGACGAGCAGTGGCGCACTGTCCTCGAAGTGAACCTGACCGGGGCCTTCATCTGCAGCCGCGCCGCCGCCAAGACGATGCTTCGCCAGCGCTCAGGTCGCATCATCAACATGGCCTCCGTCGTCGGCGTCATGGGCAACGCCGGACAGGCCAACTACTCCGCCTCCAAGGCGGGTCTGATTGGCCTCACTAAGTCTCTGGCGCGCGAGCTTGCCCCCCGCGGCATCACCGTAAATGCCGTCGCCCCGGGTTTCATCGTCTCTCCCATGACCGACCAACTCAGCCCTGAAGCGAAAGAGAAGCTGTCTTCCCTCATCCCCCTCGGTCGCCTCGGCCGCCCGGAAGATGTGGCGGAGGTTGTCGCATTTCTGGCCTCGCCGTCGGCAAGCTACATCACCGGGCAGGTATTGCAGGTTGACGGCGGGATGCATATGTGATATTCCTCTAGCCCAGAAAAGGAGACGCGGGGGTGGCCGCGAGTTCGCTGTCCCCCAGCTCATGTGTCCTTGCACGGAGGTAGCCAGGCATGGATGAAGCAATCTTGGAAGAGGTCCAGACGCTGGTTGCAGAGCAGCTCGGTGTCGACAAATCGATCGTCACGGCAAACGCGTCCTTTGAGGAGGACCTCAGGGCCGACTCGCTCACGCTGGTAGAGCTGCTTATGGCCCTGGAAGAGAAGTTCGAGCTGCCTGACATCCCAGAAGAAGAAGCAGACAAGATCAAGACAGTGGCTGACGTCGTCAACTACGTGCAAGCCAAGAAGGCCACCGAGTAGCTGCTCGGCTCGTCGGTCGATCCGCTCCTCGCGCGCGGCGCGATCCGCGACCGACTACGACATTGCCTGCGGGAGTCCCCATGGAGCGACGCGTAGTAGTCACCGGCCTGGGCGCTGTCACTCCCCTGGGCATCGGCGTTGAGCCCACCTGGGAGGGCATGCGCGCCGGCCGCTCGGGAATAACCGCCATTACCCTCTTCGACGCTGCTGCCTTCTCTTCGCAGGTTGCAGGCGAGGTGCAGGATTTCGATCCGGCGGCCTGGGTCGAGCGGCGGGAAATTCGCCACACCGACCGCTTCGTCCAGTTCGCAATCGCCGCCGCTAAGCTGGCCGTGGATGACTCTGGTCTCGACCGCGATGCCATCGACCATGACCGCTTCGGGGTCGTCATCGGGTCCGGCATCGGGGGTACTTGGACCTGGGAGGCCCAGCACCGCGTGCTGCTGGAAAGAGGTCCCGGCCGGATTAGTCCCTTCTTCATACCCATGCTGATCATGGACATGGCAGCCGGCCGCGTCGCCATGCTCTTCCAAGCCCGCGGGCCCAATTCCGCCGTTGCCACCGCTTGTGCCACCAGCGCGCACGCCATCGGCGATGCCTCCGAAATCATCCGCCGCGGCGACGCCGACGTCATGATCGCCGGCGGAAGCGAGGCCGCCGTCTCTCCCCTTGCCCTCGGCGGATTCTGCGCTATGCGCGCGCTCTCCCGCCGCAACGACGACCCGCCCGCCGCCAGCCGCCCGTTCGAGCGCGACCGCGACGGCTTCGTTATGGCGGAAGGCGCGGGCATCGTCGTCCTCGAGGACTTCGAGCACGCCCGCCGCCGCGGAGCCAACATTCACGGCGAGATCATCGGCTACGGCATGAGCGCCGACGCCTACCACGTCACCCAGCCCTCTCCGGACGGTGACGGTATGGCCCGCGCCATGGAGGCCGCACTGCGCGACGCAGAGCTGAGTGCTGACGACATCGACTATGTGAACACCCACGGCACCGCTACCACGACTGGTGATTCCGCTGAAACGCGCGCGCTCAAGCGCGTCTTCGGCGCCCGCGCCGAGGGCGTCCCCTGCAGCTCCACCAAGTCCGTCACAGGGCATCTCCTCGGCGCCGCTGGCGCCGTCGAGGCGATCGCGTGCCTGCGCGCCATCGCCGATCAGGTGGTCCCCCCTACCATCAACCTCGATAATCCGGACCCGGAGTGCGATCTCGACTACGTTCCCAACGAAGCGCGCGAGATGTCCGTACACACGGCCATGACTAACTCGTTCGGCTTCGGCGGACACAATGCCACCCTCATCGTCAGAGGCCTTGATTGATCGCGCGGTCGCCCGGAGCCACCCGCGAGCGCCCGAGCCCATGCCTATAGAAGCCGTCATCCTGGATGTGGATGGCACTGTGGCAACTTGCCCCTATGACTTCGACGCCATGCGAGCTGCTGTCCGACGCGTCGCCGTCCAGCGCGGAGTAGAGGCAGCGGCGCTTGACATTCCGGGGGTGATCGAGCAGATCGACGCGGTCGCCTCGCGCCTGGGAGATGATGGTCCTGCGTTTCGCGCCGAGGCCGAGGCCGCGGTGGTCGCCCTGGAGGTTGGCGCCGCGCGCCAGGCCCGCCTTCTGCCCAGCGCTGAGGAGGCCCTTTCGCGCCTGCGTCAATCTCGAATCGGTGTCGCCCTCATCACCCGGAACTGCCGCGCCGCGAGCGAGATAGTGCTGCGAGGGCTCTCCGCCTACGACGTGCTCCTCACAAGAGATGATGTCCCCCGCGCCAAACCCGATCCCGACCACGTCTACCGCTCCCTGGCTGCGCTTCGACGCACCGTGGATCGAGCGGCCATGGTAGGCGATCACGCCTACGACATGGAGGCGGGCCGCGCCGCCGGCGTTCGCCTCTCTGTTGGCGTGCGTACCGGCAGCAGCTCCGACGACGCTCTCCTGAGTGCTGGCGCCGATGACGTCATCGACAGCATCGCCGACCTCCCCGCCTGGCTTGACAATCACAGGGAAGTGGCTCCGTGACCGCCTCGGCCTGGGCGTGCGCAGCCCTGCTCTCCTGGCACTTGGGCTTCACCGGCGCTCTTCCCCGCGAGGTGCCCGTCGATCGCGGTCGTCCCTACGCTGCCGGCCAGCGCGACATCCGCGTTCTCATCTTCAAGGACGCGAGAACGCTCACTCTCCGCTCCACACGCACAGCGGCCCTTGAGGACGCAGACAGCCAGGCCCGCCTGGCGACGGTCGCTGCCGGCGCAACCCTGCGCCTCGCTCCATCCGGAGGCCGCGTGAGAGTACAGGGCGCCGGCGTTTGGATCGCTCGTCCGCGGATCAGGCTCCGGCCCCTGACAGAGGATGGCAGCACCCTCATATCCGGCCGCGGGGGTTGGGGTCGGCGAGCCACATACCCCGGTGCGCTCGACATCTCCCTGACATCTCGCGGCCTGCGAGTTGTCGAGCACCTCGACCTGACGAGCTACGTCGCTGGCGTGGTGGCCGCCGAGATGCCTGCCAACTTCCCCCTCGAAGCCATGAAGGCGCAGGCGGTTGCCGCCCGCACCTACGCGCTTCACCACCTCGGCGCTCACGCCCAGGATGGCGCCGATATCTGCGCGCGCGTCCACTGCCAAGCCTATGCTGGCGGAGCCGCCAACGCATCCACGGCCGCTCGCGCCGCTCAGGAGACGGCGGGGCAGGTCCTGTCCTGGAACGGCCTCCTCGTGGATGCCCTCTATCACTCCGCTTGCGGCGGCTCCACGCCTCCTGCCTGGGAAGTGCGCCAGGGCAAGCTTCTGCCCTACCTCCGCGGGGTCCAGGATGCCCCGTCGCATTCCCCCTTCGCCCAGCCCTACTGCGGTCGCGATCACAACCTGTCCTGGACCCGACGCTTCTCCCGCGCGGACGCCGAAGGCCTGGTCTCCTCGAATCTCGCGTATGTGCTCGGCGAACGAGGACTCGCTCCGGGAAGGTTGAAGTCTCTCCACGCCGTGCCCAATTCGCGAGGTGACAGAATCGCCTGGCTTGAGGTGCTTACGGAGAAGGGAACGTACCGCGTGCGAGGAGACGCCATCCGTTGGCTCTTCGGTACCGGCTATCCGGCTCCGGGCGGGCTGCGCAGCACTGCCTTCGACCTCACCATGACGACAGATGCACGCGGCCAGCCCACCACCTTCATCTTCCAGGGAGTCGGCCACGGGCACGGGCTGGGGCTCTGCCAGTGGGGGGCCAGAGGACGCGCCCTGGCGGGACAGACCGCGGCGGAAATCCTCGCCGCCTACTACCCTGGCGCAACCGTGACTGACCTCCGCTTGTGAGAGAGAGATGGATCTGCTTTCCCGCTACGCGCGCAAAGACGTTCGCACCGTCATCGGGCTCATGTCTGGCACCTCCGCCGATGGCGTCGATGCGGCGCTGGTGAAGGTGTCGGGGTCCGGCGACGAGATCGGCGCCTCCCTGGAAGCTTTTCACCAAGCGCCCTACGAGCCGCCCGTGCGGCAGGCCGTGCTTGCCCTCTTCTCTCCGGAAGCCCCCGTGGCGGATGTCTGCCGCATGAACTTCGCACTGGGGGGAATCTTCGCGGAGGCCGCTCTCGAACTGATGAGCCACCGTGACCTAGGCCCGGAGGATGTGGACCTCATCGCCTCCCACGGCCAGACCGTGTGCCATCTCCCTCCCACGGGCCCTCCCGAGGAAGACCTCGGAGGCTCCACCCTTCAAATCGGAGAGCCCGCTGTCATTGCGGAGATGACCGATGTCGATGTGGTCGCCGATTTCCGCCCCCGGGATATGGCCGCGGGGGGACAAGGCGCGCCCCTGGTTCCCTACGCCGACTACTCCCTCTTCCGGAATCCCCAGAAGACCCGCGCCGTCCAGAATATCGGCGGCATCGCAAACGTCACCTTGCTCCCTGCCGGTGGCGGACTCGAAGACGTTATCGCCTTCGACACCGGCCCGGGCAACATGATCCTCGACGCTCTCATCTCCGCCTTCACTCATGGTGAGCAGCAGTTCGACGAGGACGGAGCCTTGAGCGCCCTCGGCCGTGTCGACGACGATCTCCTCGGCTGGCTCATGAATAACGACTTCATCTCCCGTCCACCCCCGAAGTCCACCGGTCGCGAGGACTTCGGCAGCCACTTCGTGACAGCATTGCTGGACGAGGCCCAGGCCGCCGGCGTCTCGGCCGAAGACCTCCTCGCCACCACTGCCGCCTTCACCGCGGAGTCCATCGCTGTCAGCTACCGCGAGCACCTCCCGCCCGAGCACACCATAGACGAGGTGATACTCGGCGGAGGGGGAAGCTACAACGCAACACTTCGCCGCATGCTCCAGGAGCGACTGCCTGAGATGACTTTCTTCCTCCATGAGGACTTCGGCATTAGCGGCAGTGCCAAGGAAGCCCTGGCATTCGCCGTTCTCGGCAACGAGACCATGCTCGGCCGCCCAGCCAACGTCCCGGGCGCCACCGGCGCCAGGCGGCGGGTCGTCCTGGGCAAGATAGTCCCGGCTCAGTCCGAGAGCACAGATAATCACGCGAGGGATGCAAGATGAGCGCACGCACCAAAGGTGTCATTCTCATTGGCGACGGCCTCGGCGACCGCCCGGTTCCGGCGCTCGATGGTCACACACCCGTAGAGGTTGCCGACACCCCCACTCTCGACCAGATCGCCGCAGAGGGCGAATGCGGACAGATGGATCCCATCGGTCCCGGCATCCGCCCGGGCAGCGACACTTCGCACCTCGCCATCCTCGGCTACGACCCTTTCCGGGTCTACACCGGCCGGGGGCCCTTCGAGGCGCTCGGCATCGGCATGCAGGTCAAGGGAGGCGACATCTGTTTCCGCTGCAACTTCGCCTCTCTCGACGGCGAGCTCCAGCTATCCCCGGAGGGACACTTCTCGGGGGCGAGGGTAGTAGACCGACGCGCCCAACGCATCTCCGAGGGTACCCGCGAGCTCGCCGCCGTGGTCGATGGAATGACCATTGAGGACGCCACCTGCTATGTGAAAGAATCGGTCGAGCACCGTGCCGCGCTCGTCATGCGGGGCCCGGGGCTCGGCGCCCAGGTTTCGGACGTCGATCCGCACGACGCTGACATGCCGCCCCACGCGGCCGTCGGCGACAACGATGCCTCCCAGAAAACGGCCCGTGTGCTCAACCAGTTCGTGCTCCGTTCCTGGGAGCTTCTCAAAGACCATCCAGTGAACCAGAGCCGGATCGCCCAGGGTAAGCTGCCGGCCAACATCATCATGCCCCGCGGCGGCGGCGTCGCGCCCAACCTCAAGCCCTTCGCCGAGCGCCACGGCATCCCCGGCGCCTGCGTGGTGGAGACCGGCCTCATCGCCGGCATCGGCCGCTACCTCGACATGACCGTGCCCGAGGTGCCAGGCGCGACCGGCGGAGCCGATACCGACGAGCTGGCCCTTGCCAAAGCCGTGGTCGACATGCTCCAGAGCCACGACTTCGTCCTGTGCAATTTCAAAGCCCCCGACGTCGGCGGCCACGACTCCGACCCGCAGAGCAAGGTGCTGGCCGCTCAGAAATTCGACAACCTGGCCCGCTGGGTACTGGAGAACGGGCCCGCCGATCTACACCTCGCCATCACCGCCGACCACTCCACCCCCGTCAGCTTCGGCGACCACACCGGCGACACCGTCCCCCTCGCCATCTGCGGCCCCAACGTCCGCCCCGACTCCGTCCGCAGCTACAGCGAGCGCGCCGTCGTCGGCGGCGCATTGGTGAGAGTACGCGGCTCCGACCTCATGTCCATTCTCACCAACCTCATGGGCGTGCAGGAGAAATTCGGCGCCTAGCACCCCCGTCGCCCTGAGCGCAGCGAACTGCCCCGGCAGTTTCCTCTCGCTGACTTCCCGCTCCCTGCGCTCGGAGAGGAGGGTAGGGTGTGAGGCGTCCCGGTGGGACAATCCTGCCCTGGCTTGACTTAGTCCTGCGAAAGGAACCACGCACGAGCGCCCAGAACTCACTCATCAGTCTATCTAGAAGGGGGGCTCGATGGGAACGGTCGTGGTGCCGCCCCGACAGCGCTTAGCGGCGACACGCCAAGCGCTGCAGCAGTTGGGATTCCCGAAGTTCCTCCAACCGTGCCGCTACCTCGACGAGTCGGGGCTGCTTCAGACCGTCGAGCTTGCTGCCTTCTGCGACGAATGGAACGCCGACGTCGAGACCGCGGCCGTCGCCGTCGTCGTCATGGACAACGGCCACGTGCCCGGTCGCGTAGCCCCTCTGGCCCCCCTTGGGGCTCCCTTCGCCATCACCGCCGGCTCGGCCGAGGCCCACCTCTGGTCCGTAGCCGAGGATCCAAAGCCGCTTGCCCAGGCCCCCTACTCTCAACTCCAGGAGCGCCTGTCCACCTTTAGCAGGCAGCTAAACCCGAACGCGATTCGCCAGGCGAAGCACAGCGCTATCCAGCTTCCCCTGTGGGCTGGGGTACCTGAATTCTACCGCCATGCTGCCTCCGTGACGGAGAAATCGCTCGTCGACAAGTTCCATGACGCTGTCAGCGGCGAGTGCGCCGCGCTCGATGAAACGCTGACACGTTGGGCTATCGATGCGGGTGTACTCCTTCTTGGCGCGATGATGCTAGAGGACAAAGACCGGCTTCCTGGGCCACCGTCCGGCAGTGCTGCGGACCTTCTGTCCAAGGCCACGAAGGGCTACCCCAGCCTGTTCTCCCGCTACGAGCCTTCTGATGAGCGGGGTCCCGTGGTGGACCTACTGCTCGGCTTCCTGGAAGGCGTCTTCACGCGGCTCCGGGAGTATGTCACACTGAGTGGCATGACTTTCCCGATGCTCAGGGGCTTATACGAGAAGGCGTTCCTGTCGCGCGAGGCACGCGAGAAGATAGGCATTACCGGAACGCCTTTGGCACTTGCGCGGCGCATCATGCAAGCGATCCCGCTGTCCGACATCGCCCCTGATCGGAGGACCGTCCTCGACCCGTGCTGCGGTGCGGGTTCCCTGCTCTACTCCGCGCTCGAGCAGCTTGCTGCTACGGCTCACGGCCAGCGCGAAACCACACCTTCACTCCGAGAACAGGCCGCTAGCATACACGGGGCCGACAGCGATCGCTTCTCTACGTTCCTCAGTGCAGTGGGACTGCTTTCCTTCGCACCTTGCGAACTGCGCGATGTACACGTGTACCCTCGGGACACTTTGGATCCCGGCTACTCCCCACCTCTTGCGCCGATGATCGTGGCCGCGCATCCTCCTCGCGCTCACGTCGGGCGATTTGTCCAGAAGTCGGTAGATTGGTGTGAAGAGAGCGGCTACATTGCGCTTGTCTTGCCCTTCGGTTTCATGAGCAGCAGTCGTAAGGCTCATTTGGAGGCAAGGGAACGGCTCTACAGCGCGTGCGAGCTACTGGATGTCTGGGATCTTCCCCCGGACCCGGAGCTTCGACTTAAGGCGGGAGCCGAGGTGGTGGTGGCGAGGAAGGTGCCACCAGAAAGGCGCTCAGCTTGTTCCGCGGCACGTGTGGCCCATGTCACGGGAGACCCTGGCTCAGCCAAACGCTTCACAGAACGTGAGTTGTGCAGCCTTGCCGCGGCGGTACCCAGAGAGCCCACGCGCCGATCTCCAGACCTACATGACGCCCCCAGCGCCCTTGACTCGCTCTGGGCGTGTCTGTCGGAAGAGCCCGTCCTCTCAACCGTTGCGAACGCGCGCAACGCGCTGAAGTCCGGGGCCGGTAGGGAATCGGCCTTCGCGATGGTGCCGGACCCTTCGTCGCAAGACTATCCGTTCCTCGTAGCCCAGAGCGTCCTACTGCACCGGATTGACTGGGCCTCGCAGAAGACTCGCAAGTATATCGATATTGCCGCGGATCTTGATCGCCAGAGAGAGGAGCTATTCCCTTACCTTGTGCAGAACCACATCCCTAAGGTGATAGTCCGCGCCAAGACGCCAAGACACCAGCCCTGGCGCCTGAGTGTCGCTGTGGATCGCGATGGCTGCTTTGTGCCGAGCAACAGCCTACACGTCGTATGGCCGAAGGAGGGCTGTGAGCAGAAGTATCCCGCTGAGGTGATAGCCGGCATTCTCTCAAGCCGGCTGGCAAACGCATGGGTCTACTGCCGGAACAAGACGGAACAGGTGAATACAGAGATCCTGGACGCGCTCCCCTTACCGCGGTTGGCGCTTCGCGAACGGCGCAGACTTGGCGATCTCGTCTGCCGGCTTACCGATGCCTCCAATGCCGCGACAGTCGATATGGACCTAGTGCAGTCGCTTCTTCAGCAGGTGGATCAGCTCGTCGTCCGCGGCTACAGGCTCGGCCGCCGACACCGCGACATGCTCTCCTCCCTATTCGACACCATCCCTAGGTCCGGTCCGACGCGCGAGCCGATACCTCCGCCAAGAGCTTGGCGACCGACGGAACCGCCGAAGCCGGAAGACGTGTGGGTCACGTTCGGCGAAGTGCTGAGGGTCAATACGACGCGGAACGAGATCGCTCTGTGGCTGGCCGACGCACCGGACGACGAGGACGTTCAGATGCAAGTGCCAGCGACTTTCCCAGGCTGGGCCCTTGAGCCAGGAGCCCGCTTCGAGGCAGAAGTGCTAGCTGATTGGCTCTCGGGGGAATCTGCCACTCCGACGATTCTGACCGTGCGACCCGTCGGATACTCGTACCTGTCCGATGGTGACGTTGTTGCCCGATTGCGCGAGCGGAAATCGTGACAGCAGTTGACCAAACCGCCGAGGCACCCTTCCTAGCATTCCTCGACGTTGGTCACGGGGACTGCTGTGTGCTTGTATCGCCGGCATCCCACCAGGCGGCCATCGTGGATTGTCCGAGGGGTCAGGGCCCCACTGCTTTGCGTTTCCTCCAGTCGCACGCTGTCAGCGAGATCACTTTCGCGTTGATCACACACCTCGACGAAGATCATGCAGCTGGGATGATCACGCTCCTTGACAACTTCTGCCGGAACGGCGGCCGCGTCCGAGACCTCTACTACAACGATGATCGGTGGGGTGAAACTCCCGGCTACCGATCCCTGATCCGGGAATTCCTCGACAATACCGAACGCCTTGGCATCGAGATCGGTGACGCCAGAGTTGCACACCGTCGGCAGAAGCTTCAACTGCTCAGCGCGAATGGGATCACCGCCAGCCTAGTCTACCCGAAGAAACGAGACGTTGAGAGCTGCAAGAATACCCCCAACGAAGCGTCTGCCGTCATCGAACTTTGTGTTCTCGGCCATGTCGTGCTCCTCCTCGCTGACATCGAGGAGACGGGGTGCGCTCGCCTGTTAGAGAGGGGGCTGGTGCCCAATGCCAGGGTGGTGAAGATGCCTCATCATGGCGACTGGACTTCCAAGCTCGGTGACATTATGGCAGCAGCTCAACCCGAGTTCGCGGTCGTGTCGTGCGGGCGGCCGAGCCGCCACGACAAAACCCTCCCAGATCCTCACATGCTCGCAGCCCTGGCGCCGTACACAAAGGATGGGATGCGGCTTCTTTGCACGGAACTGGGCCGCGCATGCTACCCCGAAGTCCCCAATCACGTCACAGAGGCACTCCGGAGCACTCTCCCTCAAGAGAATGCTTTCGGCCGTTCTGGGCGACACAAGAGCCCACCGGTTCCATGCGCTGGCACGATCTACGTCCGTTTTCTGGAAGGGCGCGTAGAGGTTACGCCCGATGCGCGCGATAGGCGGGCCCTCGTTGCCCAGCACGGGGGCTCTCCTGCTTGCGAAGCTTGAACACTAGTCCCCGCCTGCGCCCCTGCGGTCCACATGCCGCTTGCCGCCATTTGCCCTCTGCGTTCCTTGTGTCTCTGCGGTGGAGTTTCGTCCCGTCCCGCTCCATCCGCGTCTGCCTCCCGCCGGCCCCCCCTATCAACGCCCCCCCCAAACAAGGCATTACTCAACGGTAGTCGCACCCGCTGACACCGAATAGGGGAGGACCACCGCGCAAATGCCACTCGCCCTAGCCCTTCTCGCTATCTTCACCGCGATGGCGGTCCTGATGTACCTCAACCGCCTCCCCGCCATTGTGGCCCTCCCCATCATGGCCGTTGGTATCGCCCTCGCCGCGCGCGTCCCTTCGCGGGACCTGGCCGACATTGTCAGCGACGGCGCCTTCCTCCTCCACAAAGCCTACGCGACCGCCATCCTCGGCGCCATTCTCGCCGAAATCGTCTCCAAGACCGGAGTTGCCGAGACCATGGTCAAGAAGGCCGCCGAGCTCGGCGGCGACCGCCCCCTCCTCCTCTCCCTTCTCCTGACTGCCGTGGTGGCGCTCCTCTTCACCACACTGGGGGGTCTCGGCGCCGTCATCATGGTGGCGACCATCGTCTTTCCGATACTGCTGGCACTGGGCATCCCGCAGGTGACAGTCGGCTGCCTCTTCCTCTTCGGGATGAGCCTCGGCGGCATCCTCAACCTCACCAACTGGCAGCTCTACAAAGAGACCCTGAATCTTTCTACCAGCACTATCCTCACCTTCGCCGTTCCCCTGGCGGTGCTCATGGCAGTCGCCACGACTGTCTACGCCGCCGTCAGTCTCCGGCCGGCGCGTCTCCGCCGCTACTGGCAGGACCCGGAGGCCCCCGCGCCCCGCGTCTTCGTGCCGTGGTACGCGCTGCTCACCCCAGTCGTTCCCCTCTTGCCAGTTGTCGGATTCGGCGTCTACAACCTAATCGCCCGGCCCGCGCGCGGATTCGACTTCCCGATCGTCACTGCCATGGTCATCGGCATTGCCTACGGCCTCATCGCCGCGCCCCGCCCCGTCCAGGGCCGCATCCAGCTCCTTGCCCGCGCCGCCATCGACGGCATTGCGGGCGTTGCTCCCGCCGTCGCCCTCATGCTCGGCATCGGCATGCTCATCAAGGCCGTCCAGCATCCCCTCGTCCTGAACAGTGTCCAGCCCCTCCTCACCGGGATCATCCCGGCATCCCCGCTGGGCTATGTCGTCTTCTTCACGGTCCTCGCGCCTCTCGCGCTCTACCGGGGTCCCCTCAACATCTGGGGCATGGGCTTCGGCCTTGCCTCTATCATGGCCGCGCCGCTGGGCGGACCGGCCGTGATGGCCGCACTCCTCTCTGTGGGCCAGCTTCAGGGCGTCTGCGACCCGACCAACACCCACAACGTCTGGATCGCCAACTACGTCGGCGCAGACGTCCAGCGCATCCTCCGCAGCACTATTCTGTACGTATGGGCCGCTGCCGCCCTCGGCCTCGTCCTGGGGGCATTCCTCTTCCTCGGACGCTGAGCACGTGCTTTCGCTCGCCCGCGCCCGCTGTTGCTTGCCGCTCCCAAACCCCTATGCTATAATCTGGCGTCGCTTCTGTCACGGGAGGCTCGCATGCCGGTACGAATACTCTCTACCTGCCTTGCTCTTGGCGTTCTTACACTCTTGTGCCCGGCCACGGCCACGCACGCCGCCGACATTACTGCGCCTCTGACGGTCCAGTGGATCCACTCCCTGGGTGAGGAGCCCACCAACACCGCCACTCCGGCCGTCCGCGGAGAGCGTGTCTACTTGACCCACCGCGGCGTCCTCCGCTGTCTCGACGCTCGCACCGGGGCGGAGGAATGGACCTTCTCCGTCAGCCCTGCCACCATCGTCACCTCACCCGTCCCCTGCGAGGACCTCATCATCGTAGGCGGCAGTGATGCTCGCCTGTACGCCCTCGACACCGCCAACGGTGACGAAGTCTGGGACCTCGGGTGCGCCGGCCGGATTGCCCCCGATCCTCTCATCTTCAACGACCTGCTCATCCTCGGGGCGGCCGAGATGGTCTACGCCGTCGCTCCCCGCACCGGCCAGGCCACCTGGATCTGCCCCCTCACCTCTCCGGCCAAGGCCGGCCCCGTCACCGACGGCTCCATGCTCTACTTTCTCTGCCAGGACTCCTCCATACAGTGTGTGGATGGTACCGCCGGCCGGTACCGATGGCGCCAGGGCTTCAGTACCGGCCCCCGCACCTTCCCTCCTGTCATCGCCGGACGCCGCGTCGTCATCGCCACCGGACGCTCCCTCCATGGCATCAGCCGCCACAGCTCGCTTGTCTGGTCCCAGGAAATGCCCGCAGGTATTGGCGGAGCGCCTGTTCTCGTTGACGACGTTCTCTATCTCCCCTGCGTGGATGGCCGGATCTACACGCTCTACCCGCGCTCCGGGACTCTCCGTCGCGAGGTAACCCTCAAGCTCGACGACGCGGTGACCTCCCCACCACTCGTCACCAACACCGCCGTGGTAGCGGGAACCGCGACCGGCCTGCTCTCCCTGCTGGATCCCGACTCCGGCAACCTGGAATGGGCCTATCGCTGCCGTACCCCGGAACAGCATGCCGACGAAGCGGCCGAATACGGCATCTACGCGCCGATCGTCGGATACGATGGCTCCGTCTACTGCCTCACCGGCAGCGGTGACCTCTATCGCTTCTCCGCTGGCGCCCCCGATTCTGCGGGGCCCAACTTCGCCGCCTTCCAACCCGAGCCGGGATCTGTCCTTGCTGCCGGCAGGACCTTCGATCTCACCGTCGCCGTCACCGACGCTGGCAGCGGTGTGGATCCTTCCTCCCTCCAGGTCACTCTGGACGGCGCCCCTGTCGAAGTCGAGTTCGAACCTGGCTCCGGCCTCGCCACCGTCCATCCCTCTTCCGTCGCCGAGGGCCCCCACATCGTCACGATCGTCGCCAAGGACTACCGCGGCAACGTTGGCACCGACGAATGGAGCTTCCTGACCGACTCCAGCATCGCTCCTCCGGAAGGCGAACTTGGCGGCCGGACCACTCTCGCGGGAAGGACCACTCAACAGCGCCGGGGCCGGTAGTGACGGGAAGTGTCTCGCGTGTGGGGTCGATCGCATCCACACACGGGAGGAACGAGTGACTGAGCGAGAGGCCTGGCTGGCGCTGAATGCCGCGGAGATCCCGGCCCGCACGGCCGTCGACCTGCTCGAGCACTACGGCTCTCCCGTCGCCTTCATGTCGGCCAGGCCCGCCGCGGTGGCCTCTGCGGGCCATCTCACAGCAAGCGAGGCCGCCCGTTTCACCGAAGCCCAGGGGCGCGATTACCAGGGCGACCTCCAGCAGCTCGCAAAGCTCGAGGCGCGACTAATCACCATCCGCAGCGCCGAGTATCCTGCAAACCTGCGCGAGATCTATGATCCGCCCCCGGTCCTCTTCGTCCGCGGCTCCCTCCACCCCCGCGACGAAGCGGCCGTTGCCATCGTGGGCACGCGGCGCGTTACTCCCTACGGGCGTCTGGTCTCCGAGACCCTGGGCCGGGACCTCGCAGCCCGCGGCGTCACCGTCGTCAGCGGCCTCGCCGTCGGCGCAGACGCGGCCGCCCATCGGGGCGCGCTCACCGCTGGCGGTCGTACCATCGGCGTCCTCGCCTGCGGCATCGACGTGCCATATCCTCGCGACACTCTGGAGCTGCGCGAGCAGGCGGTCGATCGCGGCGCCGTCATCTCCGAGGTCCCTCTCGGCACCCCCGCCCGCGCCGGCCGCTTTCGCGCGCGAAACCGCCTCATCAGCGGCCTCTCCCTTGGGGTCATCGTCACCGAGGCCCCCGAGCGCAGCGGCGCCCTCATCACCGCCAACCACGCTGCCAACCAGGGAAGGCAGGTCTTCGCTGTCCCCGGCAGCGTCAACAGCGAGTTCAGCCGCGGCACCCACGCTCTGCTGCGAGATGGCGCTCGTCTGGTCGAATCCGTGGAGGACGTTCTCGACGAAATCACGCTCCCGGATGTTGCCTCAACCTCTCAGCCCGAGCCGTCGCTGCAAGAGCAGGCCCCTCATGCCGACCTCGCTCCCGACGAGAACTCTATCCTCGACTCCCTCTCCCTTCAGCAGAAGCACGTAGACGAAATCAGCCATCACTGCAGCCTGCCGTCCTCTCGTGCCAGCGCCGGCCTCCTTACACTCGAGCTGAAGGGTCTTGTCCGCCGTCTCCCCGGCAACATGTATATGCGCGTGCGCTAGCGCTCCGCCTATATGCGCGCTCGCTAGCGCCCTGCCTATATGCGCGTGCGCTAGCGCTCCGCCTATATGCGCGCTCGCTAGCGCCCTGCCTATATGCGCGTGCGCTAGCGCTCCGCCTATATGCGCGTGCGCTAGCGCTCCGTTGGCGAACGGCCGCCAAAGCTCCATCATGTGCTCTCACAAGCGACGAGCCGCTCCGGTCCGATACCGGCAGCACAGTCTCACTGTGAGCGCCCGCTCCGACCTGCTGGAGCTCCCCCGCTCGACTATCGCGGCAGAATCCGTTAGCATCTACCACACGAATAGGGAAGAATAGTGACCGGAACGGACCCATGCCCAAGTCTCTCATCATCGTAGAGTCGCCCGCGAAGACCCGCACCATCCGCCAGTTCGTCGGCAAGGACTACGAACTTGCCGCCTCCATGGGCCACGTCCGTGATCTGCCCAAGTCGAGCCTCGGTGTGGACATCGAGCACGATTTCAAGCCCAAGTACGTCAACATCCGGCAGCGCGCCTCTACCCTCAAGCAGCTCCGCGAAGCCATCAGCAAGGCCGAAGATATCTATATCGCCACCGACCCCGACCGCGAGGGAGAGGCCATCGCCTGGCACCTCGCACAGGCGCTGAAGATCGAACAGCCGAAGCGAATCGAGTTCAACGAGATCACTCGCCGCGCAGTGACCGAGGCGCTCCGCAATCCTCGCACCATCGATGCACACCGGGTTGACGCGCAGCAGGCCCGCCGCATTCTCGACCGCCTCGTCGGCTACACGCTCAGCCCACTTCTCCAGCGCAAGATGCGCAAATGGCAACTCAGCGCCGGCCGCGTCCAGTCAGTCGCGGTGCGTCTCATCTGCGAGCGGGAGCGCGAGATCCAGGCCTTCGTTCCCGAGGAATACTGGGACATAATCGGCCAGGTCACGCCGGGCTCCGCCGAAGACGCCTTTCAGGTCAAGCTCGTGGAGAAGGACGGAAAGAAGCTCAAGGTCGCGGATGTCGCTCATGCCTGCCAGGCGGCATCCGAGATCTGGGAGGCCGCTCCGCGCATCGCGCGTCTCGACACCTCAGACAAGGCCCGCCGTCCTCCTCCGCCCTTCATCACCAGCACCCTCCAGCAGGATGCAGCAAACCGGCTGGGCTTCTCCGCTCGCCGGACCATGCGTGTCGCCCAGCAGCTCTACGAGGGCATCGAGCTCGGCGACGAGGGCCACGTCGGTCTCATCACCTACATGCGCACCGACTCGACCCGCGTCGCGCGCGAAGCGCAGACGGAGGCGCGCAAAGTCATCTCAGAGGAGTTCGGAAAGGACTACGTACCCCCGAGGCAGCGGCAGTACCGCGCCCGTCGTGGCGCCCAGGAAGCCCACGAAGCAGTCCGTCCCACCTCGCCGGCCCGCACCCCCGACAAGATCACGCCCTTCCTCGACGGCCCACAGAGCCGTCTCTACCAGCTCATCTGGTCTCGTTTCATCGCCAGCCAGATGGCCGATCTCCGCCTCCACGTCACGGTGGTGGATGTCTCTGCCGGCCCCTACCTCCTGCGCGGGCGCGGCATCAGGATTCTCTTCCCTGGCTTCACCGCGGTCTATTCCACTCGTGACGCAGAAGTCGCCCTCCCCCACCTCGAGGAAGACATGTGGCTGGACTTCGCAAGCCTGAGTGCAGGTCAGCATTTCACCGAGCCGCCCGCCCGCTACAGCGAGGCCACCCTCGTGCGCACCCTTGAGGCAAACGGTATTGGGCGCCCGAGCACCTACGCTCCCATCATCGGCACTATTCAGGATCGCGGGTACGTCTATCTCGAGGAGAAGCGATTTCGCCCCACGGACCTCGGCTTTGCAGTCACCGACCAACTCGTCGAGCACTTCCCGGATGTCATCAACGTCGAGTTCACTGCTGACATGGAGGCCAAGCTCGACCAGGTGGCAGAGGGCGCGGCCGACTGGACCGCGACCGTGCGCGACTTCTACGGGCCCTTCGAGAAATCTGTTGCCCGCGCAGAGCAGGTGATGGAGAAAGTGACCGTGTCCGCGCAAGAAACCGACGAGGTGTGCGAAGAGTGTGGCAAGCCCATGCTCTTGCGCGTCGGACGGCACGGTCCGTTTCTCGCCTGCTCTGGCTATCCCGAGTGCAAGCACACCCGGCCTGCCCCCGGCTCCAAAGAGGAGCAGCGGCCCAAGCGCCCGCCGCCCGAGCCCACCGACGAAATCTGTGAGAAATGCAACAGCGCCATGGTCATTCGCACCGGCCGCCGTGGGCGATTCCTTGCCTGTTCGGCGTTTCCCAAGTGCAAGAACACCCGGCCCCTGCCCGAAGAAGAAGCCAAGCTCGCCAAGCTCGCCGAAGGCCAGACCTGCGACCTCTGCGGCAAACCCATGGCCGTCCGTCAAGGCCGCTTCGGCCCCTTCTTCGGCTGCACCGGATACCCCGACTGCAAGGGTATCAAGCGTCTCCCTAAGTCACAAAGCGACGCTCCAGAGGACGCCGGGGAGGCCGAACCGCCATCCGATCAATAGCTCTGACCTCATCCCGCGCGTAAGAGTCGGCTGCGGCGCGGCCTCGTTCGCCTCGCGCGCTGCGCCGGCCGTTCTTCCCTCACGACCTCCTCGTTCGCGTTCCGCTTGACAGTCGTTCAGAGCCGATGCTATCATGCCCCGAGATCGGAGTTTGGGACCGGGATGCAGATGAGCGCCACCTCTAGAGGCTTTCACGTTGCCGTGATCGGCGCCCGCGCGGTGGGTCGCGAAATGCTGCGCTTGCTGCGGCAGCGGAGCTTTCCAACTGAGACTCTCCGCGTCTTCGCCACCCGCGAACGCGACATCTCCGTCGATGGTGAAACCCATCACGTTGAGGTCATCAGCGAGGATGCCTTCGATGACATTGAGGTCGCTTTCTTCGCCGGCGGAGACAAGCGCGAAGGCCACTTCGGCCCCCTGGCCGCCAAGCGCGGCGCCGTCGTCATAGACAACGGGGACGCCTTCCGCCTTGACCCGGAGGTCCCGCTCATCGTTCCTGAAGTGAATCCGCAGGCGCTCCGGAACCACGACAACCTCATCGCCAATCCCAACTGCTCGACCATACAGTTCGTAGTCATCCTCAAGCCCCTCCACGACGCGGCCCGCCTCAAGCGGGCCGTAGTTGCGACTTATCAGGCCGTCTCCGGGCGGGGGACCTCTCCCGAGGGCAGCGATCCCGTCGAGCAGCTCAGAAAAGAGATGGCCGCCATGAGCGAGCGGGTCGCCCCCGCCGCCTCCGGCAACCCGGAAGAGAGCCTCCATGCAGTCATCGAGGCCGCCTCCCATGGCGCCCGCAGCGTCGTGGCTGACCCCACTCTCTTTCCCCATCCCATTGCGGGCAACCTCATCCCGCATATCTCGAGCTTCGGTGACGATGGATACAGCAAGGAGGAGATGAAGCTCGTCAACGAGACCCGCAAGATCCTCGGCGAGCCCGACCTCCAGATCACCGCCACCACCGTCCGTGTGCCGGTCTTCAACTCCCACGCGGAGGTCGTCAACCTCGAATTCGAGCAGCCCCTACCCGCGCCGCGCGCGAGAGAGATTCTCTCCCACATCCCAGGCGTAGTCGTGATAGACGACCCCGTCAACGCCGAATATCCGCTCCCCCTCGAAGCCTCCGGCAGAGACGAGGTCTTCGTGGGTCGCATCCGCGAAGATCCCACTGTGCCGCATGGGCTCAACCTCTGGGTGGTATCCGACAACCTCCGCAAGGGCGCTGCGCTCAACGCGGTGCAGATCGCGGAGAAGATGATCGAGATGGGCATCCTGTCCGCACCGGAGAGGGGGGCCGTCGCGCCATGAAAGTCGTCGTCCAGAAATTCGGCGGCACGTGTGTTGAGTCGGAGGAGAACCAGCTCCTCAGCGCAGAACGCATCATGGAGGCCAAAGATCGAGGCATCTACCCGGTCGTGGTAGTCTCCGCGATGGGACGGCAGGGCCAGCCGTACTCCACGGTCGAGTTGGTCAGGACCGTCAGCAGCATTCATCCCGACATCCACCCCCGCGAGCTCGATCTCCTCATGTCCTGCGGCGAGATCATCTCCACGGTCGCCATGGCCCACCTCCTGCGTTCGAGGGGATACGAGACCATCGCCCTAAGCGGCGGGCAGGCGGGACTCATCACCGACGAGTACTTCGGCCACGCTCACATCATCCGCATTGCCCCGCACCTCCTTCTGGCCGCCCTCCAGGACGGCTACATTGTCTTCGTCGCCGGCTTCCAGGGAAACACCGAAGATCATCAGATCACCACCCTCGGTGCCGGCGGAAGCGACTACACCGCGGTCGCACTCACCCGCGTCATCCAGGAAACGCCGGCACTGCCTTTCGGCGAGGTCCTTGATGTCGAGCCCCTCCAGGTCTTCAAAGAGGTTAGCGGCATCATGACCGCTAACCCCGACAGCCTGGAGGCCGCCGATGGACCTCCTCGCACCATCGAGAACCTAAGCTATGACGAGTGTGTCGCCATGTCGCGGCTCGGCGCCCAGGTGCTTCAGCAGCAGGCGGCCGAGATGGCTCGCGAGCACCGCATCCCGCTCGTCGTGAAGACCTTCCGCAATCCTGACAGCACCGGGACTGAGGTAGGCGGACAGCCCACCGCCGTCGGCACTGACCGCGCCACTGCCATTGTCGATCAGTCGCGCCTCCTCACGTTTGAGCTCGGCTCAGAGGATCCCCGCCTCGCCCTGCAGATCGACGAACGCCTGCAGCGCGAGCGCCTTACCTACTACCAGGTGTCCACTGAAGCGGCTTGCACTCGATTTGCCGTTCTCCCTCCGAAGTACCGTGACGCGGAGGCCATCGTCCATCAGGTATTGGCCGCACGTGGCGTTTCTGCAGACGAGATCAACGCCGGCAAGTTTGCCCTCGTCTCCGTTGTCGGGGAGGCCCTCCGCCGGCGTCCGGGCGCCTGGCCCGAAGAGGCGCAAAGGGTCCTCGCAGACGCTGGCGTCGAGGTCCACGGCGCTGCTCGGGACGATATCAGTCTCTCCTATCTGGTCCCGGACCCTCAGCGAAAGAAGGCGGTGAGCTGTCTACATCAGAACCTGGTCCTCTAACGAACGTTCTCAACCCAGGAGGTGAGTGGCGTGCCCTTCGAGCCCAGAGGCGTCTTCGCCCCTAACATCACGCCCTTTTCCGCCCAATCAGTTGACGAGTCGGCACTCCGTCGGCTCCTCGACTACCTCATCGAAGGAAACGTCAGCGGCTTCGCCCCCTGTGGCACTACCGGCGAGTCGGCCACTCTCAGTCACGAGGAGCATCGCCGCGTCGTAGAGCTCACCATAGAGCATGCCGCCGGCCGCGTGCCGGTCATCGCAGGCGCCGGGTCCAACAGCACCCGCGAGGCACTTGAGCTCGTCGCTCACGCAGAAGGCGCCGGCGCTGACGCCGCCCTGGTCATCTGTCCCTACTACAATCGGCCCACCCAGGCCGGCCTGGTGGCCCACTTCAGTCGTATCGCGGAGGCGACCTCCCTCCCGGTCATAATGTACAACATCCCCAAGCGGACCGGTGTCAACATGGATGCTGCCACCACCGCCGAGCTCGCCGGCATCTCCAATATCGTTGGCATCAAAGAGGCCAGCGGCGATCTCAATCAGGTGGCTGAGATTATCCGCCTTGCCCCACCTGACTTCGCCGTACTCAGCGGCGACGGCGACCTCACCTTCTCCATTTGCTGCCTCGGCGGCGTCGGCGCTATCCTTGCAGACGCCCACATCCTCCCAGGCGAGTGGCGCCGCATTGTCGAGCTGATCGCCGCCGGCCGGATAGACGAGGCGCGAGAGATCCACTACCGCTTCTTGCCCATGTGCCGCGCGCTCTTCCTCGAAACCAATCCGTCCCCGGTCAAAGCCGCGCTCGAACTCCTTGACATTGCCCCCTCCTCGGTGCGCCTCCCGCTCCTCCCCGCCACGGATCGCTGTCGCGCCGCGCTGCGACAGGAGCTGCAGAAGCTTGGGCTCCTCTGACGCCGAAGAAGCCCTCCAGGAAGTGCACTCGCAGATCCGCCGCTGCCGTCAGTGTCCCCTCGGCCGTGCCCGCACGAAGGCCGTTCCCGGGGAGGGCGCTTTCGACGCCCCTGTCATGTTTGTTGGCGAGGCGCCCGGCAGAGAAGAGGATCAGCAAGGCCGCCCCTTTGTGGGCCCCGCTGGCCGGCTCCTCACGAATCTTCTGAAGACCATAGACCTCGACCGGCGTAACGTCTTCATCACCAATGTCGTCAAGTGTCGTCCTCCGGAGAACCGCGACCCTCTGCCCGAGGAAATCGCCACCTGCAACGAATACCTCCTCGCACAAATCGCCCTCATCACGCCCAAGGTCCTCTGCACCCTCGGCCGCTTCGCCGGCCAGACTCTCATCGACAAAAGCCTCTCTATCAGTCGCCAACACGGCAAAGCCAGGCGTATCAGCGGCATCCTCTACGTGCCCCTCTATCATCCAGCCGCCGCCCTTCATCAGGCCAGCCTCATCGACTCTCTCGAGGCCGATATGCGTCAGCTCCGCCAGATACTGGCGCGGGAACTCGGCGCATCCCCGGCGAAGGCCCCCACCGATGATGCCTGACCGGATCGCGCTCAACCTCATTTCTCTCGGCCCCGCCGACTTCGACGCCAGGCTGTACGCGGCCGCCACCGCCGGCTTCGCCGCCGTCGGCCTTGTCTGGGAGGAAATCGCGGCTTCCCCGGAGCGTGCCGCACAAGAAATACGCCTCGCGGATCTCGCAGTGGCCGAAGTGACGGGCATCCCGAACTGGACGGAGAGCAACCCCACCGCACACTCGCTGGCCATGGTTCAGGCCGAGGCCCTCTTCGAGATGGCGGCCGATCTCGACTGCTCCGTCGTCGTCGCCGACCCGCCGGTCGAGGGTGTCGAGGTCCTCCCCGCGGCCACCGCGTTTGGCGACCTGTGCCGGCTCGCCGATCGCTTCAAGGTGCGCGTGGGGCTCGAGTTCCTCGGGCCTGCCCACAGTGTGAGCACCTTTGCCTCTGCCTGGCAGATCGTCGAGCTGGCCGACATGTCCAACGGCGGCCTCGTGCTCGATACATTTCACTTCCACCGGAGCGGCTGCACCCTCGAGATGCTGGAGTCCGTGCCGGCCGAAAAGGTCTTCCTCGTCCAGGTGAGCGACTCCGTCGACCTCCCCCTGCGCGAGCTCGAGGATCGACATCGCGTCTATCCGGGCTCCGGGGTCATTCCTCTCGACCAGCTCCTGGCCGCTCTCGACGGGAAGGGCTATTCCGGCTACTACTCCCTGGAGCTGCACAACGAAGGCTATTGGGAGGAAGATCCCCTCGTGGTCGCGCGGGAGGGCCTGCGGGCAATGCATCGCCTGGATATCACCTAAGGAGAACACACCAATGAAGAAGCGTGGACTGCAAGAGCTGAAACCCATCTGTGATAAAATACGGGAGAACTTCGACGCTAAGGACGCCGCGCGGGAGAAGGGCCTCACCCGATCGCGCGCCGTCATCCGCAACAGCGCCAACGCCATTCGCTCGATCCACCGGGGCGAGTACGAAGAGGCCGTTGCCCTGATGGAGGAGAGCGCCGGCTTCCTTCGCGAGGTGGAGGAGGCGCTGAAGGACCACCCTGATGTTCGCTACGCCGGCTTCGTGCACGATGCCCACAAGGAGCACGCCGAGGCCCACCAGACCTATGCCCTCATCCGCGGCGAACCCCTCCCGGACCCGGACGACTTCGGCGTGGGCTACGCGGCTTACCTCAACGCGCTCGGGGAGGCCGTCGGCGAGCTTCGCCGCCACGCCCTCGACCGCATCCGCCACAACGACAAGGACTGGGGAGATGCCATTCTTTCCGCCATGGATGAGATCTACTCCGCCATGACATCTTTTGACTATCCCCCTGCCATTTCTGGCGGCCTCAAGAGAACCGCCGACGTCACTCGCTCCCTCATCGAGCGCACTCGCGGCGACGTGACCAACGCCATTCGCCAGCAGCGCCTCGAAACCGCCCTAATCGACCTCGAGTCGAGGCTGAAGAACGTGCCGTTGCAGCAGCTGCAGGTCAAGGGCACGCCTCTCAAGGAGAAGTGAGCCGGGTAGGGGAGGAGCGAGCGGGCAGGGCAGGAGCGAGTCTCCTGCCCCCCTGCCATCATTGCCGCCCGGCAACTCCGCATGCTATAATCCCCCTCGCCATCTCGCGAGCACAATAGAGTAGGGCAGGAATCCCTAGGCCGGCCGCAAGCCGGCCGGGATGGCGGTGGCCACAGGCGACCTAGCCACTTGCCTCCTGCCATCTGAGGAGCCATGTCCCAACCACGCAAGAAAGTCATCTTCAGCGCAATGCAGGCTACCGGTCGCCTGCACCTCGGCAACCTCGAAGGCGCCCTCCGCAACTGGGTCCGCCTGCAGGACGAGTACGAGCTCTACGCCGGCATCGTTGACCTCCACTCCCTCACCACCACCTTCGACGACACCAGCGAGGTCCTCGAAAACGTTCGCGAGGCCGCCATAGACTACCTAGCCGCCGGCCTCGACCCGGACAAGACCGCCATCGTCATCCAGTCCTGGGTCCCGGCCCACGCCGAGCTCCACACCCTCCTCTCCATGATCACCCCTGTGGGCTGGCTCGAGCGTGTCCCCACCTACAAGGAGAAGCGCGAGCAGCTCCACATCGCCAATCCCTCCTACGGCCTCCTCGGCTACCCCGTTCTCATGGCTGCCGACATCCTCGTCTACCGCGCCGACGTCGTCCCCGTCGGTCGCGACCAGGAGCCCCACTTGGAGCTCACCCGGGAGATCGCCCGCCGCTTCAACCACCTCTACGGCAACATCCTCCCCGAGCCCCAGTCTCTGCTCACCGAGTTCGCCCTCCTGCCCGGCCTCGACGGGCGCAAGATGAGCAAATCCTACGGCAACTGCATCTACCTCTCCGACTCTCCGGACGACGTGCGCCGGAAGGTCCCGGACATGTTCACCGACCCGACCAAGCTCCGCAAGAACGACCCCGGCCACCCCGACCAGTGTCCCGTCTATGCCTACCATCTGGCCTACTCCCCCGACACCGCTCCTGAGGTCAAGGCCGACTGCGAGGCCGGGAAGCTCGGCTGTGTGGACCATAAGCAGCAGCTCGCCGACATACTCATCGAGGCCCTGACTCCCTACTGGGAGCGCCGTGCCGCCATCGCGGCTGACCCCGACCGCCTCGACGCCGTCTTACAGGATGGCGCCCGCCGCGCGCGACATAAGACCGCCGAAACCATGGACCTCGTCTGGAAGGCGATGAAGTTGCGCTAGCCTCGCTCGCCCCGCGTACGGGCGGCCCCGAGAGGAACTGGACACCGATCCCGGAATAAGGCATACTTAGACACAGACAGCAGGTTACGAGCTACAGCAAGCGCCATACCAGAAATCGTCGCCCGGAGACAGGAATGTATCCACCGGCAGTCGAGCCTCGACCGGCAGCCGAGCTTCGGCAGGACATCGTTGCCCCCGCCGATCCTACTCACCCAGCCGCGCCACCCGACCGCGTATTCACCGGCCATCCGGTCAAGCTGCCCATCAACGGCGGTGCCTCCGCTGACAGCGGAGCCTCGACCGGCAGTCGAGGTTCGACCTTCGAGGGCCCACTCGACCTTCTCCTCTACCTCATCGACCGCGACGAGATCGACATCTTCGACATCCCGATCGAGCACATTACCTCCCAGTACCTCGACCACCTGGCCGGACTTGAATCGCTGAACATCGAAGTCGCCGGCGAGTTCCTCGTCATGGCCGCACAGCTCCTGGAGATCAAGTCCCGCATGTTGCTCCCTCAGCCGGAGCGCCCCGAGGAAGATGAAGAGGAAGCCGGCGACCCGCGTGCCGCCCTCGTAGCCCGGCTGATCGAGTACCGGCGTTACAAGGCCGTGGCCAACGAGCTACGGGCTCGCGCGGAAGTCCAGCGCTTCGTGTTCTCTCGGCATCACCTGACGAATGGCAACGGCAACGGCAACGGGCAGCACTCCCAGCCGAGCTTCGGCGAGCGGCCCTACCTCATGCTCAACGAAGTCTCCGGCTTCGACCTGTGGGCCGCCTTTCAGAGCGTCCTCAACCGCGCCAAGGAAGCCAGCGCCTCGGGAGAGGTCGTTCGCCCCCGCTTCACCGTCGGCCAGAAGATCGCCGCCATCGCCTCTCGCCTCCGCTGGGCAGAAGAGGGCATCCGTTTCCTTGACCTGTTCGAGGAAGGAGCCACCCGCGCCGAGCTGATCGTCACCTTCCTCGCGCTGCTCGAGCTCATACGCCTCCGCCGCGCCCGCGTCGCCCAGGAACGTCTCTTCGGCGAGATCCGCGTCTATCCCATTGCCAGCGGAGCTTCGGCTGGCAGCCGACCTTCGGCAACCGAACCTAACGACTGATGAGCGACCAGGGGCCAGAGGCAGCCGAGCTTCGGCAGACCGAGCGAACCAATGGCAGCCGAGCTTCTGCCCAGACGGAGCATGAAGACTCTACGAAGCTCGCGGCACTCGAAGCCGTCCTCTTCATGGCGGCCGAGCCGCTCCCCCCGGCCGAGCTCGCGGAAATCCTGGGAGTCACCCCCGGGGAGCTCGAAGAACTAATCGTCCAGCTTGAGGCCGCCTATGCCGGCCGCGGGATTCAGGTCACCCGCCTCGCCGGTGGCTACCAGGTCGCCACCCGCCCCGAGTACGGCCCCTACGTCGCCAAGCTCCACAAGCCGGAGCGTTTCCGCCTCTCCCGTGCTGCCCTCGAAACCCTCGCCATCGTCGCCTACAAGCAGCCGGTTACCCGCCCCGAGATCGAGGCCATTCGTGGCGTAAACTCTGACTCCGTGCTGGACACCCTCTCTCAGTACGAGCTCGTCTGCGAGGCCGGGCGGAAAGAGACGCCAGGCCGGCCCTTGCTGTACCGAACCACCAGCAACTTCCTCGGACACTTCGGGCTCAACTCGGTGGAGGATCTCCCTCGCCTCGACGCCGTCGCTGTCGATGAGTCCGAGGTCCAGGCCGATGCGCCCCAGGCCCCACCGGATCCCCAACATCCCGTTCCCTCGGAATCGTCTGGCAGCGGAGCCTCCGCCCCGACGGATGCCGACGGGCAGCCCCAGCCGTGATTCGTGGCAGGGCTCGCCGTATCTGGTGGCAGCCGAGCTTCGGCCTTGCACTGAGTCTGGCTCTAGCCGGACTGGCCCCCGCACACGCCCTCTCTGCCGCGCCAAGTGATCCGGCCGGCAGCCGAGCTCCGGCTGTGGAGGCCGCCGCGGCCGTTCTCATTGATGTCGAGACAGGGACTGTCCTCTTCGGCAAAAACACGCGCGAGCCCCGCCCCGTTGCCAGCACCACCAAGGTCATGACCGCTCTCCTCGCACTCGAGACCTGCACCCTCGACGACTCGGTGCTCGTAAGCACCACTGCCGCGCAAGCTCCGGGCTCCTCCCTCTATCTCAAGTCCGGCGATCTCATGCGTATGGATGACCTGGTTGCCGCTGTTCTCCTCAAGTCGGCGAACGATGCTGCCCTCGTCATCGCCGAGCACATCTCCGGCAGCATCCCCGCCTTCGCCAAGCGGATGAACGAGCGCGCCCGCGAGCTCGGCGCAACTGACACACACTTCGTCAACCCACACGGCCTCCACCACCGTGAGCATTACTCATCTGCCTACGACGTTGCACTGATCACGCGCGAGGCACTCAAGCATCCCCGCTTCCAGGAGCTCGTCAGTGCCACGAGCGCCCGCATTCTCCTCCCCAGCGATCCCGCAGGCGCTCGCACACTGCGCAACCACAACAAGCTTCTCCGCCAGGCCGATTTCGTGGATGGCGTGAAGACTGGGTTCGTCAACCAGTCCGGACACTGCCTCGTCGCCTCCGGAACCAAGCGCGACTGGCAGCTGATCGCAGTCGTCCTGGATAGTCCGGACATGTATGATGAGGCGCTGCGTCTGCTCGAGTACGGTTTCGCCAGCCACCGGAGACACGTCTACGCACGGGCTGGCGACGCCCTCGGGCGCGCCCGCGTCCGCGGCGGCTCGGCATCATCCGTATCCGCCGTCTGCCAGAATACCCTCGTCGGCGTCACCGGCACTGGCGTATCCTCTCCCCCCGAGTTGGAAGTGACCCTCCACAATTCCCTCCAGGCGCCTGTCTCCCGTGGCGACCCCGTGGGTGAGGCACGACTCATCGCGAGCGATACAGTTCTCGCCCGCTCCCCTCTCCTCGCCGGCGAGTCGATATCGCATTCCCCGTTCGTCGTCGCCACCCGGTGGGGGCTACGCACACTCATCCTGGTGCTGGTCTCTCTGCTGCTGGTTAGGACCTGTGCAAAAGCTCTCAAAACTCATCGCAACCGCCGGTCGCGCCTCCCGTCGAAGAGCGGCTGATCTGATCCGCGCCGGCCGCGTCCGTGTTGACGGTGAAGTCGTCACCAATCCGGCGCTCGAGGTGGACCCCGTCGAGTCTCGCGTGGAGGTGGACGGCCTCCGCCTCCGCGTGCAGCCGACGCGCTACTTCCTGCTCAACAAGCCCCGCGGCCCCCTCTCCACCGCAGTTGACAATCGCGGCCGTACCACCGTGCTCGACCTGCTGGGAGACATGAAGGAGAGGCTCTACCCCGCCGGCCGCCTCGACGCCGACACTGAGGGCGTCCTGCTGATAACCAACGACGGCGACCTCACCTACCGCCTCACCCACCCGCGGTACCGAGTCGAGAAGGTGTATCGGGCCGAAGTGCAAGGCCGCCCTTCGCGGGCCGCGCTCCGCCGACTCGCCCAGGGCGTCATGCTGGGCGACGGCCCTACCGGCCCTGCCCGGGTTCGCCTCCTGCGCGCCGGGCGGGAGAGATCTGTGGTGGAGCTGACCGTCCACGCCGGCCGCAAGCGCATGGTCCGTCGCATGCTCGAGGCGGTCGGCCATCCCGTCCTCGCGCTCCGGCGCACGCGCATCGGTCCTCTTGCCCTCGGGAACCTCCGGCCCGGCGAGTGGCGCTCTCTCACTGAAGAGGAGGTGGCAGACCTGCAGGCCCACACGCGCCGAGCCGCCGCCCGCTCTTAGCGGACGGCGGCCGTAGCCCAGACACATGATCCCTGATCGCCTGCTCCAACCTCAGCCCGCAGACTTCGCCTTTCCAGCCTTCAGACATTTCGCACATACCCGCAGCCGCACCGGCCTCCCCTTCAGAACCGTCCTTACTCGCTGCAGGTTCGGAAGCCACCGCCGCTTCGTTCGCACATGCGAATGGCTCACACTGTAGCCTGTCAGCGGTCCCTTCCCACAGATATCACATCGATTGGCCATAAGAGTTCTCCCGACTGCCGAAGCTCGGCTGCCAGATGTCAAATTGGGCCACTTATGATAACATAACAAAGGTATAGGTGACAACTAGTGGCAGCCGAGCTTCGGCCGGCAGTCGAGTGGCTAGGTCCCTTCGGAACCGCCAGTCGAGCTTCGACCGCCATCCCGGCCCGCAAGGCCTAGGGACTTCGGCTAGCTGACAGGTTTCTCCCACATGACGCTGCGCGACGTGCCCAACATCATAAGGCCTGCTCCGCCCCTCGCCCCGGAGGACACCGTCGCCAAGGCGATTCGCCTCCTTCGCGCCCGCGGGCTTCCCGCGATCCCAGTTGCCCAAGATGGCCGCCTCGTTGGATTGGTCCACGAAATGGATCTCATCCGCCTCACTGTCGACGTCCAGGACCCGCGCGCCTCTACCCGAAGCCTCTCCGTTTCTCAGATCATGCGTCCCATCGAAGTCGTCCTCTCGGATGCCGATCCCCTCTCCGCCCTCGCCCCCCTCTTCCGGGACCCCGACGCGGGGGCCGCGCCGGTGGCGGCCGGGGACGGCCGGCAGCCGAGCTTCGGCCGCTACCTTGGCATGGTCCTGCGTCGGGACCTCCTTGCGGCCGTCACCGGGGAGGCCCTTACACCGCCAATCGCCGGCCTTGCCACCCCCTTTGGGGTCTATCTCACCACAGGGGCCCTCCGCGCCGGCGCCAGCAACCTCGCCCTGGCAGCCACCGGCGCCGCCCTCATGGCTATCAACCTCCTCGCTGGTGGCATCATCTACGGGCTTGCCGTGATCGCCGATCGCCTCCTTGCCGACGGCTCTCCGCCCGCCCCTGCGGAGGCCATAGGTGCTATCCCCTTGTGGGCAACAGTCCTGTTTCACGGCCTCCAGATCGCCGTCTTCCTACTCCTCCTTCGTCTCTCTCCGCTCACCGGGGTGCACGGGGCAGAGCACATGGTGGTGCGCGCCATCGAAGAAGGTGAGGACCTCGTCCCGGAGAAACTCCGAACGATGTCCCGCGTGCATCCTCGCTGCGGCACCAATCTGATGGCTCTGCTCATCCTGCTTATCATCGCACAGCAGTTCTTCACCTCCCTCAGCGATGGAGCGGATGAGGCCACTCGCCTCCTCGCTCTCTTCGTACTGGTGATGATCGTGCTGCTTACCTGGCGGCGCCTCGGCGCTGGCCTCCAGCGCTGGGTTACCACGCGCCGCCCTTCCCCCCGTCAGCTTGCGTCTGCCGCCCGCGTCGGGGAAGCACTCCTCGACAAAGTGCGCGCCGACCCAGGCGCGCGCGCACGCTTCCCGCGCCGCCTCTGGAACAGCGGCTTCCCCCAGGTCCTCACCGGCTTCCTCGCCATCGCCCTGGTCGCCGATTACGGCCTCCCTGCGCTCAGCACCATCTGGTCCTGGCTCAGCGGATGACCCCCACGGAGTAGCAATGCCCAGAGAACTTCTCATTCAAGCACTGTCAGATGCTCTCTCCAAGGCTCGAAGTGCGGGTGATCTTCCCGAATCGCCCTCGCCCGAGATCGACCTCCAGACCCCGCGTGACTCCCGCCACGGCGACTTCTCCACCAGCCTGGCGATGGTAGTGGCCAGCGAAAGCGGCCGGCCCCCGCGGGAAGTCGCCGACACCCTCGTTCGCCATCTCGACCTGCCCGAGGGCCTGGCCGAAAGCGTGAACATTGCCGGCCCTGGCTTCATCAACTTCGTCCTCTCCCCGGTCTGGCTGCGTCGCGTTGTCCGTCGGGTTCTGGAAGAGGGCGAAGACTACGGCCGCTCCGACACCGGCCAGGGCCAGCGTCTGCTCCTCGAGTTCGTCAGTGCCAACCCCACCGGCCCCATCGCCGTCGTCCAGGGCCGCGCTGCCGCCCTCGGCGACGCCCTCGCCCGCCTCTTCCAGCGCATCGGCTGGGTCGTCTCTCGCGAGTACTACGTCAACGACGCCCTCAACAGCACCCAGGTCCAGCGCTTCGCGGAGACCCTCGATGCCCGCTACCTCCAGCAGCTCGGCCGGCAGGCCGCGGTTCCCGAGGACGGCTACCAGGGCGACTACGTCATCGACATGGCCGAGCAGCTCGTCGCCGCCGAGGGCGACAAGTACCTAGGCATGGCCCGCGACGAGCGCCTCGCCGCGCTTACCGAATACTCCCTTCAGAAAATCGTCGCCGACCAGCAGCGTGACATGGCGGACTTCGGCGTCACCTTCGACACTTGGTTCATGGAGAGCACCCTCTACGACCGCGATGAAGTCAGCCAGGCAGTGGAGACGCTCAAGGCCGCCGGCCACACCTATGAGGCCGACGGCGCCCTCTGGCTCAAGGCCACCCACTTCGGCGACGAGCAGGACCACGTCTTGGTCCGCAAGGACGGCCGACCCACCTACCTTGCCGGCGACATCGCCTATCACAAGAACAAGTTCGACCGCGGCTTCGATCGCCTGATAGACATCTGGGGACCCGACCACCAGGGCCACGTCCGCCGCACCAAGGCCGGCGTGCAAGCCATTGGCTACGACCCCTCTCGCTTCGAAATCCTCATCCATCAGATCGTTCGTCTCTTCCGCGGCTCCGAAATGGTCCGTATGTCCAAGCGCGCTGGCGACATCGTCCCCCTCTCCGGCCTCATCGAAGACGTGGGCGCCGACGCCGCTCGCTTCTTCTTCCTCATGCAGTCAATGGAGAGCCACCTCGACTTCGACCTCGAACTCGCCAAGAAGCGGGCCGCCGAGAATCCCGTCTACTACGTGCAATACGCCCACGCCCGCATCTGCTCCATCCTCCGCGAGGCCGAGGATCGCGGCGTATCAGTTCCCAACATCGCCGACGCAAATCTCGACCGCGAGTCGAGCTTCGACCGCCAGTCGAGCTTCGACCGCCAGTCGAGCTTCGACCGCCTGGGCGAACCCGACGAGCTCGCCCTCATGCGCAAGCTCGCTGACCTGCCGCACGAAGTCAGCGAGGCCGCCCAGCGCTACGAGCCTCATCGCATGACCCGTTACGCGCGCGAGCTGGCCGCCACGTTCCACGGCTTCTACACCAACTGCCGCGTCCTGGGCGACGACTCCGAGCTCACCGCCGCCCGCCTCGCCCTCGTCCAGGCCGCGCTCACCGGCCTCCGCATCGTCCTCACCATCATCGGCGTCTCCGCCCCCGAGAAGATGTAGCATGTAGGACGGGTATCCGCCAAATCGGATGCCCGCCGCCTATCCCGTAGGAGCGGCATTCCTGCCGCGAGTCTGGGCAGGCAGCAGCCTGTCTCCTGCCCACGTATCTCCCTGCCCCCCGGTAGGCTTTCCCTCCGATCCCGTCGAACCCACTGCCGGCCGCTGCGGCAATCACCACTATGGACCAGACATCGCACCATACAGAACCCAAGCCCGAAGCCGCCATTCCCCGGCTCACCGCCGAGACCGACAACCTGCTTGCCCACCTGCATGCCGCCTGGCCTGACTACCGCGCCCAACCCAACATCGCTAACATCCCCCGCCCTATCTTCGATGCCCTCTCTGCCAAACGGCTGCCGAGATCGGTGGCGCGGGCTGCTGCCCACCTCGACCGTGCCCTCCCAGGCTGGCCCGAGCGCGCCGCCTCAGCCCTCGCCGCCGCCGCACCCCAGGGGGTAGGGGAGGACCTGCAGCGCCTCGCCGCCCTCCTCGCCCACCGCCCTCTCAGCCGGCCTGACATGCTCCTCCACGCGCTCGACTCGCCGCACCAAGGCCTCACTTCTGCCCCTGTGGGTGGGACAGGCTCCCAGCCTGTCCGCGCCGCCCCCACATCAGACCCAGATGCCCACCTCTGGCTGTTGGCGGCACTCTCTGGCACCGACACTCCGGCCGTCCGCGCCGGCTGGCTCGACTACCTCCGCCGCGGCGTCCAGGCCGGACCTGCTGAACCTGGCCCCGCCCTCTGGTTCGCCTTCCTCCGTGCCTTCCTCGGTGGCTGGCTTACCTATACCGACTTCCGCGATGCTCTGACCTCCGGCCGCGTCCTCACCGCCGCTCACCCCAGAGGCGACTACCGCCGCGCCCTGCGCCGCCTCCGCCTCACCTCCCATCCCGTCTTCACCAAGTGGTACCGCCAGGTCGTCTACGAAGTCGCCCACCAGCCCGACGTCTCCCTCTCCCTTCGCGACGGCGGCTGGATCCGCGACTTCCCCGGCGAAGACTACCTCTTCGACGCCCTGGCCGAGCTCCAGCGCAAGCCGGACTCATGGTGGCCCCTTCACATCCTCCGCTGGGCTTCAGGCATCGACCCCGCCGACGCGACTCTCGCCCAGCGCCTCCGCGAAGCATCACCCATCCCCCTCTCTCTGCTCTCCCTCTTGCGCCCTGACCTCTGCGCGGTCGTCGGCGAGGCCCTTGGTGCGCCCAATCACCAGGCCGCCCTCCACTGGCTCGAGACCACCGGCCCGGCGGCCCCGCTTGACGTGGAATGGGCTGAACAGACTCTCAGGCCCTGGGCCGAGACCATAGGCGAGCCCATGACCCTCGCCGCCGGCGCCCTCTGCTCGGTCGAGCCTCCCCCTGACTTCACCGGCCCCGCGGATCCCGCCCTGCGCTGTCGCGCCTTCGTCCGCTCCCACCTGCTGCCGGAGTTCGACCGTGTAATGGACAACCTCTCCTGCATCCACGCGCTCCGCCGGGCCCACTTCGACACCCTTGCCCGGCTCGCGCGCAAGGGTCGTCCCCCCGCTCTGCGCGCCCTCGCTCTCTGGCCCGAAAAGGCTCCCGAGAGCGCCGCCATCTTCTTTCACCTCGCGCGCCGGGGCCCCAAGCTCGCCCGCCAGGCCGCCCGCGAATCACTCGACATCCTTGCCTCCCGCGCCGGCGCCACCGACCACCGCCAGCTCGAGGTGCGGCTCGATCTTGCCTCCGCCTGGTCCGATGCCGGCCTTGAAGGGCGGCCCGCACGGGTCTGGTGGGATGTTGCCGGCTACCATATCAAGCTCTCCGTCGCCGCCGGCGCAGTCACCCTGCGAGCCTTCGGCAGCAGAGCTTCGGCCTCTGGATCGCGCCCCCTAGCCACCTGGCAGCCGAGCCTCGGCCTCCCGAAGGCCGTACGGCAGGACCCTCAGTACGCTGAGATCCGCGCGGCGCGGGCCGACCTGGCCCGCGGCTACCGCTACTTCCGCCGTCGCTTCGAGGACGCAATGGTGGACGGAATCACGTACTCAGGCCGGGACTTCGCTGCCCTTCTTGCCAACCCCATGGTGCGCTCGCTCATCTCCCGCCTGATACTGATCCTCGATTGGGAGCCGGGCCTCGGCGGTTCGCCCTTCCACTGGACGCCATCCGATCCCCTCGACGACTGCCGCCCTCCCGCCCAGATCGCGCGCGCATCCCGCGTCGCCATCGCTCATCCCCTCGACCTCATCCGGACCGGGGCCCTCGCCGACTGGCAGCAGCGCGTCATAGACACTCGCATCGCCCAGCCCTTCAAGCAGGCCTTCCGTGAGATCTACCTTGTCAGCGAGGCCGAGCGCGCCGCCACCTCTGGCAGCCGAGCTTCGGCTGGCAGCCGAGCGTCGGCCTCCCTCCGCTTCGCCGGCCGCCGCCTCCTCGCCCGCCGCGCCTTCGCTCTCCTCCGCCGCCGCGCCTACTCTCCCGGTCGCGGCGACGCCGTGAAGGAATGGCCGATACACGGCCTCCGCGCCCACCTCCAGTGGGCCGCACCGGACGAGCCGGCCGGACGCCTCCTCGCCACTACCGGCCCCACAGATCCCGTCACCAGCGGCCCCGTCTGGTTCGAGACCCAACCGGGAGAGACCATCCCTCTGGCCGAAGTTCCTCCCGTCGTCTTCAGCGAGACCCTGCGCGACGCCGACCTCCTCGTCTCCCGCGCCACCGCCGGCGAGCTCGGCTTCTCCTCCGAAGAGGTCCGCCGGCTCCGCGCTACCCTCGTCCGCTATCTCGCCCGCGCCGTGGGCCTCACCACCATCTACGTCGGTGAGGACCACACCCACGTGATCGTGGAGGGCGAGCGCGCCATGTACCGCGTCCACCTCGGCAGCGGCTCAGTGCTCCTCGAGAACACCCGCCGCCATCTCGACCTGGGATCGCTCGCGGATAAGTGGCTCGACCGCATCCTCGCCGAGAGCATGGACTCCCTCACTGCTCGCATCCTCGGCACCATCGGCGCCCTCTGCCACGACGAGGAAATCACCGACCCGCACTTCCTCGCCCAGCTCGGTAACCAGGGCCCAGGGCCCCATTCGTAAAGCCCCTGATATGCTATAATACGCCACACGATGACCGACGCCAGTCAACGCATCATCATCGCACTCGACTTCCCCGACCTCGCGCCTGCCCTCGACCTCGCCGGACAGATCGCCCCCCGGGTCGGCATGTTCAAGGTCGGCCTCGAGCTCTTCAACGTCGCTGGCCCCAAAGCTATCGAGTCCCTTCGCGACCAGGGACTGCGTGTCTTCTACGACGCCAAGCTTCACGACATCCCTAATACCGTTGCTGGGGCCGCCGCTGCTGCCGGTCGGCTCGGAGTCGCGATGCTCAACGTCCACGCCCTCGGCGGGCGGGCCGTCATGCAGGCCGCCAAGGAGGCCGCTCTCCGCGGCGCCCGCGAAGCAGGCTTCCCACCTCCTGTCGTCATCGGAGTCACCATCCTCACCAGCGTCGGCGACCGCGACTTGAGGGAAGAGATCGGCCTCTCAGAGCCTCCCCGCGATGCTGTCCTCCGTCTCGCCTCCCTGGCACGGGAAAGCGGGTTAGATGGCGTTGTCTGTTCCGTCCGCGAGGTGTCCGACATCAAGCGCACTTGTGGAAAGGATTTCTTGACGGTCACCCCGGGGATTCGCCCGTCCTGGGCCGCCACCGGCGACCAGACGCGGACTGCCACCCCAGGGGAGGCCCTCTCCGCCGGCAGCGACTACCTGGTTATCGGGCGGCCCGTCACCCGTGCCGACGACCCCGCGGCCGCGCTGGCGAAGATACTGGGCGACATGGAGGGACCCGGTGAATAGCGCCGACTCGAGGCGGCGCCGATCTTCCACCCGGGCAGCACCATCATGCAGCGCGAACTCGACCTCCTGCTAGGAACTGCCATCAACAGCTTGGCGAAACTCGAGGCCCTCCTCTATTTCCAGACGCGGACCGGCGGCGTCCACACACCGGCCGAGCTCAGCCGGCACTTCCGGCGGCCTGTCCCCGAAGTCAGCCGCGCTCTCGAAGAGCTTTCTCAGGCCGGCCTCGTCGAGCGCTTCTCTCTCGGAACCGGCAAACATGTCATGTACGGATCGACGGAGGATGCTCATGTCCAAGAACTCCTCGGCCTGCTCTGCGAGCAGTACAGCAGCGACCCGGCCACCCGCTCCCGCATCGTCCGGCAGGCAGCTCGCGCGCGCCGGAACGAGGAATCCCCGACTCCTGCTGACTCCCTCTGATCCCCTGCTGCCAGCCCCCTCCCATCCCAGGCTGTCGGCCCCCGGTGATATCCGTGGGTCCTGACCACGATGAGGATTCCATCTCTCGCGCATCCGGCGAGGAGCCCCGCGCCACCTTCCGGGAAGATCGGGACCATATCATCCTCGCGAATCCCGCCTTCGCCCTGGGCTTCGCCACCGCCAATGGCAACCTCGTTTCCCTCTATCACCCTCAGAACCAGGTCGAGCTCATCGATGCCGCCGAGGCCGCCGCCGACGGTTTTCTGTGGCGCCTGGAGATCGCCTCCAAGGGCGGCGAACCTGTCACTCTCACCAACTGCGACGCCTCCGAATTCACACACAGCCTCGGCTATCAGCGACACCACGGCAATCTTCGCCTCTGGCTTCAGTGGAGCAAGCTGCGCGCCGGGTCCGCTCCACTCGACGGCCGCGTCACAGTAAACGTCACCTTTCCGCCCAACACCCCTATCGCGACCTTCGAAGCGGAGATTCAGCTCCCCGCCCACCTCGCCGTCCGCTCCTTCTCCTTCCCCTGCTTGTGCGCGCTCCGCTCCCCCGATGCACTCGCCGACGACGCCCTCTTCCTGCCCGTCTCCGCCGGAGTTCTCATCTCCGATCCCTGCTCCGCGCTGCCTGCCGGCGGCAGCGGCGATTGGCGGATCTCCTATCCCGGTCCGGCGTCAATGCAGTTCTTCGGCTACTCTTGCGAGGGCCGCACTGCTGCCTGGCTCGCCGCCGGCGACGCCAACGGCGCCCTGAAGACCATGGCCGCTTCTGCCATGCCGCGTTCCGACCGTCTTGCCCTCACCATCACGCACTATCCCACTCGCCGTTCCGACCAGCTCTGGTCCACTGACTATCCCACCGCCGTCGGGACTGTTTTTGGCGATTGGTTCGAGGCCGCTCGGGAGTACCGCGCCTGGGCCCGCCAGCAGCCCTGGTGCGCGCGCGGCAGGCGAGGAGAGCGCGGCCTTCCCGCCCTCACCAGCTCCTACGGCCTCTGGACCTCTCACTGGGGCGGCCCTCGCTCCGCTGCCGCGGCCGCGCGAGAAGTCCAGCGTCTCGTCAACATCCCCATCAAGCTCGACTGGCGGTGTTGGCACGGCTGCGCCCGCCAGGGCACTTACCCCGACTACTTCCCGCCTCGCGAGGGCGCCGAGCTCTTCGCCCGCGTCCGCCAGCAGCTCGCCGACTCCGGCGTCCTCGCCCAATTCAGTATCAACGGCCTCCTCGCTAGTCCCGACTCCAAAGCCTGGAACGCGGACAACGCCGAGCCCTACTCCCTCCTCACTTCCCCTGGCAGCGGAGCTTCCGCCGGAGATGCTGCCCCCGTCCACCCAGCTCCCTCCCACACCTCCCTCACGCCAATGTGTCCCGCCACACGCTACTGGCGCGAGAAGCTGGCCGCGCTCGCACGACAGGCTGCCCAGCACGGCGCCGATGGCGTCTACCTGGAGGACCTCCTGTCCTCCCACCCGCTCCTCTGTCGCGATGCTGACCACGGCCACGGTCCCCCCACCCCCACCCAGTGGGCGGCCGGCCTTCGTGCGTCGGTCGCCGCCGTCCGCAGCGCCGTGGGCGACAACGTCCACCTGGGCGCGGAGGGGCTCACCGAGATCTGCCTCGACTTAGTGGATGCCCACCTGATCCAGCACCCAGCCGCGGAGCGGCAATCCCTCTTCTCGGACCAATTCGGCCCCCGCTGCGCCCCCATCCCCCTCTTCCCCGCCGTCTATCACGACTATGCCACCCTCCTTGGCCCCGACCTCTCGCTCGTCAACCAGCGACCCCATGACCCTCTCTGGCCCGCCGACGCCATCGCTGACCTCCGCAGCCCCTCCTCTCTCATGTCTCGCGACTACCAGGCTCAGTTCTGCCTCGAACTCGGCCGCGCCGTCGTCTGGGGTTACCATCCCGTCCTAGCGAACTTCTCCCTCCAGCAGGCGCGCGATGAAAACAGCCATCGCAAGCTTGCGTTCCTCACCGCCGCTCTCCGCGCTCAGGCCTGGGGCGTCGGCGCGCTCCTCCCATACTCCGAGTTCATGGGGCCTCTCCAAATCGAGTCACCCCCGATCGACGTGGACTTCCTCGTCAACCCCCTTCACGCCGGCCCGGAGGATCGGCGCGCCACCCGTCAGACCGTCAATCCCGTCCTCGGCTCGGCCTGGCGCACTCCTGCCTCCAGCCTCGCCCTCCTGCTCGTCAACATCCATACCCAGCCCCGCGACTTCACCGCGCGCCTTCGCTCCAGCCGGCTTGCGCTCCAGCTCCCCCTGCGCCTGGTGGGCCGCACCTTCTCTGAGGACGGCGACGCTCCAGCCGCCAGCCTCCGGCCCGCCGGAAGCGAAATCAGCGGCCGGCTTCCCGGCCGCTCCCTCCTCCTCATCTCCCTCCACTGACCCGATCGCTGCCCACAACGTAGGAGCGACATTCTTGTCGCGACTGTAGAGCGGGCATGTCTTGCCATGCCCGCCGCCTCCCTCCCGTTCGGCAGGAGCTTGCCTCCTGCCACTGTAGGGCGCGGTCTCCCGACCGCGCCTTGTTGGTGTTTGTACCGGTGTGTCGGGACTCTCGTGCTACGCAGCGAAGCTACTTCGCAGAGTAGGATCAGTCCCGGCACGGCCCCTTCCGTCCACCATGACCTGGCTAGGGCAGAGCCTGTCCCGGGCGCAGTCTCTATGAGACGGAAGAGCATGCCCGCGGCTTGCAGCGCGGCCGCAGTAGACAACATATTGGCCCACGTTGGCAACGTGGGCCAAAAGGTGCTTCCGAGACACTACACTATCTGCTGTAGGGCGGGGTCATCGAACCCCGCCACGTCGCTGTCGTTGCGATCGATGAAAGTGTTTACCGCCGCTCCTGGTCCGGCACGATCGGCCCGCCTGGCGCAACTGGCGCCACCACTGCCGCCGGCTGTGGCGCTGGTACCGGCGGGCGATACGGCAGGGATAGGTAGTACCGCACCCCCCCCAGCAGCGCAAGCAGGACCGTCGCCACCACCAGCAGACGCCTCTCCAGGCTTCGCCGCCGAACCGGGCGCCCCGTCACCTGCCAGTAGCCGACCGAGCGCAGCACCCGCTGATCGAAATCTTGACTCACCTCCACCTCGCTGGAGGCCGCGCGAATCCGATCCGCTATCCCACTCATCGCGTTCAGCTCGGATTGACAGCGCGGACAGACCTGGAGGTGCGCCTTCAGCCGCGCCGCGCGCGCCGCCGGCAGTTCGCCGTCCAGATAAGATGAAAGCTGCGTCTCAAATAGCCTGCAAGTCACCGTTGTCCTTCTCCTACCTCTAAGGCTTCGTTCCACCGCCGCTTGAAGGTCATCCTCGCCTTGCTCAACCGCGACCGCACCGTACCCAGGGGAAGGTCCAACGCCTCCGAGATCTCCCTATAGCTCAGCCCCTCCTGCTCCCGCAGCAGCAGTATCGCACGTAATCCCCCCGGCATCTCCCCCAACACCTGCCTCGTCAGCAGTCCATCCGTCACCTGCATCGCCGGACTGTCTGCCGCGCGCGGCTCCTGCACTACCTCCAGCTCCACCGTCCTTCTTCTCCGCCTCCTGTCCCCCAGACACAGGTTTGTCACAATCCGGTACAGCCACGTCGAGAATGCCGCCTGCCCTCGGAACCGCGGAATCGCCACGAACACTCGCACGAACGCCTCTTGCGCGACGTCCTCCGCATCCTCCAGATCTCCCATCATCTGGTAGGCCAGTGCTATCGCCGACCGGCGGTACCGGGACAGCAGCTCCCGAAACGCCCCGGGCGCCCCCTCCGCACATGCCGCCACCAGCGTCGTGTCGTCCGCCGCCGCCAGGCGTCCCTCGAGGGCGAGGGCCTCGTGCCTGACCGCCTCCTCCATGTCGCCCTCCCAATCATTAGATGCGACAGTAACCCAAAAGGTTCACCGGAACCTGTCTCTATATTGTACACCTAAGTAGGCTGCTGTGCCATCCCTGCCGAATACCTTTCCCTGCCCCTACGGGCATCTGGCAGCCGACCTTCGGCCAGGAGCGGCCGCGTGAAGATTAGCGTCATCATTTGGTGTTTCGGGACTTCAGTCCCGAAACCCAGACCCTCCAGGGCCTACGGTCACGCTGGAATAACTCTGCTCGGCCTTCGGCCCCGAGGAGCGGCCCCGTGAAGATCAGCG